>Ga0180732_1000709_pt1 | contig 25375 bp, 26 predicted proteins | sample KR11_01MetaG_FD_148674 | JGI IMG/M metagenome (GOLD analysis project Ga0180732, IMG submission 148674) | Groundwater microbial communities from the Olkiluoto Island deep subsurface site, Finland - KR11_0.1 MetaG | ecosystem: Environmental > Aquatic > Deep subsurface > Groundwater | place... | reverse complement strand
CATTCAAAGTAACTCCTCCCTCATATTTGTAATATGAATCTTCTATCAGTTGTGGGAGGTGTTGTCCAGGATATAATGCAACTTGTCGATATTGTTTTGTAAGCGAGTTAGGATAAATTCACCCTGGCACGCAGGACTGATTTTGCAAAGCGGTGGTACTGTCAGGAGATGTCAGACTTCGCCTTTGGATATTGGGGAATAACGGAGCCGGGAACAACGAATTGTGTTTTGCAGACCAGACCGGTGGTCTTGCACACGTGGTCGGCATAGCCGGCACCGGCCTCGGAATAGATATTGTAGGCAGCAGTTGCCCCGGCTTCTTCCAGCTCCAGACGATGATCCTCGAAACGGGACGAGGCGGTGACCGGGCCTTGGAATCCTGCTGATTGAATCTCCTTTAGAGCCAGCATGTTTGCCTGATGGTTGGTAAAGGCCAGCATGATGATCTTGATCTTTTTCAGATCAATTTTGTGCCAGAAATCATAATCCGTGGCATCACCCCAGATGACCCGGCGTCTCTCCTTATGATGCATCTTGACGATTTTCATATTGAGATCCACGGCAAGCACCTTATCTCCCTGGCGCTCTCTGGTGACGTCATAAGCCATGGTCCCGAAGGGGCCCATACCAAAAATGAGGATCTCGGCACCGTGCAGATCAATCCGGGAGTCATCCCGATGTCGGGTTTTTGTTTCAAAACGGTGGAGCAGCGGGGCAAAGTAGTTGTAGAGGAGATTGGCCTTGCTGTTCAGAGGAGCGGAAAGCAGGAAGGAGAAGGTGAGCGCCAGGGCGACGATGATGATCCAATCAGGGCTGAGCCAACCATTTTTGGCGGCGATGGCAGTGACCAGCAGCCCGAACTCGGAATAATTGGAGAGAGCAAGAGTTGCCAGGATACTAGTCCTGGCGCGGAGACGAAAGCGGGTCAGGACGAGATAGTAGAAGGATGATTTTACTGACAGCGCAACTACCAGCCCCAAGGCAATGAGCGCGTGGTCGATGGTGGGAGTGCCGCTCAGGCCGATCTGAAAGAAAAAGCTGATCAGGAAGAGATCTTTGAAGCTGTAGAGGGAGGCCGCCAGTTCGGTTGAGCGCGGATGGGAGCCGATCAGCATGCCGATGATCAGGGCGCCCAGGTCCGGTTTCAGTCCCACCATGGTAAAGCTGGTCGTGCCTACGACCAGAGCGATGAAAATCCCGCCCAGGGGAAGAAGTTCCCCATGACCGAGATGGTCGATGATGTGAAGGAGAAGCGGTCGCACGGCAAAGAGAAAAAGGGGCAGAGCCAAGGCCCAGATGGAGGGAAATTCCCCCTTGGAGAGGGTCAGAAAGAAAACGGCCATCAGGTCCTGCATGATCAGGATACCGATGGAGGCCCGGCCATGCATGGCGTTGAGCTCTCCTTTCTCTTCCAGAAACTTGATGGCAAAGATGGTGCTGGAAAAGCTGAGCGCCAGTCCGATAAGGGCGGCCTGGCCAAGGCTCAAATTGGTGAGATGGGCCACGCCGAACACTCCTGCGCCCAGGATCAGCAGAGTCAGAAAGGAAATGGTGAGCAGGGCATGAATAGTGCTTCCTCCCCAGATTTCTGGTTTGGTCAGTCCTTTGAGGTCAAGCTTGAGGCCGATGGAGAAGAGAAGCAGGATGATGCCCAGGTCGGCAATCTTGTCGAGTGCCAGGGAGCCGGCGGTCAGGCCGAGAAAGTTCATGAGAAAACCGGCCAGGAGAAAACCGAGCATGGGTGGCAGGCTGAGTCGTTTGAAGATGAAACCGGCAAGAAAGGCGCTACCTATCCAGATAATGTTGATATACGGTGTGGCTTGAGCAAGTTCCATGGCATCCTTTTTGATATGAAGGGTACGATAAAAAAACAGTATTAATAGCATTGTAGACAGCTTGTCAATGATCTGTTGCTGGCCGCGCGCTCATTTTATTCTGTCTAATTTTCTTGACGGTACGTCCTGAAACGGGTATAGAAATGCTTTCAGAAATTAGGAAATGGATTGTGCGTGTCGCAGATCCTGTCTTTTTTCTGTCCAATTCCAGATTTCGGTTTTTGATAGCCGGGTCCTGTGCAACAAAGATTCACGAACTCCGCCAGGTCCGGAAGGGAGCAACGGTAGTGACCCTCTTTGTGTGCCACAGGGTGCCCGGCTATCATTTTTTTGTGAAGTCGCTTTTTTTTTTCAGTTTGTCCGGACTCACTGCAACTGTGCTAGAATAATCCTGCTCTCCTCCTGAAGAATCCCATGTCGTATTTGGTCCTTGCCAGAAAAGCACGTCCCCAGACCTTTGACGAGGTTGTCGGTCAGCGTCCTGTGGTCAAGACCCTGCAAAACAGCCTTCTGCGTGACAGGGTGGCCCATGCTATCCTTTTTTCAGGGGTTCGGGGTGTCGGCAAGACCACTCTGGCCCGGATCATGGCCAAGGCCATCAACTGTGAACAGGGTCCGGCCGAGAATCCCTGTAATGTCTGTGAGTCCTGCCGGACGATCACTGCCGGTTCGTCCATTGATCTCTACGAGATCGATGGCGCCTCCAATCGCGGTATCCAGGAGATTCGCGAACTCAAAGAGAAAATTCGCTTTCTGCCCACCTCATCCAGGTACAAGATCATCATCATTGATGAAGTGCACATGCTCACCACCGAGGCATTTAATGCACTGCTCAAGACCCTGGAAGAGCCGCCTGCCCATGTCTATTTCATGTTCGCCACCACCGAGCTGCACAAGATCCCGATTACCATCCTCTCGCGCTGTCAGCGTTATGAGTTGAAACGTGTTGCGCCCATAGATATGAGCGGGCATCTGCAGAAGCTTGCGGAGGCCGAAGGAGTGCAAATTGAGCAGGGGGCGCTTGACCTTATTGTCCGGGAGGCAGATGGTTCTGTCCGGGATGGGCTCAGTCTCCTGGATCAGGTTTTTTCTTTTGGTGAGAAAAATATCAGTACCGACGATGTAATTCAGGTGCTTGGTCTGGTAAGCAGGGAGGTTGTCCTCAAGCTGACGAAGGCTTTGTTGGAACAGGATCCGGCAACGGCCTTCCAGTCCCTGGAGGAAATCTTTTCCTTCGGCATGGATCTAAAACGATTTATTACCGATTTACTGGGTTGTTTCAGGGCCTTGATTCTTTGCAAGATTAAGGGCTGTGACGAGCTGCTGGATGTATCGCAACAGGAACTCACGCTTTTCCAGGAACTGGCAGGCAATCATTCCTCCCAGACACTGCACATGAAGCTCACCCTGTTGATGCAGGGGGTTGAGGAAATGCGTTATTCGAGTCAGCCGCGACTGGCCATGGAGACGACTTTTCTCAAAATTATCCAGAGCAGTGATGTGACCCCGGTGACGACCTTGCTCTCCCGGCTGGATAGCTTGCTTGCAGGTGCAGGAGAAACCGGACAGCAGAGCAGTCAGGCAACGGCTCAGGCAGGTGGGGGTACAAGTGGAATCGTTTCCTCCATGCCAAAAAAAAAACAGCCATTTCCTCCTGTAGCTGAACAGGAAATCGTTTGTAAACAGATAGTTGAGGTGCAATCCCCGCAAGAAGAGAAACCTGCGGTATCGGCAGCGCCTGTTGAAACACCGAGTCAGGCCGAAGTGGAAGAGGACGTGTCTGAGGAAGAAAATTCTCTCGATGGCACGTCTACCTTGCCCCCGGAACTGAAGGGCAGCCCGGATGAAACACCGGCTCCGCGGATTGAACCGCATCAGCGGAGTGTGCGCCGCGACTGGATGGAATTTATTGCCTATGTGCGTGATCGATCTGTTTGGATGTCCCAGGACCTGCAGCGAGCTGATTCTGCAAAAGAGCAGGGGGGGGAACTTTTGCTCCACTATGTGGATCCAGCCAATTGCAGTATGTTACGCAAGGAAGATACAAAAAAATTGATCACTGAGTTTACCCTTGATTTCTTTCAGAAGGAGCTCACCGTCCGTTTTGTCATTCCTGATCAGAACAGTGAGGCGACGCAGGATGGGCAGGAAAGTCCCTTGAAGGAGCGCCATCTCCTGGCCAATGACCCCTTGGTGCTGATGACGGCAGAGATATTCAATGGCCAGATCGGCGATATTCGAGTGGGGCCCCGGTTTCGATAGACACGAACAAAATTTTTACTGAGGAATACAGAGTATGGATATGAACAGCATTATGCAGCAGGCCCAGCAGTTCCAGCAGAATATGGCCAGGATTCAGGAAGAACTTGGTCAGAAAAAGGTCATTGGTACTGCCGGCGGCGGTATGGTTACGGTCACGGCCAATGGGAAGAGTGAGATACTCTCCGTTGTGATTGAGCGGTCCATTATCGTGGAAAGTGAGGCTGATATGCTTCAGGATCTGGTTGTGGCGGCCACCAACGATGCACTGCGCAAGGCAAGAGAGATGGGTAAGGCCGAAATGGGCAAACTGACCGGCGGCTTTAATCTCCCTGGTCTTTCCAATATGTTTGGTTGAAAGGAACTTTGTTGTGCAGATCGTTCCTCCAGCCCTTGACCGCCTGATTCGGAATCTGAGCCGTTTGCCGGGGATCGGCAATAAAACCGCTGCCAGACTGGCCATGAATATTCTTCGTCGTCCCCGGGCCGAGGCGAGAGAGCTGGCATCCGCACTCTCTGAATTGCACGACTCCATCCAGCTCTGCTCCTGTTGTTTCACCTTTTCTGAAGATGATCCCTGTGTCATCTGTTCAGATCCACGGAGAAACGGGGCGCTGGTCTGTGTGGTTGAACAGCCGGGAGACCTTCTGGCCATAGAGAAGACAGGAAGCTTTCACGGTCACTATCATATCCTTCATGGTGTCCTCTCGCCCATGGACGGGATCGGGCCAGGTGAAATCAAGGTTGAGGCATTGATGGCCAGGATTAATAGCGGCACCATCCGCGAGGTTTTGATTGCCACCAGTTCCACGGTTCCGGGTGAGGCCACAGCTTCCTTTCTTATTGATCTGTTGCACAATAAAGGTGTTGCCTTAACCCGTCTGGCCTGCGGTATCCCTATGGGCATGGATATAAAATATGCTGATCGACATACCCTGGCCAAGGCCATCGAAACAAGGACAAATGCAGAGTGATTCTTCAGGAATGCATGGCACGGAAACTCTATTTTTTCTTGACATGGGTCCCTTTTACTGGTAATTGAGGAAGTTTCCAGCGTTCCTGGTAAATTTACAGAAGATTCATGTGATATTGTTTTTAATAGGCGCGTAGCTCAGGGGGAGAGCGCTACCTTGACATGGTAGAAGTCGGCGGTTCGAAACCGCCCGCGCCTACCAGAAATAAGGCTAAAGAAAAACGGACGCAATGGTTTTCGTTTCCTCTTTGGCCTTTATTTTTAGTAGCTGGTGGTAAATAATCATACCAGGCGATATTATTGATATGTCGTTTAAATTCAGTTTGTTGCTTGTGCTTGGCACAGTTGTTTGCCTGCAGACTCTTTATATATATTCCAGATGACAGATATCCAAGTTACTCTACAGGGCGGTGAGACTGTCCAATTGCCGGCCTCGACTCCTGTCCAGCAGGCGTTTGCCCAGCTCATGTCCAATAAGCAGCGCAAGCTTACGGTTGCTGCCATTGTTGATGGGAAGAGTGTCGATCTCAGCACGCCTTTGGTGAAAGATGCCATTATCAGTCCCATTCAGGTGGATAGTGATGCAGGCTTTGAGATATTACGACACAGCACCGCTCATGTGATGGCCCAAGCGGTCCGGGATGTCTTTGGCCCTGAGGTCAAGGTTGCCATCGGACCGGCCATTGAGGATGGGTTCTATTACGATTTTGCCTTTGCCAACACCTTTAGTCCCGAAGATTTTGAAAAGATAGAGGCCCGCATGGAGGAGATTGCCTCCAAGGCGCTTCCTTTTATCCGCAGTGAGGTCAAGGCCTCTGATGCCCTTGAATCTTTTGAGAAACAGGGCGAAAAATACAAGGTGGAGCTCATTCGGGATCTTGAGACCGATGTGGTCTCTACCTATCAGCTTGACGATTTTACAGACCTGTGCCGTGGCCCTCATCTCCCCGACACCTCCTGGATCAAGGCCTTCAAACTGTTGCGGGTTGCCGGTGCGTACTGGCGCGGCAATGAAAAGAACGATGTCCTGCAACGAATCTACGGGACTGCTTTCTTTGATCAGAAGGCCCTGAAGAAGTATATCTTCACTCTGGAAGAGGCCAAGAAACGTGATCATCGTAAACTGGGCAAGGAACTTGATCTGTTCACCATTCAGGATCAGATCGGCCCGGGCCTCATTCTCTGGCAGCCCAAGGGTGCGCTGCTGAGAAAACTGATTGAAGATTATTGGAAAGAGGCTCATTATATTCATGATTATGAGTTGTTGTATACCCCTCATATAGCCCGCCAGGATCTGTGGAAGACCTCCGGCCATCTTGATTTCTATGGGGAGAACATGTACTCCCCCATGGCCATTGACGAGGTGCAGTATCAACTCAAACCAATGAACTGTCCTTTTCATATCGGGATCTACAATAGCCGGAAAAGGAGCTATCGTGAGCTTCCCATTCGCTGGTGCGAGCTGGGTACGGTTTATCGCTATGAACGTGCCGGCGCCTTGCATGGTCTGTTGCGGGTCCGTGGTTTCACCCAGGATGATGCTCATATCTTCTGCCAGCCGGATCAACTTGAAGATGAGATTGTCAACATCCTTGAGCTGAACCTGCTGATTCTCCGGACCTTTGGCTTTGATCAGTACGATATTTATCTTTCTACCCGACCTGAAAAGTATGTCGGTAGTGATGCGAACTGGGAGAAGGCAACTGAGGCTCTGAAGCAGGCCCTTGATAAGAAAGGACTGGCTTATTCCCTTGATCCCGGCGAAGGTGTCTTTTATGGCCCCAAGATTGATATCAAGATCAAGGATCAGTTGGGTCGTTCCTGGCAATGCTCCACGATTCAGGTTGACTTCAATCTGCCGGAGCGCTTTAATATGAGCTATACCGGTACTGATAATCAGGAACATCAACCTATCATGATTCATCGGGCCCTGATGGGTTCTCTGGAACGCTTTATCGGGGTGCTGATAGAACACTATGCAGGTGCCTTCCCCTTGTGGCTGGCCCCTGTGCAGGCCAGGGTGATGAATATTACCGATGCCCAGGCAGATTATTGTGAGCAGCTTTATTCCCAGTTACGAAAACTGGGAGTACGGGTAGAAAAAGATTTGCGCAACGAGAAATTGAATTTTAAGATCAGAGAAGCGCAGATGGCTAAGACTCCGTACATGCTCATTATCGGAGACAAAGAAAAAGAGAATGGCACAGTGACGGTTCGTCTGCGTGATGGCAAAAATCTGCCGGAGATGACGGTTGCTGAGTTTGCGGTAAAGGTTGCCGATGAATGTAAAGAAATTCGTGGAATTTAGGATTTGATAAGACATGATGAGTGTCTTTCTTATTCGGGATTGACGAATCCTGGTGCCGATCCCGTAAATTTCGGGGCAGGATTTATTGTGAATAACGGCTTAACGTCCGTCATTAATGTGCAGGTCGTTGAAATTATTCAGTTCGTAAGCGTAGGGAGGTAGAGATATTAAACAAAGAGGAAAAAGAGCCCCGGTTCAACGTGAGGTAAAGGCCAATATCAACGAGATGATTCGTCACCCTCAGATCCGACTTGTCGGCAGTGATGGAAGTCCGTTGGGTGTCGTAACCGTGGACGAAGCACTAAAAATAGCCGATGATGAAGGGCTTGATTTAGTGGAGGTTTCAGCGAATGCTGATCCACCTGTTTGTCGGATAATGAACTACGATAAGTTTCGTTACGAACAGGCCAAAAAAGAGCAGGAAGCAAAAAAGAAACAAACGACAGTTGAGACCAAGGAAATTAAATTCCGTCCCAAAACTGATGATCATGATCTGGGTTTTAAGATCAGAAACGTTATTAAATTTCTGCAGCAGAAAAACAAGGTGAAGCTCACTATGCGATTCCGGGGGCGGGAGATTGTCTACTGTCAAACCATTGGCCTGGAGGCCATGCAGAATATTGCAGCTGCCCTGGAAGCAGATGCTGTCATCCTGCAGGAACCAAAGATGGAAGGTCGCCAGATGGTGATGTTTGTCGGTCCCAAGCCGTGAGAGTGTTGATAAAAAAGGTAAAATAATTTATTCTATCAGAAATTAGACAATACTGAATATAAGCTGTATGGCATTCTTTGGGTAAAGTACGTCATACAGTATCTATAGGAAGTGGAAAGGAGCACGATTATGCCAAAGATGAAAACGAAAAGAGGCGCAGCAAAGCGTTTCAAAGTGACCGGATCAGGACAGATTAAACGCGGCAAGGCTTATACCAGCCACATTCTGACTAAAAAAACCACTAAGAGGAAGCGTAATCTGAGAAAATCAGCTCTTGTGAATTGCGCTGATATTAAAGGAATTCGCAGGATTTTACCATACCTGTAATATTCCTCCTGTGTATGGCTGTTAAAGAGATTGTTTAAACATTTTAGTTTTTCCTGTTGTTCTTCATTATCAAGGACAATAGAGCCAAAAGGAGTAGAAAATGCCACGCGCGACAAGAGGCTTTAAAGCCCGAAGAAGAAGAAATAAAGTATTGAAACTGGCCAAGGGTTTCAGAGGTGGACGTAGTCGTCTTTATCGTACAGCCACAGAGGCCGTTGATCGGGCACTTGTTTATGCCTATAGAGACAGACGGACCAAAAAACGTGATTTTCGCCGCTTGTGGATTGCCCGTATCAATGCCGGTGCCCATATGAATGACATCAGCTACAGCCGGCTTATTTGCGGATTGAAAAAAGCTGGAATTGAACTGGATCGGAAAGTTCTCTCTAATATGGCCATCCTTGATGCGGCTGCTTTTTCGGAAGTAGTGAAGTTAGCAGCAACAGCCAACGCTTGATCCTTCTTTCCAGAGAGGGAACGTGTGTAAGTTATATGCCGGTTTTGATGTCCATCGAAACCGGCATGTTGTTTTAGGGGTAGCGTGACCCCCGCGCTATTACTGATTCCGTTCCTGGTATTGGAAGATACAGGGCCTTTTATTCACAGCGGTTTAATAAGCATCTACATTATTTGAGAGTCATGGAGCAAGAGCTACTCAGTCTACAGGCCGAAGCCAGAAAAAATCTTGACCAGATTGCCGATCAAGGGCAGTTGGAAGATTTTCGTATTCGTTATCTCGGCCGTAAGGGACAGTTCAGTGTCATCATGCGTGAGCTTGGCGCTGTGAGTCCCGAAGAAAGACCCCGCCTTGGTCAATTGGCTAACACCATCAAAGCAGAAATTGAGAAAGTCTTTGATGAGAAAAAGGCGGTGCTTGGCAGCAGTTCTCAATCCGGTGCGAAAGGGACAGCTCTGATTGATCTCTCTTTGCCTGGTCGATATCCGGTGAGAGGCCGACTGCATCCGGTGACTCAGATCATGAACGAGGTGTGCTCGATTTTTGAGGCCTTGGGCTTTTCCGTTGCCGAGGGTCCTGATGTTGAGCATGACCACTATAATTTTGAGGCCCTGAATATCCCGGCGCACCATCCAGCCAGAGATATGCATGACACCTTTTATGTCAGTGATTCGATTCTTCTGCGCACTCATACCTCACCCATGCAGGCCAGGATCATGGAAACTCAGCAGCCTCCCCTGCGGGTAATCGCCCCGGGAAAGGTCTATCGCTGTGATTCTGATATTACCCATACCCCGATGTTCCATCAGGTGGAAGGCTTTCTTGTAGATACCAAGGTTTCTTTTGCTGACCTGAAAGGGATTCTTACCGTCTTTACCCAAAAGATGTTTGATAAGGATCTGGATCTGCGATTCCGGCCAAGTTTCTTCCCCTTTACAGAACCCAGCGCCGAGGTGGATATTGCCTGTGTTATCTGTGGCGGCTCAGGGTGCCGGGTTTGTAAACAGACAGGATGGCTGGAGATTCTTGGCGCTGGAATGATAGATCCTGAGGTCTTTAAAATGGTTGGCTATGACCCTGAAGTCTACAGTGGTTTTGCCTTTGGCCTGGGCATTGAACGTATTGCCATGCTCAAGTACGGGATCAATGATATCCGGCTCTATTACGAAAACGATTTGCGATTCTTGTCACAATTTTAGAAGCCATTACGAAATATCTCTACTTTTTTTGACCATTTCGTTGCGGCTCTTTATGCTGATCACGGCATTTTACTGTTACGGCTATTCTTGAACGAAGGCTTAGTGAGTTGAAAAAACAGTTTTGTGTTTTTTACAATTCACAATCCAGATCTGCTGGACGTATGGCTGTCTTAAAGGCAGTCTTCTCTTTTTATACAGATGATTGAATGTCATGAAGTTCACCATTGACTGGTTAAATGAGTATGTAGATACCGACGGGGTCACCCCTGCGGAGCTGGCTGATCACTTGACGATGCTTGGTCTCGAGGTTGATGCGGTAATCGAGATCTTTCAGGACTTGGCACCCATTAAAACCGCGCTGGTCGTCTCGGTAGAGCGTCATCCTGATGCCGATTCCTTAAGTCTGTGTCAGGTTGCCGTGGGTCCGGAGACCTTGCAGATTGTCTGCGGTGCCCCCAATGTCCGAGCAGGTCTAGTGGCCGCCATTGCCCTGCCCGGCACGACTCTGCCCGGCGGCATAAAAATCAAAAAATCAAAGGTGCGGGGGATAGAATCCTCTGGCATGCTCTGTTCTGAGCGAGAACTTGGACTCAGCACCGGACATAGCGGGATCATGGAATTGCCCGCTGATATCCCTCATGGTCAGTCATTTATCGAGGCCCTCGGATTAAACGATACCCTGGTTGAGGTTGATTTGACCCCCAACCGGCCTGATTGTGCCTCTGTCATCGGTATCGCCAGAGAGGTTGCCGGAGTTATCGGCAGGCCCTTGACCCTGCCGGTTGAAAGCGTTGAGGCTCAACCTTCCACAGCAGCATTTTCCGTAGATATTGAATCTTCGGAGCTCTGTCCTCGTTATGGTGCCAGGCTTATTACCGGGGTCACCATTGCCCCGTCACCCTGGTGGCTGCGTAAACGTCTTCTGTCCATAGGGATGCGCCCGATCAATAATGTGGTTGATGTCACCAATCTGGTGATGATGGAATATGGGCAACCCTTGCATGCCTTTGATTTTGATAAACTGGCCGATAAAAAAATCTTTGTTCGCCATCCCCGTAAGAATGAGACGGATTTTACCACCCTCGATGGTGTTGTTCGAAAACTCGATGCTGACATGCTGATGATCTGTGATGGCGAGCAACCTGTTGCCGTGGCTGGGATCATGGGTGGAATGAACTCAGAGGTAAGTGATTCGACCACGACCATTCTTCTTGAAAGCGCCTGTTTTGATCCCATCTCCATCAGAAAAACTGCACGTAAGTTGAATTTGGCATCCGAGGCCTCCTACCGGTTTGAGCGAGGTGTTGATCCTGGCGGTTGTCTTTTGGCCATGGAACGGGCCGTCAGGCTGCTCTGTAATGTGGCCGAAGGGACTGCGGAACCCGGTGGCGTTGACAAGTATTTTGGCCAGAAGCCTTTTAATACGCTCACCCTGCGCATTAAAAGAACATCGGATCTCCTTGGTATCCCTCTGGACTACGAAATAATCGAAAAGGCCTTGACCTCCATTGGTTTTCGGTGCAAACAGAAAGAGACTGATAGTCTGTGGGTGGGGGCCCCCTCCTTCCGGGTTGATATAGAGCGCGAAGTCGATTTGGTGGAAGAAGTTGCCAGGCTGATTGGGTATAATACTATCCCCACAACACTGCCTACCGTTCAGTTGAGGTATCCAGAGCGGGATACAAGTAGAACCATCAGGGCAGAAATCGGTACAGTGCTCACTGGAATCGGTTATTTCGAGGCCATTAATTATAGTTTTAGCGCTGAAAAACATCTGCAGTGGCTTGGACTTGCAGAGGATGATCCCCGCTGTCGTTTTGTTCGACTGATCAATCCCTTGAACGAAGAACAGTCCGTTATGCGTACCATGCTCTTGCCGGGTCTCCTTGAAAATGTCCAGCGCAATATTAATTTTCAGAAGGGTGCAATTAAACTCTTTGAGATCGGTAAGGTCTTTACCCCCACGGGTGATAATGAACAGCCCCTGGAAAAGACCCGTTGTGCCGGGGTGTTAAGCGGCAATCGTTTCGGTGAATCTTCCCACTATCATTTTACAGAGCAGGATGTGGATATCCTCGATGCCAAGGGCGCAGTGGAATGTCTTCTCCAGGAACTGCGGTTTTTAGGAGTGGGAGTGCTTGCTCCGCTTAGTTTTGTTCTTCCTGATCAGGGCAGAATGGAATCATTCACTGACCCACTGCAATTTCTTGTCATCAAGGCTGGAGAGCAAGAGGTGGGGTACCTTGCCAGGATCATGCCTGGTGTTCTTAGAAAATTTGGGATCAAGCAGGATGTGTTCTTTTTTGATCTTGATCTTGAAGCCCTCTGCCAACTGCGTTCTGTGGCCAAAAACTTTACCTCGCTTCCTGTGTTCCCCGCCGTAAATCGTGATATTGCGATACTGGTGCCGGAGCATGTGGCCGCAGGGGAGATGGTTAATGCTGTGCTGCAGGCCAGAGAGCCGCTTATTGAGCAGTGTGAGATTTTTGACGTATATCAGGGGAGTAAGATACAGCAGGGTTATAAGAGCGTCGCCTTGTCAGTGACCTATCGCTCTGCCCAGAAAACGCTTACTGAAAAGAATGTGGAGAAGGTTCACGTGAAAATAGTCAACATGCTGGGTTCAAAATTTGAAGGAACCCTCAGAGAAGGATGATATGAATAAAGATAATCTTACCCGCAAGGAACTGGCAGAGGTCATTAATGGTCAGCTTGGCTATTCGCAGAATAGCTGTGCGGCCCTTGTGGATGCTTTTCTTGAGCGAATGAAGCTCTCTCTCCTTGATGCAAATTCCATCAAACTCGTCCATTTCGGGACCTTTACGGTTCGTGACAAACATCCCAGGCGGGGACGGAATCCGCGCACAGGAGAGACTATTACCATTAAGCCGCGACAGATGGTAACATTTCGTCCCAGTAAAAGATTAAGGGAGCAGATTAACGAATAAATTTTTTATTTTGATAGGGGCAGCCTTGAGATGAGACCTGAAATACCGGACAAGCTTTATTTTAAGATCGGTGAGGTGAGCAAACTGGCTGGAGTTGCAACCCATGTTCTGCGCTATTGGGAGACTGAATTTCCTTCAATTAGACCCAAGCGGGCGAACTCTCAACAGCGTCTTTATCGACGTGTTGATGTCGATACTGTTCTTACCGTCAAGGCTCTTCTCCATGAACAGGGATATACCATTGCCGGGGCAAGAAAGTTTCTCGAAAGTGGGCAGACGGTGATTGACCAAACTGTTGTGCCGCAGAAGACATCGGGATGTCTGGAACAGATAAAAACAGAGCTTCTCGAGATGAGTGCCTTGTTGAATGACAAGGGAAAAGATAAGGGCTAAGCTGAAATATTCTCTGTCCTTGAGCTTCTGTTGACAGCAGGGAAAAGCCATGGTACATACCATGATGTTCAATTACGGGGTGTAGCGCAGTCTGGTAGCGCACTTGGCTGGGGGCCAAGTGGTCGGAGGTTCAAATCCTCTCACCCCGACCAGTTTCACGGGTTTGCTGTTTTTGGGAATGTTGATAATTAGCAACAATTAGCAACATAAAACAAGAAGGCCAGCTTTTATATATTTGTGAGGCGTAACGGTTTAAAACCGTTACGCCTTTTTTAGTTTTGGTGGATGACACCTCGATACCACCAGAGAGGCTGCCTCGTCGGGTCCTGGTGCGTCCTTGCTCCGAGTCACTTTGTCCGATAGGGTTGTCTTGTAGTCCGTTGATACCAGTCTGGCCTTTACGGTGGCTGTATCGCTGATTACAAATACGGATCCACTTTTACTTGACCAGATCATTTTTTTATTTTTCCAGATAGTAGACATTGTCTTTTTAGTATGATAGCCTTTCTTAAGATAGTATCCAAATTCTCAGGAGAGATTGGAAGGTTTGGCTGCGTATGAGATGCAACTCGGTTTATTTCTGCCGGGTTTCACACTTCTTTCCTCACTTGTGATAAACAAAAAAGGAGTTTTAAATGGGAGTATCAAGGCGGAATTTTATCAAACTGTCAGGCGGTACCGTTCTGGTCGCTTCGCTTGGCGTCAACCTTGACCCTGCAAAGGCCTATGCCCGCGAGTTGAGGATCAAGAACGCCAAACAGACGACGACGGTCTGTCCTTACTGTTCAGTCGGCTGTGGATTAATCGTCTATGCGGAGAACGGAAAGGTCATTAACACCGAGGGCGACCCTGATCATCCGATCAATGAAGGGGCACTATGTTCCAAGGGTGCTTCAGTGATGCAGCTCCTCGATCATAAATCTCGCGTTTCCAAACCGCTCTACCGTGAACCCGGTGCAGAATCCTGGAAGGAAGTGGAGTGGGACTGGGCACTGGATAGAATAGCAAGGCTGGTTAAAGATACTCGGGACAAGAGTTTCAAGACGGTTACCAAGACTAAGGTCAAAGAGAAACAGGCCGATGGTACAGAGATTGAAGTTGAAAAGGAATTTGTTGTCAACCGGACGGATAAAATTGCCCATGTGGGCAGTGCAGCACTTGACAACGAGGAGTGTTACATCCTTCAAAAACTTATTCGGTCCTGGGGCCTGGTGTATGTTGAACACCAGGCGCGTATCTGACACAGCGCAACTGTTGCGGCTCTGGCAGAGTCGTTCGGACGCGGTGCAATGACGAATCACTGGATTGACCTGAAGAATTCTGATGTTATCCTGGCAATGGGTTCTAATCCAGCTTCAAACCATCCCATTTCAATGAAGTGGATTATGCGTGCTCGTGAAAAAGGCGCAAAACTGATCTCTGTTGACCCTCGCTTTACCCAGACTTCTGCAAAAGCAGATCTCTACGCCCCCCTTCGTTCTGGAACGGATATCGCCTTTCTGGGCGGAATGATCAACTACATCCTGACGAACAATCTTTTTTTCAAGGAGTATGTTGTTAACTACACCAACGCCTCGTTCCTGGTCAACGTTGACTATAAAGGACCGGCAGATCTGGATGGTCTTTTCTCCGGTTACACTTTAGAAACGAAAAAGTATGATAAGGCAAGTTGGGCCTTCCAGAAAGATGAAAACGGTATATCTCTGAAAGATCCGACCCTTGAGGACCCTAATTGTGTGTTCCAGCTCCTGAAGAAGCACTATCTCCGCTATACTCCGGAAATGGTAACGGACATCACCGGGACGCCCCTGGACAAACTCCTGGAGGTGTACAAGCTTTTCGGGTCCACCGGAACGCCTGACCGTGTCGGGACCGAGTGCTATGCCATGGGGTGGACCCAGCACACTGTCGGTACCCAGAACATTCGGGCTATGACTATTATCCAAATGCTGCTCGGCAACATCGGCGTGGCCGGCGGCGGTATCAACGCCCTGCGTGGCGAGTCCAATGTCCAGGGCTCCACGGATCATGGCATCCTCTTCCATATCCTGCCAGGCTACAATCCGGTACCCAACGCATCCCTGGTTGATCTTGCTGCCTACATCGAGAAGAATACCCCGACTACTAAGGAAACACGCAGTGTCAACTGGTGGTCAAACCGTGGCAAATACATCACCAGTTATCTCAAGGCCGTTTACGGCACGGCAGCGACCAAAGAGAATGACTTCGGTTACTCCTGGATGCCAAAGCTGGATGTGGGCATGAATGCCTCGTGGCTGATGATCTTTGATAAAATGTACAAAGGAGACTTCGACGGCTTCTTTGCCTGGGGACAGAACCCGGCATGCTCGGGGGCCAATTCCAACAAGACGCGTATGGCCATGACCAAACTCAAGTGGCTGGTCAATGTCAACCTCTTTGACAACGAAACCGCTTCCTTCTGGCGCGGTCCAGGTTTGAACCCCAAGGACATCCAAACCGAGGTTTTCATGCTGCCGTGCTGCTCATCAATGGAAAAAGAGGGGAGTATCTCCAATTCGGGACGATGGGCCCAGTGGCGCTACAAGGCCATAGAACCCATTGGTCAGGCTTTGCCCGATGCCGAGATTGTCAATGAACTGTATTTCAAAGTAAGGGAACTCTACAAGAAGGAAGGCGGCGCCTACCCCGATCCCATTGTAAACTTGAGCTGGGATTATGGTACGCAAGACGCGGCAGGTAAGGTTAAACATGTTGATACCCATGCCATTGCCAAAGAGATCAACGGCTACTTCCTCGAGGATGTGTACGACACGAAGGTAGATCCTCCAAAGCTCATAGGCAAGAAAGGGGATCTGGTCACGAGTTTCCCCTCCCTGCAGGCCGACGGCTCAACCTCAAGCGGGAATTGGCTCTACTGCAATTCCTACATCATGAAGGATGGAAAACCCACCAACATGATGGCGCGACGGGGCAAGGACGATCCAACCGGTCTTGGTCTCTTCCCAGGTTGGACATGGGCATGGCCGGTAAACCGGAGGATTATCTACAACCGGGCCTCGGTAGACCTGCAAGGTCAGCCATGGGATCCGAAGCGACCGCTTCTTAAATGGAATGCGACCAAACTTGCCGCAAATGGTAAACCAGGAGTCTGGGAAGGTGATATCCCCGATGGCCCGGCACCTCCTATGGGCACCGATGGTAAGTTGCCCTTCATCATGAAACCTGATGGCGTTGCTTCGATTTTTGGTGCTGGTCTCATGGAAGGGCCGTTTCCGGAACATTATGAGGCCTTGGAGTGCCCGCTCGAAAATAACGCTATGTCCAAGCAGCGGATTAACCCAACCATCAAGATCTTCGGCGATAAGATGGATGTATCCTTTTCCTGTGATGCCCGGTATCCATTTGTCTGTACCACCTACCGTGTGTCGGAACACTGGCAGACCGGCTGCATGACGCGGCACTGTTCCTGGCTGCTTGAGATGCAGCCGCAGAACTTTGTGGAAATGAGCTTTGAATTGGCAAAGGAGCTTGGCATGAGCAATGGAGAAGCGGTAGTCGTTTCCTCTGGCCGTGGTGAAGTAAAAGCGGTGGCGATGGTCTCCGAGCGTTTCAAGCCCTTCAAGATCATGAACTCGACCGTGCATCAGGTCGGTCTTCCCTGGCATTTCGGATGGCAGTTTCCCGAAGACGGCAGCGGGTATGACAGCGCAAACCTGCTTACACCGAATGTGGGTGACGCAAATACAATGATCCCCGAGACGAAGGCCTTCATGGTCAACGTCCGGAAAGCATAGGGGGGAAATAATGGCAAATAATATCACAAAAAACCGTAAAGCGATCCTTGTTACCCCGGAGAACTGCATTGGGTGCAGGGCATGCCAGGTAGCCTGCAAGTCCTGGAACCAACTTCCGGGCATCAAGACGAAGAACAACGGCACGTATCAGAACCCACCGGATCTGGCCAGTGCCGCCTTCAACATTATCAAGTTCAGTGAAGTACCATCGCAGGAAAATCCTGTGCGCTGGCTCTTTCTCAGCAGGCGGTGCATGCATTGCGAGGACGCCGGGTGTATGGCGATCTGTCCCGCTCCCGGGGCTTTGTATAGAACGGCAGAAGGTGCCGTGGCTTTCGACCACGATAAGTGTATCAGCTGCAAGCTTTGCGTGAACGCCTGCCCATTCGATGTCCCCCGCTTCGACGAGGAGGGCAAGGTGTCGAAATGTAATCTCTGCGCAGACCGGATTGGCGCGGAGATGCAGCCGTCCTGTGTCAAGACTTGCCCCACCGGTGCCTTGAAGTTTGGAGACCGCAATGAACTCATCAGTGCTGCCAAAAAGGAGGGCTTTGCTACAATTTACGGTGAAAACGACCTGGGCGGATTGGGCACTATCTACGCGTTTAAGGATAAACCCAAGCTCTATGGGATGATCGAGAATCCAACCATCCCAAGTAGTGTCATCTTCTGGCATTCTTACTTGAAACCGCTTTCATTGTTTGGTCTGGGTGGCGTAGTTGCCGCCGCAGCACTCCATTATCTGGCCATTGGCCCCCACAAGGAAGAGGAAAAGGAAAAGGAGGAGGTGTGACATGGCAGAGATGATTAGAAAATCAAGTGTTGACGAGATCGTGAGCCACTGGATCCTCGCCGGAAGCTGCATCCTGCTGATGATCACGGGATATGCTTTTTTGTTTCATATCGAGTCTATCGGCTCCGTCTTAGGTGGCTTTAATACTATGAAAACAGTACATAATTGGTTGGGAGTTGTTTTTGTTTTGTCCCTCCTTTACTCCATGCGCCATTATCTTAGAGATGCCTTGGAATACGATGCTGACGATATGCAATGGTTCAAGGTGGCTGGTGGGTACCTTTCTCACAAGGTAAAAGTTCCACCAATGGGAAAATACAATCCAGGTCAGAAGCTGTATTATCTGGTAATTTTGGTGTTCGGGATCGCCATTGCGATTTCGGGTTTCGGTATCTGGTTCATGAAAGATAACATGACCGTGATGCTCATTTCGCACCTTGTCCATAATATTGCGTTCTGTGTCTTTGTTATTGCCGTGCCGGTTCATATCTATCTCGGCACCGTGGCAAATCCGGGGACTTTTAAAATCATGGTGAGCGGAACTATGCCGCTGAGTGAGGCTAAAAAGAAACACCCAAAATGGATAAAATCGGTCGGGAAAGTGTAGTCCTGGCTCATTATCACTTTACTTAAATTATGGGGGAGAGGAGGAGATACCATTCATCGTATCTCCTCCTCTATTTGATATGATAAAAAGAATACTGATCTGTCTTTTTGCCTTACTGCTGGTCGGGGCTGCACATGCTGAGGAGAAGATTACCGATATACCCACTGGCAACTCTCCATCCATTGGGCCAGCCGACGCACCGGTCACGATCATCGAGTTTATTGATTTTCAGTGACCCCATTGTGTGGCGGCCGGTCCGACCGTCAAGCAGATACTGCAAGCCTATCCAGACAAGATTCGACTGGTCATTAAGAACTATCCCTATAAATACCGTGATTTTTCCAGAATGGCGGCCGAGTCCTCCCTGGCTGCACTGGATCAGGGTAAGTATTGGGAAATGCACGATATCATGATTGCGCGCTCGCCGAAGCTGGATCGGGCCAGCCTGGTCGCCTATGCCGGTGAGTTGGGCCTTGATGTTACTAAATTCACTGAATCCATTGACAACAACCGTCACGCAAAGGAAATTGATCGTGATCTTAAACTTGCCGAGTCAATTGACCTCTACAATACACCAACTTTTTACATCAACGGCCAACAAGTTATTGGTGAGCGCCCCTTTGACTTTTTCAAGAAAATTATCGACGAGCAATTGAACAAAACAGGAAAGTGACGGAATGCCAATAAAACACTGCTTACTTTTCTTCATAATTCTCTGCCTTCCGATATGTGGGTTTGCCGGCCGTCTGGAACCTCTCAAGGATGTTCCTGTTCCTGACCAGAACCCACAGACTCCTGCTAAGATTGAACTTGGCAAGAAGCTCTTCTTCGACAGGCGCTTGTCCGGCGACGGGACCATGAACTGTGGAACCTGCCATGATCCCCAGCAGGGCTTCAGCGACGGACTGGATATCTCGCTGAACTATCCTACGACCCGGAACTGGCGTAACTCTCCCACACTGGTTAATGTCGCCTTCCAGCGACACCTGTTCCATGACGGACGTGCGTCATCCCTTGAGGAACAAGCACTGTTTCCCATGATGTCTGCCTTTGAAATGAACCAGAATCTGGACTTTATGGAGGAAGAGATCCGAACCGTGCCGGAATATGTAGCAGAATTTACCCAAGTTTTCGGCGACGGCGATGTGACCAGGGAACGAATCTCCATGGCGATAGCCGCGTTTGAGCGGACGCTTATTTCGCGAGATGCTCCGCTTGATCGTTTCTTGAGCGGAGACACAAAGGTGCTTTCGTCAAAAGCGTTGAAGGGGTATAAACTCTTTACGGGCAAAGGGAAGTGTATCGAATGCCATTATGGCGTCAATCTGGTTGATGACCGATTCCATGTCCTCAATGTCCCGGAGAATCCAGAGCACCTGAAAGACCCCAGGATTGCTGCAACGCGCCGGTTTGTCGCCAAGATCAATCATTTCGAGGGATATCGAACACTGGCTGAGGACCCTGGAAGGTACCTTATCAGCAAAGATCAGAAAGACTGGAAAGCATTCAGAACACCTACACTCAGGGATATTGCTAAAACAGCTCCCTATATGCATAACGGCATCTACGCAACTTTAGACGAGGTCGTAGAGTTCTTCAACGCAGGAGGTGGAAAGGGGACCACCGTGCTCAATCCTCTGCATCTCACTTCCACAGAAAAGGAAGAGCTCCGCATTTTTCTTGAAGAAGGTTTAACCGGAGCGCCGATAATCTTTGTATACCCAAAAATCCCCTAAGGAGAATCATGACCATCGATATTCAGGCTTTGATCGAACAACGCTCTCACCTCAAGTACCCGTTGGAGTTATATGCCAAGTGGCAGCGTTTTTACCGCGAGGCTGGCGAACTTCTGCCGAAAGCTGGAACGACCATTTCACCGGAGGATGCCAAGGCGTACCCACAGAAAAATGCAGGCGCAGTTTTTCGTTTGTTTGTTTCCATCTTCGACCTGTCGGGTGAAGATTTTGAACCACTGTGCCGGGCTCTCGAGGCCGGTGAAATTGACTTTATGCGTTTTCCGCTGGACGAGTTTCCAGCCTTTTCCTCTCTTGCTTGCAGCGAAGACGAGCTGACGTCGATCCTCTTTCTGTTCAGCAGGCCCTACTTTATGGCGCTGCGGGAGGCCTACCCGCTGGATGGCAGCCAGTGGGAAAATGGACGATGTCCCCTTTGCTCTGCTCGGGCTGCACTTTCCTCCATTGTCGAAGGCCCCTTGCGTCGCCTGCACTGTTCTTTCTGCGGAACTTCCGGTCCGTACCGGTTTATCGGCTGTCCGAATTGTGAAACCGTGGATGCAACACAGTTGAACACCATCATGTCTGAGGATGAACCTGGATTTCGAATAGCCACCTGCGATGAGTGCCGAACCTATATCAAGGTTGTGGAGAGCCCTGTGCTCAAAGAGATGACATTGGATCTTGCAGATATGGTAAGCCTGCCGCTCGATATCGTGGCGCAGGAAAAGGGTTACCTCCGCCCGGCACCAAATCCCATTAGCCTGAAAAAAATGGTGTAACAGGAAATCAAGCCCTGCATCAGGTAACATCAGGGTATCCGGGCAGATAGGGAGTATCCTGTTTTAGAGAAAACTCCCTCTATAGTGTAATCCGCTCTGGATGGGTGAAGGCATTGAGTCTCTCCGGCCGTGCATAGCCAATAAGGGTCGCGCCTGCCCGATCAGCTATGGCTAGTCCCAAAGAAGAGGGTGAGGTTCGGGACAAGATGATCGGAATACCGATTCGGGCGCATTTTAAAACCATGTCCGAAGTGAGCCTTCCCGTGGTATAGATAGCCGCACGGGCCGGAGCCCTGCCCAGCAGAATGGCACCCATGATTTTATCCACGGCATTGTGTCGCCCGACATCCTCAAAAAAAGCCCTGAGTTTTCCATCAGCCCAAAGACCACAGCCATGCACGCAGTGGGTATCCTGGCTGAGTGTAGAGGACTTCAATACCTGAAGAATGAAGTCCTTAATCTCGGGGAAGCTGATCGTGCATTCCATGAGTGGTTCAAAGGCCCCTGTTAACATCTCTTTGGAAATCTTGCCTGTGCCTCCGCAGCCTGAGGTGATAATAACCTCCTTGGGCTCCATGCTTTCCACATCGGCATAGACAGATATCCGACCTTCAGGGCAGACAAGAACCTCCTTTACCTCTCCTGGGGCTTTGATATATCCCTGCCCAAAGAGAAATCCCACTCCAAACTCCTCCAGACCCACTGGCAGAACCATTGAGGCACCGATCGTGACATCGTTGAGGGCAACTGTATAAGGTGTCTCGATGGCCAGCTGTTCTTCCTGTTGCACATATCCATCAGCTGAGATCACTGTCGACAGGTGCGAAATGGCTACTTTATCGTTCATATCGTTTTAAAGTGTCTTGAATCCAGACTGGCCAAGGGGGGGAAGTGTTTATCAACCAAACCATGAGTCATGGTTTATCTTACCAGTACTTTTTTCGAGACAATATACATATTTTCTCAATCAAGGTGTTATAGGAGGACGGTCTATCTTGATCCTGATGTCGATCTCAGAAGCATCCTCGGAAAATTTCAACGATTCGATAAACCCGACAAGAGTCCCGGTCAAGACCTCCTGGACAAATGGCTTCAGCGGGATAGTCTTACCATTCACCAGGAGCGATACCCTTTTGTCGGGTTTTCTCCTGCCCATCAAGAACCTCTTGCGGATAAATTCAGCAAGAGCTTCTGCTTCATCCAGACGAAAGACATGTTCACCGACGATATCCAGGTCGGTGGCCACTGCGATAACACCATGGACCTCGTTACGCAACATTTGATTCTCGTCGATGACTACTTCGATTTTCAAGATGCGCCTGGTTTCCGTAAACCCTTCGCCTATAATAATATCAACATCGGGAAAATAGCGATGGGCAAGGGTGGTCAAGGGGAAATTACTGTTTTTAGTCTGTAAAACCATCTGGTCAGGGGCCACAAAAAGAATCTCATCCGCTCCAGCCTGTCGATGTTTGTCAGTGTCCGTTCCGGGAGTGTCGAAAACGACCCCAGTCTCACTGCTGGATTTGATGACAGCCACTTTATAACCAAAGGCCTTCAGGTGCTTGACAACCTGGGTAGCAAGGGTGTTTTTGCCGCTGTCATGCCAGCCGATAAATGTAATGATCTCTGCCATTGTCATTCCTTGTAAATATAATCGGGTTCAATGTATGGAACATCACCATTGATCGTAGCGCGTTTCAGACTTTATACTCAAAAGGTGCGAAAATCACAACCGCCTTGCCTCTAGATAGCTGAGAAAAATAGGGTCAGGCTGGCTCTTCACATCTTGTGAAAGCTACATTATTAAGAGTATAATAGTCCTCGAACATCAGATATAATAAAGAGTGGAAATCGTAAGTACCCTCATACTATGCCCAATAATTTTTTTCAGGAGGATTGCCATGAGTACGTTATTCGATTCGTTACAGCTGGGAGACCTTACCTTAAATAACCGTATTGTTATGGCACCGTTAACGCGCATGCGCAGTAAGCAGCCGGGTAATATTCCGCATGCTTTGAACGCTGAGTATTATGCCCAGCGCAGTTCGGCCGGGCTGATTATTTCCGAAGCGAGCCAGATTACGCCGCATGGTCAGGGATATCCGGCAACTCCTGGTATTTATTCCGCCGAGCAGGTCGCTGGTTGGAAGCTTGTAACTGACGCTGTTCATGAAAAGGGCGGGATGATTTTTCTGCAATTGTGGCATGTCGGGCGTATCTCGCATTCGTCATTTCATCCCGCTGAAGGCTTGCCCGTGGCCCCATCGGCAGTTCAGCCGGCGGGCATGACCATGACTGCTGATTGGCAGCAGGTCTCTTTTGAAACGCCTCGGGAGCTTGAATTAAATGAGATTCCCGGACTTATTGCCGATTACAAAAAAGCTGCGGAGAATGCCAAAGCCGCCGGTTTCGACGGTGTGGAGGTGCATGGTGCTAACGGCTATCTGCTTGATCAGTTTCTTCAGGACGGCTCGAACAAACGCAAAGATGCTTATGGTGGCACCATCGAGAACCGTGCTCGGCTACTTCTGGAAGTGGTGGATGCCGTCACGCAGGTGTGGAATACGAAAAGGGTTGGCGTGCGTTTATCCCCTTATGGGACATTTAACGATATGAGCGATTCTGATCCGATTAAACTTTTTACATATGTGCTTGAACAACTCAGCGTTCGAAGAATGGGCTATGCACATTTGATCGAACCGCGAGCGACTGGTGCTGGCGGCGGAGATGCAGTTTATGAGGATGCTCCGAGTACGTCGCAGCTTTTTCGTAAGTTCTTTAAAGGGGTTTTTATCTCAGCCGGGGGATACAATCGTGAGAATGCTATCAATGCGGTTGAAAGCGGTTTGGTGGATGCGGTTGCCTTTGGGCGTATTTTTATCGCCAATCCTGACTTGCCGGAACGCTTGAAGCTCAATGCACCGTTAAACAAATACAACCGCGCTACTTTTTATGGTGGAGACGCGGTTGGGTATACTGATTATTTGGCGTTAGAATAGAACGTGAATGGTAGCTTCAAGTGTGATGCACGCTATCTTAATATATTTCCCTTTTTATGGGGGTTCCTGATGCCTCCCCTTCTGCGGGAGGAGCGGCATTTAAGGTTAATGCTATTTTTAAAGAAGTAGAATAAGGAGCCATCATGTTACGAGATCTTGCTTTGGCGGCCAAGTCTGCCTGCAGCCAGGAGGACCAGGAATCCTTGGTCCTTATTGTCAGGACCCTGAAGGATCTGGGTGACAAGGCTAAAAAAAGAGGCATCCTGTCATTGGAAGAAGAACAGTCTAGTATTGAGGATCGTTTTTTTCGGATCGGTCTGCAGTTGATTATCGATAAGAGTGAGCCAGAGATTGTTAGAGATATATTGGACTCGGACATCTATTACAATGAGTCGAATGGTAGGGAATTGTTGAAAAAGATTATCATCAGGGAAGGATTGTTGCGCATCCAGGCTGGTGAAACTTCACGTAACATCCTGCTCTGCACCAGGATTTTTCTGGGAAAGGTGGATGTTAACACCTTTGACAGGCTTTATGGATGACTCCGGCATGAGGCTTGTGTGCTGGCTGAAACGATCAGGAAAAAGAGTGCTTTCGGTATCTACAGAGTAGAGAACAGTGGGGATTTTATCGTTGAAGTTGAGGATAGAAAAAGTAGATATCATCATCCTATTGTCTTAGTATGGCTATCCGCTTATTGTTTATCGTTGGAATTTTTTTCAAAGGTGATCTCAATCTTGTTTCCTTCTTGATCGCGTAGATTGAATTCATCCAGATTATTAATGAAATCATTGGTTGTCTCGTATTCAAAAACCAGATTCTTGATGATTTCCTGACTGTTCTGATCTATCTGCAAAGCCCGAAAACCGGCTATGGAGTCATCCACTCGTATAAGCTTTGCGAAAATTTCAATTTTCTGTCCCGAGTCGGTATGAATCTCAATCTGGTATTCAGCGGTGGGAATCTCCTTTGAGATGGTCTCGACGGCGACCCCTCCTCGGCTGATATTGATTGTGTGGGCCTTAATTGTCGGATTGCTGCTGTTTGAAAGAATTGCCTCGCCACTCAAGGGTACACGAACGTATATTCTCTTAAACTCCATATCAACCCCGGTTTATAATTTATCAGCTATTCCCGATATGTAAAAAACATCAATAAGAACAAGGGAGTAGAAATAATGTGTTCGCAAACTTTGTCACATCCTTAAAAAGATCATGAGCAACCTAACTATTTGTTTTTATAATATAAAAAATCTAAGCGCCGACATATTT
>Ga0180732_1000708_pt1 | contig 25402 bp, 44 predicted proteins | sample KR11_01MetaG_FD_148674 | JGI IMG/M metagenome (GOLD analysis project Ga0180732, IMG submission 148674) | Groundwater microbial communities from the Olkiluoto Island deep subsurface site, Finland - KR11_0.1 MetaG | ecosystem: Environmental > Aquatic > Deep subsurface > Groundwater | place... | reverse complement strand
ATCAGGTCGGAACTTGGTTTGATATTGTTATTGTGTGCCTTGCCGCCTTTGCTGTTACGCTCACTGCTGGAGTTGGCATCACTATTGTTGGAAGTGCCGTAGTAAATAATGTGTCAGGAACTTGGAGAGCGAGGATTGACGGAGCGGCAGCTGTGACATTCTACCGAATGTAATAATAGCGTAAGGAGATAGACAATGCCACAAGGGATATGCCAAAACAAAGATTGTGGAAGGCTAGTTTACGATACCGAGAAGTTGGACGAACTGCCAGATACTCTGGAGTGCCAACACTGTGGGACCGTGAATGCTATTAGACGGCCGACGCAAAAGCCTAAACTGAAGGCTAGGTCGATATCTCCAGCCAGTGAGCCAAAACGAAAGAAGGCCGACGTAGTGGAGAAGGCCGACGCGGTGCCAAGGCAGAAAATGAGGAGGAGAAATTATGGACGGAAATGAGTTCCCAGCTCAGGGACTGCTTGACTATTTGACCCGCACCGATGAGCTTATGATTAAGCTCATCAAAACAGTCGAGAACCTTCAGTTAGTGAGCCAGCAGCAGATTGTTGGGGTAGGCGCTGTCCCAATATCAACGCTAATACCTCAATACCTTGTTGACCAAAAAGCAAAGCTGGAGTCGGGAGTAGTAATCCCGTATGCTATCAAGGCTTTCTCTATGGATACTGCGGTAACTGACTATCCGGTTGTGATTGAAGGGACTAATTTAGTGGCTGCTTGCCCCGGGGGTTCGCTTGATGGCTGCTTTGTCAAGTTCAATGCAATTACTAATGACGCCTCGCCTCTTGGTTCCTTTGACTGGGAGATGCCATTTTACAGGATTTATTTGACTTGGGTAGCCCAAGGGGGCAAGACCCTCTATTTAGCTATTGGCAGGCAAGCTTGGGCTAAGGGGTCAACAAAAGCATTAGGCGGTCTGGCTTCCGCCCTAACAGCAGAACTGCTCTATAATGCAATGCCAGCAGCCAGTCCAGTCTATTCAACTTTGGTAGATTGGCGTGGTGCCAAACGGGTCATATTCCATGTTACATCAACGTTGGACGTTGCGTGTTCACTCCAAGTGATAGGAAACATAAACGACGCAACAGCCTCAGCAACCGACATAAACGGAGCTCTGCCCATGGCTGTCGGTAACGTCACAACGCAATACCTTAGTGTTGGCCTTGCGTGGGATGACTGGCACCCTTATGTGGGTATGAGGGTCACCTGTGCGATATTACCAGCCGCGGGAACGATAACCATCTGGGCGGTGCAGCAGGAATGATAGTTTAGCGAATAGTCGAGGAGGCTAAGAGAGTTAATAATGGCTTGGATAAATGAGGCTAACTGGCCCGAGGCGTGGAGTGAAATCGGCTTCTCCCCAATGATGAGGAGTGGTTCTGATTACATTGTCTATGCTGGCGGCTATAATATCGCCAAGTTTTACAAGTATAATCTTACCACTCAGACATGGACTGAGTTAGCTGTTCCCCCTGGTGCCATCTACGGTGCTATCTCCATGTCCCCTGATGGAACTAAGTTGGCTGCCCATATAGTCAATGGCAGTCAGCTCTTTATCTACACCATTGCCACTAATTCTTGGGCAACTTCAGCCGTAGCCCCAGTTTTATCTACGGGTGGAGCTGCCCAGATATGGACTACTGTCTGGGCAGACAATGATACCATCTGGAGCCATGTCAGGGATGCTGTTACTAGTGGCAAGAATAAGTGCTATAAATATGTGGTCTCAACTAATACTTGGACCCAGTATACCAATGTCTATACTTTGGGGCCGTATACTGTTAGCTCGTGTATGTCTGTCAACTCGGCAGGCACTGCTCTCTATTTTGGTGGTGTTTTTAGTGGCGCAGATAGAAGTCTTGGTGTCAAGTATGTTATAGCCACTGATACCTACTCGCAAATTACTATTGGAAGCGGATGGGATTACAACCAAAATTCGGATAGGTCTGCAAAACTGTGGCATATTGATGCCACAACCGCTTATGCGGGGACTCGCTATTATAATTGCGATACTGAAGCTGTCTCTGGTATTATATTTCCCAATGACTCTTTGAGGGACAAAATTTCTCAGTATTTGGCGTGTGGTATCTACGCCACAGGTTATATTATCGCTTGGCACAAAACCACTGAGCCAAAGAATAGGTCTTATCTCGGCATATTACCAACTACGCCTACATCTGGAGTGTCTTATGCGCTCGGAAGGAGGAATGTATAATGGCAAATAAAGCATACGCACTGGCTCGTGAGGAGCTAGTCAAAACCCTTATAGCTTATGAGGGATACACCACAGCTGCAGGAGCCGTTGGTGGCACCAGTTTGATTGACGCAAAGCTCATAGGTGTCAACGACTTCATATCGGCAAAGGCCGTCCTGATTATGGATGGTGTCTGCGAGGGTGAGGACAAGGCAGCGTCATCATTCGCTGCGGGAACCGGCACCATAACAGTAGCTGCCTTCTCAGCGCAGATAGTAGCCGGTGTGCACTTCAGAGTGCTAAACATATCTAGCGTCGAGTTGGATGTCGTGACACTGTTGACTAGGGTAACAGCGCTCCGTATGGCAGAGCTGGACGCGGCCAACTTACCTGCTGACATAGACCTTATCAAGGGATATACTGATACCCTGGAGGCGGCTATCGGAGCCATTGAAGGTGCTACAAGCCTTCATAACAAGCTGACTGCTGCCAGAGCACTTCTTTTAGACCGCCTGGCCCTTTTAGCTGCTGGGGGTGCTGGCGAACTTACCCCTGCCAGAGCAGGATATCTAGAAGAACTGGCGGCGGCCAATATCCCTATCGATATAGATGGGCTAAAGACCTCAAGAGACCGCCAGCTCTTTTCAATGGACTTCTGGAGCAACCCACAGGAAGAGGTCTCTGTGCCTGCTGTGGCGGGAACTCTTACACTACCTTCCGTCACTGTGGCTGATTTACCTGCTGGAGCTACAATCGTTAGAGCTATAGCGATATTTAAGGCTCGCATAACTGAAAACACCAATGCCGCTGCCAACAAGCTGAATGGAGCTACAGTCGCTGGCACGAGCCAAGTAATTCAAATCCAGGACTCCGCACTAAGTGGCTGGGTAGATGCGATTAATTTTGTGGATGACCAATTTGGAATTGCTGCCACTACCCGTGAAGGTAGCGATGTACTCATGGGTAGTATTGATATTGCAGGGGCAGGCAAGGTTGACGCTAATGATACCTACAGCGTTCGTTGGCTACTAGCACTGGCTGACCTTGCTAGCCTAAATTTCAATGATTGCGCGTGCGGAGTGAGAATTTGGTATTCGGTGTGAGGAAAGCTAATGGCAGTTGAAGAACAAATCGTCAATGATACTGAGATACCTGTCTATGCTGGTTATACTATACGTATGGGGCAAAGGCTTACTATCTCTAATCGCACCGTAACCAAGCTAGCCTTCCTGATACTGAAGGTCGGCTCACCATCTGGTGATATAACCTTTGAGATACGCAAGGTCAGTGATAATAGCGTTATAGTGTCTAAGGTCTGGGGTGATGCTGGAAGCCTTCAAACCTCAAATACCTGGGAAGAGGCAACTTTTGATACCCCACCAACCATTAATGAGGAAGTCAGGGTTTGTTTCCACTATGGGGGTGGAGATGCGAGTAAGCACGTGGTGTATCGTTACTCTTTGTTAGATAAAAAAGCGGCTGAATATATAACTCGTATGATTAGCGATAGCTGGACTGATTCTACTGCCTATGACGGCACTTATAGATATACCTATGGGGAAGTAGCAGGGCTAGAAAATAAAGCAGACAATATGGCAGCCAAGCTGATAGCGGCGGGGGTGTTATAATGTCTTTACAGTATAATAATACTGGTGAGAAGATGAGTTTATTTTCTATTAGGAGGTGAGACGTGGAAGGGTACATCGGACAGTTTGCCACTCTGATGGATGGCGTCAAGCTGACGCTGCTGATGGCGCTTATTCTAGGGAACTTTGTTACAGGCATCGCTGTAGCCATCAAAACCAGGACGTTTGAGTTGAAGAAGGTAGGTGAGTTCCTCTACACTAGGGTGCTACCTTACATCGTGGCGTATCTTGGCGTCGGCGTCGTAGCTACGATTGATAATTCTTGGGTCTGGGCAGTAACGGCTGTATGGGCAGTGATACTAGCAACTTTAGTCGGAGCAGTATTGACCAACTTAAAGGAACTCGGAGTCGGCATACCGAGACCACTAGGTGGAGGCGAGTAATGGAAGCCGTTGTGGGAGTTCTAGCGTTTATGGTCGCAATCCTATCTGTCCTCCAGGGATACCAGATGCTACAGAGTAGGCGTAGTCGTCGCAACCCTAACAGCATTGCTGGCAAGTTGGATATCATAGTCACCCAACTGGGTAGGATGGAGCAGCGCCTCAACGATATATGGGGTGAAGTTAAAAAGATGTAGGAGGTTAAATGTGAAGGATAGAGGAGTAATAATAGCGATTTTAGCTGGTCTAGGATTATGGCTCTGGTCAAAGAGGAAGCCGGCTGAGGCTGCTCTGGTGGGTGAGCCAATACCCGTTGTTCCTGTAACGATAGTAAGGCATCCTGAAATTCCTGTTGGAACAGCTTACAGCCAGCTTGGGGTTAAGCCTACTTCCGATGTTGAGCTACTTAAAACACAAACTACTCAGCAGGCTATTGTATCCCCAGTAATAGACATAGTGGAGACCACAGAGAATCGGAAATACATAGAGGCAATAGAGGATGCAGAGGAAGTAAAGTTGAATGCCTTACCCAAAGGAACTCAATGCACCACGACCTTCCTTGACGGGAGTGGTAACTATTATGCCTGCTGCAACGGCTACGCTATCTTGACCATAAGAGCCACAGAAACTCCGGCGGTATTAGAGGCAAAGAAGGAGGAGATAAAAACTACGGGCACGGTAGCCGTAGAACCTCTAAGTTGGATGGAAAAGGAGCTGCTGGAGCAAGCGAGGACAGGCTATACCGAAGTTCAAAGGCACAAAATGGTTAACGACTATAGATTGGCTCACCCTGGCGTTTCAGGCTCCCGAGCCTACGATATTCTATTTGGCAGCTATTTGGGGAGGTAAGATGGCAAACAATAAGACATTAGTGTTAGTTCTTCTAACTGGTGTGGGACTATGGCTTTGGTCAAGGAGAGAGCCGATTGAGGCGGCTCCAGGAGCACCAGTAACGCCCTCCCAAGTCAAGACAGAGGAATTGGTAACAGACCCTGTTAAGATTACGGTAGCTCTAAACGCACTCGGTGTCCAAGCTCCGGCAACTCCAGAAGACGTAGCGAGGACGCTTTCAGGGATAGCTGCGGCTGGAATTGATGTATCAAAGGGAATACCTGAAGCGGTCTTTAGAGAATACTTTCAGGAGCCTGCCGCAGCTGCAATTGGCTTAACGATGGCAGAAGTCCCGGCCTATGCCGAAGTAGCTCTAGAAGTAAACTTGAGACTTGGAGGGAGTTATGTAGCAGGAGTTCTTACCCCTCCCAAAAGTTGGACAGGCTCAGTAACCGAGTGGTCAATGTATGTTCAGGGCGTCGCTCTTATAGAATATAAACGACTAAAATCGCTAGCTAAGGTAGGGGTAACCCCTGTTGTAACCGCGCCTGGCGTAACAAGACCTGTTGGCGTCGCTCTGCCTATTGCAGCAGAACCGATTGTGCCAAAGCCTGGCGTAACAAGACCTGTTGGGGTGTATCTTATTTAGTAGTATGTGTGAGGTTAGCTAAGTGGCATATACACTGGTAAAAACCCAAGCTGGAATGGCAGGCTACGTCGGCAAAGCCGAGAGATGCGTCTTTGAATTTTCTACTCCTCCCGAGCAGATACCCGGGGAGGCTTGGTTAGCTAACCAAATAATGGACAGGGGTATAGCTGAGCTGCGGACACAGAGCAGCAAGTTACTCTGGATTAAGGTCTGGCGGGATACAGCCCCGATTTGGCAGACTAACTACAGGGTAGAGATTACGGCTACATCTAGCCCCCTGTGGTGGAACTTAATAATAATCGGGATACTGGTCATAGTAGCTTTGGTCATAAGCTGGCAGATTATTAGTGTAGTCAAGGACATAGACTGGGGCAAAGTGCCTACCCCGATTAGCTGGGGGATATTCGCTGTTATCGCTGTTGTAGGTATTATACTCTTAACCCGAGGGAAGGAGAAAAGAGGGGAATAAATGGCAGTCAGAGCTAGTGGCAAAATTACCTATGTGGCTTTGGTAGACAAGAATGAAAAGGTTCGTCTTGATGTTCAGGGTGTAGTTAAACTAACTAAAAGCGCATTTGATTGGCTAGGTGTTATTGCTTGGAAGACAAGCTGGAGGTTCTTTGACCCCTACGGCAAGCTGCTATACCGAGACGATAGAAACCACGCTATCATGCCAATGGCAACGTATGATACAGCATACGAGAGTTTTACAGTGAGCCTACCCAAGTATAGCTACTACAATATCCAGTTATACGGACCCGTTGCCGGAGTGCTGGATACAGTAACCTTTAATATAAGTGAACAAAAGAAAGTCGCGCCGCCACCAGTAGTGCCATCGCCAGCACCACCGGGTCCGCCTGAGCCTGAGCCAATTATTCCTGAGCCTCCCACTCCCACGCCTACTCCTACACCAATTCCTAGCTGGGTTATACCGGCGGCAATAGCTGCAGTGGCTCTTTTAGTTTTGGCTCCTAAAGGAAAGGGGAAATAGGTGGTTTAGTAAAAGAGGTGCCCCTTTAGCCTGCTAAAATCAACCTAAAATTTATAGCTGAAATCACGAAAAAGGGTCGCTTAAAAACATACCTCCCCTTTAACTGTCTAGTAACCACCGCCAAATAACAATGATTTTATTTCATCCGGCAAGGCTCGCCCACGCAACCAGTAAAGAAACTCTACATATTTATATTCGGTGACCACACCTTCAGGTGGTTTATTTTTCTTAGCAATTTCGTTAGCAGAAAACATTCGCCAAAATTTTAAGTCGGGATTGTAAAAGACAAGGAAGAATGGGAGCTGGGCTTTATTTGCCAATGTAGTCATCGCTATCAGATTGGCGTAATTCTCTTCCCCTGCTTGCGGTAACCTCGCATCCTTTAATAAGAGAGTAGTCTTATATTCTATTAAAGCAATAAGATAAGTAGGCTTGTCGTATTCCAGAAAGTCTATGTCCTCTTGATTGAGATACATACCCCACAAACGGTGTCTTTTAAGAAGTTTCATATCACGCCTACTCGTATGTTCTAATTTCACTTTATTATCGTTCGTGGGAAAGCCAAATAGGTTTATCTGTTTCATTATGGGAATCTTTCCTTTAGGACTTTATATGTATCTGCGTCCTTTTCAAAGGCGATAATATTTCGTTTTGTGGCAATACAGGCTTCAATAACTGAGCCACCACCGGCTAAGGGGTCTAAAATTATTTGATGAGGCAAACTGAAGCAGTTTATCAGTTTTTTTAAGGGCTCTACATTTTGACCCCAGTTATGATAATCCTTATCAGGCTTTTTGCTAATAATAACATCTTCAATCCAATCTACCTGCTTCAATAATGGTGGTTTTTGAAAGAATAATATCGGCTTGGCTCTGTTCCACATATTAACTTCAAATCTTTGTGCTGTAGGGCCCCGATGATACAACATACCAGTCCAGTAATAATCTAGGTGCTGCGATAACATTTTTAGAACTTGAGGTAAGTAGTTTTGCCCAGAATAAGCAATCAAAAAACTGCTTGGTTTAAGAACTCTCTCTGCTTCTTTAGCAAGGTCTTCCCATAGAGGTAGAAACTCTTTTGAATACGGTGGGTCGGTCAAGATTAAATCTATACTATCGTTCGCTAGTTCCTTAATCAAGTCTCTGAAATCACCAGGTTTCAAGTTAATTTGCGAGGGCTCAATTTGGGCAAGTTGTAATTTCCGTTTTACCTTTTTATATTCGGCAATAGCTTGTGTGTTACTTCTGTCAAGTAATAAATCAGGGCGATTTTCCATAATCTCTAATAAAGATTCAGCATCCTCTTTCAACATTTTGCCAAGATATTTAACAAAAACCTGTTTGCCCTTTTCTTTTTTGTAAATTGACCGATAGCCTTCTTTAGTTTCTGCTAAAAACATTGTATAGCCTTTCCATCGTAATTAGCTATATATATTATATAGCCTTTCTATTATAATTAGCTATATAATTTTTGTCAAGACTTCCTCCTTTTCCTTTTATGTTTATCCTTACCCCTCTTGCCAATGGGTATTCCCGACCTCGTGCCATACTTTCTAGCCCTCTCTAGCCCAGCCTTAGTTCTCTCCGATATTCTCTGGCTCTCCATCCGGGCAACCCAACCAGCTATAGCCAGCAATATGTCATATAACTCGCCCGGGGCTTCCGTCCAGCTTTCCTGATAGCTGATAACCTTGACCCCATATTTACTTAGCCGGTCAACTAGGGTCATAATTGCCAGTGGGCCCTCACGGCTCAACCTATCAAGCGACCATATTAGAATTACTTTGAATTTACCTGCCCTAGCATCCTCAACAAGTTTGGCAAGCTCTTTCTGATGCCCGGCTCGCCAGGCCGATTCCTCCTCCTGATATATTTGATAAATCTCCCAGCCGCGCCGGGCAGCCATATCCTTAAGAACTATTAACTGATTCTCAATGTCTTGCTCGATGGTTGATACCCTACAATAAATTGCACACTTCATCATTAGTATAATACTACTCAAAACTTATTACAGACGGCTAGATATTTCAATCCTAGTGCGTTGTGGCAGCATCTCGGACAGGTCACGGACTTATTGATTATTTTTACTGGCTTCATTGTTTTTCTCGGCAAAGAATTCGCACTCCCGGTCAACATCAGGCTCCACCATTTTCAAGTCATAGACCAGCCGGTTGCAGTAGCTGAATTTGTATAATCCCGCGGTTGGTCCCATCGGCGGGATTGACATTTTGGACAGCGAGCTGGTCTCCCCAGGGTGCGAGGTATCCAGCGGTAACCACACTCTGGATGCTTACACACACATATTATAACTTCGGTATTCATCTCATCCCCTCCTATAATATACTTAGCTATTTAACCTCTGTAACTCAAGTTGAAATTTACCCTCTACCGCCCTGTAGGGTTGATACTGTCCCGTGTGGTCAAGATACTTCTGGCAGTTGAAGCAATACCATAATCGCCCAACGCCTTCTACTGACCAATTAGATGGTAAGGCATCCTCTCCGCAACTACATTTAATAATCTCCATTTTCCCCCTCCTATAATATACTAGCTACTTACCTGCCTTGATAAAATCTAATAATTAGTTTTTTGACACGCTCAATATAAAAGGATTTATCTTTCAAGTCATAGGGTTTATCCCTACATCCCTCAAGATATGAAATATAATCTGCCCTTTCCCCTAGTTTTGCCATTAGTTCTATTTCTACCTCACTCAATTCTTGATACATCATTTTTCCTCCTTTTATTTACTTGCCCAAATTCTATCGTATCTTTTCTGTGCCCTTCGCCAAGATGGGGTCCCAGTAGGTTTAATAGCATTGGGGTGCTTCTTGTAGTAATCAGCCATAATCCTATCAATCTTTTCTAATGTTTCTTTTTCGGTTGTCATATTCATTCCTTACACCTCTCAATCTCATTTATTAAGTCCTTTACCTTCATATATCACTCTCAATAATTCACATTTACAGTAAAGATTTTCTTATCAGGGAACTTTGTCCAAAACCCAGCACACTCAAAGTATTCCCATTCCTCACTATCTCTAACCCACTTCCAATTTCTGCCAAATCCTTTTCCTTTCTTAGTAGCCTTATCGTTTTCCTCTATTTGCTCAGTGTAAACATCCCACTCTAGGAAGTCGTCATATTCTTCCTTACACCTCTCAATCTCATTTATTAAGTCTTTTATCTTCATAGCTCTATATCACTCTCTACTTCACTGCCCCTAATCATTTATCCATTCAATATAGGGTTTGCCCTTATAAGATTTATCCCACACGAACCACGCATAAGCTATTAAGCCAGAGTTTTCCCCGACTTTGCCTTCCGCCCATATAGGCTGACGCTTACAAAATACATAAACAGTTTTCAGGGGGGTTGTCTGAAACATCTTGTATCTACCGCTCCCTTCAAGAAACACTAGCTTCAAAAGCATTGCCACTTTGTATTCTGCCAATACCAGTGCTCGCTCCACAAACTTTTGGGCTAACCTATATGGGGGGTTCGTAATAATGTTTGGAACGAGCATATGTGCTAGCAGGAAGTCTCGCCCCTTTTCTCCACAAACAGTATTATCTATTCTTATATCACTTGCGTAACAGAGATTATATTTTTCTATTACCTTTGCCATAGAGCCATCTCCACTAGCACATTCCCACACAAGCCCTTCAAACTTTTCCCTCTTAAATAGTGCTTCGGTTGTCTGCGGTGGAGTAGGATAAAAATCTGATGGTGCTCTATTCTTACCAAAACCCACTATTGATAAATGCTTATTCCCATAAACCTGCCCCATAGCTACCTCCTAATGTTATATCACTCTCTACTTCATTTTAAGGTAATAAAGCGACCCATTCAATTGGTGTCGGCACTATCCTTGCAAATCCAACGGCTTCAAGCAAGAATACCTTTTTGCCCTCATTCTGGGGTTGCTGAAGTAACCTTTCCGCTTCCCTCATTGCCTCATCTTTATTGGTATGTTGCACACGGCAACCGCCGGATGACCCTTGAACTATAAGCATCCAGAATTTCATATCAGCCTCCTTACCTTAAAACCAGCACCATCAGGTATCTCTTGTCTTAACCAGCAGTTTGAGTAAATCACCGATTGAAGCTCGAAAGATAGAGGGGCGTAGCGGCTGGTCAGCATTTACCTGATACCTTACCCCTTTGCCTACCCTCTCCTTTTTAATGTAACCGCCAGCATAGAGGTCAGCGATTATTTTACGCACCCCCCGCTCTGTCATGACCATAGCTTTACCTACTTCTAGGGCGGTGATCCCCGGATGCCTAGTGACAAGGTGTAAGACCACAGTGTGTTTCGTCACAAATACCCAGCTCATTTTACCTCCTTAAATTCCAGTATCGTCATCGGTGCTTTCTCCTTATCTATTTGATATAAAATCGGCAATCTATAGCACAAATGTTCGTCATCATCACCCTGTATAACCCCAGCATCAACACAGCCATCAATAGCTGGCTTCAAAGAGGCGATGGCATTGTCAGGGTCTTTATAATACCGAGCATCACGGACAACAAAGGTAATTGATAGCTCCGCTCTCTCGTGTCCTTGAAGCCACCGCCTTCGCTCAACCTTGGCACACCAGCCAACAGCTTCTCTAAACTCTCTGGCTGCTTTAGCTTTCCTTGACCAGTGCCCGTGATAATTTAAATTCAATTCACGCCCGGGGAGCATAGGGATACAAATTTTCATTTTGTTTACTATATCCTCCTTAGCTTGTGTAGTAGCCAGCACCAGCCCCGGGTGCTAATTGAAAATGGTATCCTCTCTGCCCATATCAGAAATCTGATTAACAGCCTCTTCATATCTTCACCTCACTATTTTTTAGCCTTGGGCAATCCCTCAGTGGATTATCAAGTTTGCAGAAGAATACTATATGACCCTTCATTGCTGACAATGTATCCCTTGCATAACTTTCTTGATGCTTGCAAAATCTCGCCTCAATACCAAATGGACATCCTAGTTTTTTATCCATTATTTACCTCCTGGACTTGGTAGCTCCATCAATTCTTCCTCCCACCATTTCTTACTACTAGGACAAACTCTGCATCCAATATCTTCGCCCGGCATTAGACACTTCTTTGTTTTCTTGCCATTTCCATCTAAAAATAGGCAATCCTCATAGCCCTTGAGCTTCAGCTCATAGCATAGTGTTGATAGCTTTTCGTTAGCTTCTGACCACCTATCTAATTGCTCTGCCCACTCCTCTGTCCGGTCAGCAATATTACGCAGTTGCTGCCAAGCGAGATTTAATTTGAGATTGCCTCGCACTACCCGGTCCCGCAACGCGATAACCTCTGGACTATATTGTTTGTTCATTTTTCATCTCCTATGGTCTCCACCCGTATGTCTCTATTAGAACTCTTTTATACCACTCGTTTTGTGCTTTCAGCGCCTCGTAAGTTTTTGACCAAGCATCGCAGTTAGCATCAAGAATTCTGTTGGTCTCCATTAGCTGAGCGTAAGCCTCTTCCCATTGCTCTATACTCTCGCTCTGCTCCCGTGATTGCTCCCACATCTGCAGCGATTGCTCCCCCACCTGAGCTTTAAGGTTCCCCACACTAACTTGCCCTGCAATTCCCCAAATTAGTGCCCCTACTAGGCAGATTGCCAGAACAATTGTTTTCACCTTTTTACCTCCCTGTGACAGTTGTGTAGGTTATGCCAGTTGTGATGGTTGTTTTGAACAGGCACTTTTTTTACTATACCTGTTTTTGTATCTATTGAAAAATATGCCATTGATATAACACCATCACTACCGACACACCTGTCACTACCGTCACTAAATCTCCATATCAATAGTTTTACCCTCATTAGGGCTAATGCCCATCCGTTCAGCAATGCTCTTTACCCCATCAGGGGTTAAATAATACTCAGCCCCAGTGCCAACTCTACGCTTCTCGGTAAAATCAAGCCGTTTCATAGCCCTGCCAATCCATTCGGAATTAAGCCACTTAAACGGCTCGCCGTAGCTTTCTATCATTCGGCTTTTTACCTCTTTTAGAGCATAATAGCCCGGCACGGTAACCAGCACTACTAACACTTTAAGCAACACAGTGTCTCCCGATTCAACAACACTTTCTATCAATTTATCCTTTGCTTTTTTAATACCCAGCTCTATCATCTCTTTTTCCAGATTGCCTGTGTTATCACAAACTCTTGCCAACGCTATTATTGGTCTCCATAATTCCCATTCTCGGGCTGATATGCCTTCTACCGGCTCAACCTGATTATAGGCATACTTAACCTCTTTCCATTTGAGCATAGCCAGTAAGTAGAGCCTGTCTCTGATTTCCTGCCACATTTTATTGTTTACATCTATCTCCCTGTTGGCTATATCAGTATTAACCGTTCGTAATAGAGTGAATGGGATGGCTCTACTTGCGATTACATCTTCAAGCCCAGCTATGTTGGCTAACATCTTGGGTGAGAAGGCGTCAAAGCTAGCAACAATAAACTGCTCTTTGGCTGTTTTCTCACTTCTAAATACTGGGTTGCCCGGCTTATAGCTGGCATTAAGGATATTTCGGAATTCTTGTCCTCGGTCAGATGCACCTAGCTTTTCGGCTTCGTCTATTAGCAGTGTTGCCCGCGAGCCTTCAATCAGGCGAAACACTGATGATGTAGAGATATTGCCTGATGAGATAGAATTGAAAGCCATTTGCTGGGTTACAGATAACATTTTAGTCTTGCCTGTTGCCTTTGAACCGTGATTGAAGGCATAGGGATAGGCATCAAATATGGGGAAGAAGTAAGTGCCTATTACCCAGAGACTGGTAAAGGAATAAACATTCTCTTCTCTCAAGTCCATATAGTGCTTATATTGTTGCTTAATCATACCGAATGTGCCCCAGAAGGTAGGCTCCTTTTCAATCTTCCCCTCAATGAAATCGTGGATTGAATCCAGAGACCATCTCCGCTGGGGCACTGAAACAGCACCTACTAAGCAAAGTCCCCGCTTCATAAAAGCTTCTTCGCTAGTTTCAAAATACCTTCTGTCAGAGGTTATAGTTACCAATCGTCTTGCCTTCCTCGTGCCTACTATTTTATCTTCACCCTTAACCTTCTTGGTAACTGGCACATCTATATCAAGTGGAAGACTAATATACGCAACTCCTTCAACAAAATCTAATGCTGGATGAATATCAGGTCTAGGTTCAAAGTGGACTTTATAGCTGAATTTATCTTGTTCGGGCATCTTGATTACCCCTTAACAGGACATTTTCAGCTTCTAATAAAGTAACCCTCCTTTGTAATTCTTTTATTTGTTTATCTCGCTTCTTCAGTTCTTGCTGGATTCTAGTAAATAATGAATGTTGTTTAGGAGTAGGTAATAGTTCTAGGTTCTCTAATCTGTTGTCGTCTCTGATGCTATTCTTATGATGCACAATTTCCCAAGATAACAAACACCTATTTAAGTGCTTTGCCATCAGTAAGCGATGTTCAGAAACATAGCCATTAGAATTTGCCATCGGATAAAAGAAATCTTCTGGAAAGAGCCGAACTATAATATAGCCTTCAGGGTTCTTATATCTACCGCCTTTCCAGTGACCGCTAAGTTTTCCTCTTCGTTTTATTCCATTTAAGTGTCTGGTGCATTTTTGGCATATATTAGATTTTACCTTTCTCTTTTTTGTTTCAATCCATCGTCCTTGACCGCAATTGGGGCACAAGGCATAGATTCGCTTACAGTTATCCTTATAGCCTAATTCTCTACCCCCCTTTATTTCACCTATTTGAGGCATCAATCTTCTCCTCTAGTTTACTTAATCGTTCTGCCAACTTGTCTACTGTATGTTCAGGCGGCTCATTGGGGCCGGGGTCATAGCCATCATCATAATATTGACAGAAATGACGCCACCAGCCCCACGAGACAGGGAAGTCAATTAAATCCTTTGCGGATAGTGGCTGATAATACTCTAGTTCATCTTCGTGGCACTCACAGAATAGTTTAACATTCGGTATAACCTTGCCATTCTTGATGAAGGGAAGTAAGCCCGTGTTATTGCATTTGTCGCAATACGGTTTTTCAGTGGTAGGAAGTCGTTGTTTCATTAAATCTCTTGCGCTCATATGTCCAAATCTAGCTCCAAAGGCTCTCTTTTCCCCTTCGGAGTTTCCTTTGCTAAAGGGGGTCCCGCAGTCTCCTCTGGTGCTTTCCCTTCTTCAACCCTTTTTCTTAGCTTTTCTGTTACTCTTTCCCTTACTTGTTCTAGATTTTCCTCAGGCTCAAGGGTTATTCCCGGGGCTAGTTCTCCAGGCTCAACTTCCTCCTCCGGTCGTCCCTCAAGTAATGGTATTGGTGCTCCCAGCAACCTCAGCGATTCAATCTTGAGCTCCTGTGCTTTTGCCTCGTCAGTAACCAGCCTGACAATTTTAGGTCGCACCGCATAGGTATTGCCGTAAGGAGTGTCCTTCTCCTGGCTCTTGATATTTACCACTGCTCTAAAATAGTCGCCCCTGAGTGCTCTGTTCATTTTTAGTTGCGTGATGAGTTGCCGGGCAGGCAGTGCTGATACTCCGTGTGCTCTAAAAATGAGAGGCATATTGTCGTGGTCTATGTCTATGCCCAGTATGATGTAATTCAGGGGGCACATCTTGCGTCTCTCACTAGCATCCACCGACCACGGTGTATCTAGCCTATACTCACAATTTTCGCAATCCTGACCATCAGCACTCTCCTTGCTTCTAGCATCAAGGCTGAAGCAGAGCGGGCCGGATGAAGTGATTTCCTGCCCCCATCTGGCTCTGCCTGAAAGGATATCTACAACGATGATATTTAATTCATCTAGTATCTCGTCAGTAATAGTGTTGTAGAATTTACCTGCTTCGCCGCCAAGTGATTTGGCATATTCCCCTCCAGTCTTTTGTAGAAGCCTAATTTCGGGAAGTGCCATATCATTTGCTCCATATTCGTCAAGTGCCCTTCTAGGTTCTGTTACCATTTTGTTCCTCCTTAAATTTTATTATGTCGCCAAGAGTAACCTTTCCGGCTACTTTGGATATCCATTCCAGCACGGCGAACACTTGCCGTGCCTTGCCACTGATTCTTATGAGCTGTATCATTGTTTAGCCTCCTTTACCTCCTGAACTGCTCCTCGTGGGGCATTTTATTGATTATCACATCAGCACAAGCCATAAGTCCGATGATATGTGCTGCTATAATTAAGATAGAGCACCGCTGGTCACTATGAACCCACCAGGCACACTCCTCTTTGAGACAGTCAGCACCCTTAGGGTAGATAGCTCCTACTTCATACTTTTTGCCTATCGCTAGTAATGGACACTTCATAGCTCAACCTCCTTTTTATTTAGTCTTCGGTCTCACCTTTCTAATCACCACTTAGGAAGGCGATTTGCTGAGTCCTGAGAGTTAATACTGCCCGGGTCCCTTCCAGCCTTTTCTTTGCCATCTCTGATTTGATTTGATAGTCGTCCTGTAGGAAAGCTACCTCTCTCTGCCGGGCGATGGCATCAGCCAATTCCTGATTTGATTTCCTCTGCCCCTGAAGCCAAGCATCCCTGTCAGCCACTGTAGTCTTTTTACCTGCTTCATTGGTCTCTGGGGCATCCCAAGCAAGTTGAGCTAGTATCTCCTTGACCTTTGCTGAATCATTACCTCTACTAGCCACATAGTCGTAGTTTTGAGAGGTAAAATCTGCCTGCTCGGTTAGTGCTTTCTCTAGCTCGCCTTCATACTCCTTAAGCTTCTGGATTAAATCCTTTGTGCCTAGTCTTCGTAAAATCTCTAATTTATCTGCTATCTCCATTCTTTACCTCCTTTCTCCCTTGCCCAGGGGGGAGAATTATTACTATTAGAGGTAGAGGCTCTTATACCTCTACCTCTGCTTTCTTATTCTTGCCTATTTTCTTGATGTCAATGGGAACTCCACCGGTGAGAGGATCAACCTTGCCGAATTCTACCTCCGGCTCAACTTCTGATTTTGTCTCTGCCTTTGCTTCTGCCTTCGCTTTCTTAGGCTTCGGCTCTGCCTTCTCAATTGAAATTGGTGTTGGCACTTCTATTGCCTTCGGCTTGGTAAGCTCACTCTGCAGCACTTCGTTGGTGGCGTTCTCCAGTAGCATCAGCTCTAGTAGCCACTCCGTCCAAGTCCGGTCGCCTTTGAGCTTCAGAATCTCATCGTAAGCTTTGGGCGATACTGCTATGGCTATAATTCTCTTGTCTGCCATTTTATTCTCCTTTCTTTTTAATATTGACATAACAACCTGACCGGGGTTATACTAATAATAGTGATGGGGATTTCATCTTGCAGTCTCTGTCACCTCCTTTCTTTTGAGGCTAACCTCTCACCGGGTTAGCTTCATTTTATTTTTACCTTCTGTTGTTGTAATCTCTGTAATTGCCTTCGGGCTAGGTTGCTCGGTTTCTTTTGTCCGGCTTCCCATCGGTGCACTGTTATCCGGTCAACACCTATAACATCGGCAAGTTCTTGCTGTGTCATCTTTAGCTTCTTTCGGAGTTCCTTTATACCTTGGTTATTCATTATATTAGGAATGTAGCACAGGTTACATTAAGAAGTCAAGTCTTTTCTAGGCATTTGGCAAGTTTCTTTTTAAACTCGTTGGCAGCCGGAGCCTGAGACTGCTAATTTGGCACTATTCCGGGCTTTTTGGGGATTATCCCCCATAAATCCTTGATTGCCTCTCCGTTGGAAGGAGAGGTGTCCGGCTTGCCTTGAATCCTCGCACCAAAATCAAAATCCGGGCGACTTTGTGGCTAGGCTAGTAGTTTACTACCTCGTGCGCGTGCGTGGGCTTGACAAAATTGCTGTAATGGTTTTAGACTATAAAGTAGGCTACTTTCTTTTAGAAAGAAAGGATTAGGAATGAAGGAAAGAATTATAGGTAAGTGTCCAGTATGTAGTCTCCCTGGTTGCTTTCTTTCTAAAACAAAAACAGAGAAGGAATATTCTTACTTTGGCAGTCAGTGTCAGCATCGGGGATTTCTCCCGGTTGCTGATGTCGCTTTATTCCAATTAGGGGAGGTATTAGATGAAAGCATTAAAAGACCAATTCAACCTGTCCGAGAATCAAAACAACAAGGAGGTAGTAAAGATGGAAGACAAGAACGAATTGACACTGGAAATCTTGAACGAGAGTCTGGGGAAAATAGCAGAGGAAGTGGAGGCGATAAAAGCGAAGCGGGGAAACTCCACCCAGCCCTCAAGCGTCTCCTCGGTCGTTGAGGAAGGGACAAAACTGGAGAAGGGATATCTCAATTCTGCTCAAGAAAAGACCGTAAGGGACCTCAGGGAGCATTATGAAGTAGTGCCTTATCCTCCACCTAGTAAGACAGTTGGTGTTTTTTTTGGCACTGCCCTTTCAAAAGTAAAAGTAGATATACGTGAAGATGGAGAAATTATGAATGCTTGGAGATATACACTTCCCCGACTCAGAGAGGAGGATACTCAACTTGAGGAACAGGTAGCTGAGCTTCAAGAGAAGGCGGATACTTATGATAAACTGAGTAGTCTCCTCAAATCTCCTGAGAATTTTATTGAGTTTGCTGCCCACTTTGGCTATGACAACCTTATTCCTCCGGCCACCGAGGCTGAGGTAGCTGAAGCTGAAGCCCACGAAGAGGAAGCCGGGGAAGAGGGGGAGTCGGTTATTCTAACTGGTAAGGTAGACAGAGAAGGCTATGAATACTTACCCAATCTTGATATATCAATTCTTAAGTGAGGTGAATGATGCCAGAGCAATTGAATAAATTAAAGAGGTTAGCTGGAAGTGCTGGTATAGATACTGATGCCCTAGTCGATGAATTATCAGCCGGCATTGAGGCTAATATCGCTAACAAACTGAAACCTATATTAGAGGGCATCGAGATTAAGCTAGGGCAGAAGATAGAGCAGACCGGTAAGGAGATGGGGCAAACTATCTCGGCGCTAGTAGATTCGGCGGTAACTGCCAAGCTGCCTGAAGTAGTTAGGCAAGTGGGCGGCGAGTTCATTAGTAAGACTCAAGGAGATAAAAGCGCCGGAGGCAACTCTGAAGGTAGAAGTGGTGGGGTGCTGGGCAAGATATTAGCCAATGCTAGTCTAGATGACCTTGTTGCTGCCTACAAGGTTTATAAAGAACCTACTACTGCTGAAGCTTTGAAATCCAGTCTATCATTATTTATGCAGGGAATGGGCTATGGGCTCCGTCTTAAGGCTAGCCCCGACCTTGTGTCAGGGATTGCCCGGACAATTGATGAAGGTCTCAGCAAAACAAAGTAGCATAGAGCTACGGAAAACGAAGAAGAAGCTAGCCAGCGTGGAGCGGAGGTTGACAAGGCTCCGGCTAGCTAGACAGGTAAGGCGCCATCAGAATATAGCAAGGCGATTTGTTGGGGCTCTTGAGAAGATAGCAGATAATTTCTTTAGGGAAAGCTAGGGAGCAAGGTGTGTTTCATTAGACCGCTGCCAAAGGTTACCTCTTGAGGCTGATATAGCTTTATTAAGCTATCAATTGGAGAAAGTATGATGTCTACCATTGCTGAATTACATATTCCTGCTCCATTTGGGTGGCCCGGGGGCAAGAGATTATTGTCTAAGCGAATAATTTCACTTATTCCTCCACATCGGGTTTATTGTGAACCCTTTGCCGGGGCTGCCTCTGTGTTCTGGGCTAAAGAGCCTTCAGAGGTTGAGGTGCTTAATGACCTTGACCCAGACCTGATGCGGTTCTATCGGAATATAGGCTCAATTGACCATTGTAACATCGACCAGATTGGTAAAGACTGGAATAGGCTTAAGGCTGGGAGAGGGAAACTAGAGGTCTGTGATTTTCTGACTGAGGTTATGTGTAGCTTTGGCAGCAAACGAGCTGGAGCTAATCAAAGCCTTTTGCTCGGTCGGTGTGCCAAGAATGCTCCTAATTTTCACCACTACCTACCACAATATCAGGAGAGGCTGGCTAAGACTAAGCTGCACAATGAGGACTGGGAAAAAGTAGTTAAGCAATATGATACTCCTGATACCTTCTTTTACTTTGACCCTCCCTATCATAATGTTAGTAAAAATATCTATTTCTATGGTGATGACCAATTAGCTAGGCTGGCTGAAACTTTACCCGAATTGAAGGGTAAGTGGATTCTATCCTATGATGATGACCCCGAAGTTAAGAAGGCATTCTCTAAATATCATATTTTACCTGTGGAATCCCGTTATACTTTAGAAAAGGATAATAAAATGATAGGCAAGCAACTCCTGATTGCTAACTACCCCATAGAGGCTAAATTTGCAGGAGTATATCCCTTATTATTTACAAGAACTTATAAAAAAGAAGGGTGATATAGATGGTCAATATTGGAATGTGGCTAGAACTTGGAGCCCGCAGCTAAATGAGGTGATAGAAGCACTTGAGAATATTACTCCAGAGATTATAACACCACAAACACCATTACCCAAGGGGCAATTTGTGAGGGTGACTGTGAAAGAAGAAGGGAAAAGGGCTAGGACTTTTTGGGCAAAGGTGGATACAAGGGGCAAGAGAGTTAATGTCTATATTCCAGTGAATAAAGAGGGGACTGACTACGGTTATTATAAAGGTGAAACAGTCATACTACCTAAAGAATTAATTTCACACGATTTAATAGTTAAGGAACAGTTGGCAGAGATGAATAAGACTTATGGTGAATTGGAGGTAATTAGGGAAGTTCCAAAGCTTCAAGCAGCAATCTCCAAAGCTGAAAGTAGCTCAATGCTCAAATATCAATTCTCCACTATGCTTGACCAGCTAATACTGCTCCAGCTCCACGCTGAAGACCCTAACTGTCCGTGCTCCTTGAAAGGGGCAAGGCAGAGTGAGCTAGGGGAATTTTGCGAACCTAAACATTTAAGAGCTGTGGTAGCCCTGGCCCGGGAGACAATACCGATGGACGAAGATAAAGCCAGGATTGATTATTTAGAGGAGCTAGTCCTTGAAGGCACACAACTACTATCTAAGATGGAAGACAAACTCTGTGGCAAGGAAGTAGAGATAAAGGAGTATGCCACTTGGGCTAGGGACAAGAGAAAGTCCCTGGAGATGTGGTGCTACTCTGGATTCTGTGAAATAGAGCCGGTAGAGGAATTGACGGAACAGGCTGGGGTGAAGTATATCACTTGGAAGGAATTTCAGGCACTTCCTACTTTTGACCTTATAGAGCCGGCTGTTACTTATCCTTATGATTATCGCAAGAAGTGTGATCCCTTTACAAAGGATGGTTACCTCTCCGTTGCTGCTATTTATAATATGTCGGCTTGGGCTAGTTGGAAAAGCTCGTCACTGGACAAGAGAGAAATGGCGATAGCACGAGCAATTGATGCCTTGCCACTATACGAGTTGATGAGATTAAACGATGGCAGGAGAAGCAACCAACCAGCTCTATTCCCTATTAGATTGCTCAAATCCCCTGTAGACGAGCTAGTAGAGTATATAAAATCAAAGGAGGCAGAAATGGCAAAAGGCAAAAGATTATCTGATTTACATAGTTGGGCAGCATCAGGAGAAAGCTACCTCAAAGATTGGTTAGGTTGGCAATATTTACCTAATGAGTTAATACCTTTGACTGGTCAGGCTGCTGATGCCCTTCACGATTTGGCTTCATTTTTAGGACGATATATGAAAGCCGAGATGGGAGAATATAATAAGGGAAACATTTTAAGTCTCCGAACATTAAGAGGTTATGATAAAGTCAGCATAGATGAAGTCTTAACCCACTTTGAGCCACCAGCTTATCACTTCTCTATTTTGGAAGGACCAGGGAAAGGACAAGCGGGAGTCATCCCAGGGCACTGGTTAGAAACCTTTTCTGGGAAGGGGCTAGTAGCAATTTTAAAGCAAGAGTTTCCCTATGCCCGGCAAATACCAGTCTCCATTGATGTTTTCAAGACAACCATAGCCAAGCATTATCGTCCAAGTTCGGATTTCCACAAAAATTCAATTAGAACAGTCAAGCCCTTGAGGGAGGTCTTAGTGGTTATGGGTTGCTTGAAGAAGGATAAGTGGGAGCCGGATATATCAATATGCACCCCTAAACCCACGGTGCTAAAGACCATAGTGCCCAATACCAAAGAATACCTTGATGAAGTAGAGCATCTGAAGTTGGTTCATCCAGAGGTTAAGATAGTTTACAAAGAAAAGCAAATAGGAGTTGAGCCGAAGGTCAGTGAGGCTGAGCAAAGCGAGCTTACAGAGATAGAAAAAGCCCTGAAGGAGATAGGAGAATAATATGAATGAATACGGCTATGTAGTCTGCAAGAACGGAAAACTGGTTAAGAGTAAAACTACTATAGGCACGCCCACATCGGTCTCTGTTCCTGTTAGCTTTAGCTGCCCCGCTGGCTCAAAGCCAAGAGCTATATTCCACACTCATCCTAGTGGCAGTTTGCAGCCTTCAGCCCAGGATATGAAAGCAGCACAGCAGCATAACTTGCCTATTTGTATAAGAGGTGGTAAAAAGATAAAATGTTACCGGCCCAACAAGGGGGCTTGACAAAACACATAAAGTAGTTTTACTATAATAATATAGGCTTTTCACTAGAAGCGGGAGCGGTCTCTGTAAAGAGGCTTGGAAGCTCCCGCTTCCCTTTTTCAGGGACTGCTCCACAAATAAAAGGAGGTATGCATATGTCAACCAAAGGGATGCATTGTATCCGCCGCAAGAGAGGCAAGAGCGGAAAGTCCGTATGTGCCAAATACGGGAAATAGATATGCCGCAGGTAAAAAGTAGTAGGAGGTAATAACTTATGGCAAAATTAAGTGACCCAAGAAAAATGAGGGAAGGTGAATGCCGAACCACTCGCAAGGGGGCTAAATACTGTCTGCGTGGTGGCAAGGTAAGGTTCACCAGAAAATAAGGGAGGTAACTAAACTATGAGTGATATAAAAACTGCAATTGAGGCTATGCCTGCGAAGGTAGATAGCCTCGAACAGATGATTGGCGATTGGGGCACGACCCTTGATGCCAAGCTTGCTGAACTTGGCGAGAAGCTACCAAAGGCAATCGTGCCGGACGAGGTCAAGACCAAAGCGGAGTTGGAGCAGGCAGGCGCCTTAGAGGGCATCTCCAGAATGAAAGTCTGGGATATTCCACTAGGACAAGCACTGGTGGGTGGCTTCACCTCTGTCGTTGTCTCAGAGTTGGTTGATGGCTTCTTAGCTACACAGAGCAACACCATTAAAGGTGTGGTCAAGCTGGTGGCTGCTGGCGTGGCTATCAAGTGGGGCGGCAGGCTCCTCGGTAAAACGGGGGCAGGCGCTCTGGCTATATTGCTTGCCTATGATGGTATCAGGCAGCTCCTACCCATTGATGAGTGGGCGGGTAGGGTATCCGGGGCTGTTGTATCCCGCACCGGCGGAGGGCTAGCCGGCAAGGCTGGCATGACTAATATCAGGAGCAATGGTGGTGGCGCTCTCGAAGCCCAGCGTGTTGCTGATTACTACGGAAAGGCATTAGGGAGGTAAATAATGGAGAAGATAACAAAACGATTAACAGCGAGTTCAACTTGGTCGGCCAGTGCTGACCTGACCCCGATTGACCTCCCGAGGGAAGGGCTTGTTACTGAGGTGACTATCCGAGCCAACATCACGGCTACCCTGACAGCTGCGGCTTACGATGACTTCTGGAGACGTATCATCCAAAACATCAAGATTCAGGGTGACGGCGGAAGGGCTTACCTGGGGATGAGTGGCGACCAGATGTCCCGTATCCTGAGCCTGTGGATGGAAGTCGTTCAGGGTATACCTACCATTCACTCTAACGGTGCTGGTATTGCACTGGCTGCGGTGGACGTAGGTAGCACTACATTCAAGAGTGTTTTCAAATTCCATCCGGGTAGCAACCCGAGAGACCCGTTCGACCTGAGTGCCGCTATCCCGGCGAGAGCGCTGTCCACCTTACAGGCTCTCCTGACCACAACGGCAGCTGCAGTAACTGATGCCGCTGGAGCTATTACTGCTGGCACTTTCAACTACGAAATCTGCGAAGTGCTTGGCATTCCGGTTCCGATGGGATTGATGACGCCGCTCGGCTCAACCCTAGCGTATGCTCATACGGCTAACTATTCCGACTACAGTTACGACATCGACATCCCAGCTGGAGCGTTTCTACGTTCAATTATTATGCAGATGAATGACGAGACAGCGACAGTGTCGCGACGTAAGGACGATGAAGTGACTGGCGTCAAGATTAAGTTGCCGAAAGCTGGGAGTTTCTTGCTTGAGCAGAACATCTACGAGCTGAAGCAGTCTATGATGAGCCGTTTTGGCTGTCGAGGTATTGCTGGAGATGTTGGTCCTATCGGTGCAATTGCTACCACTAGACCAGCGCCCACGGCAGCTCTCGACATAGTCCCAGCCGGTTTTGTGGTCATTGACCTGCGTCCGTATGGACATCCAGTATATGGTCTCGACCTACGTGGTTATCAGACGGGTGACTTCAAGTTAGGTCTCACCATTGAGAATTACGCGGCCGGTGATGACACACAGATTTATTGGGACCAGCTGCTGCCAGTAGACGCTCAGTATGTAGGCAAGTAGGGCAGTTTAACAATTTAGGCTTAGACACTTCGCAGGCAGGGGCGAGGGATTAGCCATCCCGATGGAGGAGTAAGTGTCTGACAGAACTATAACCTTTGAACCACAGAGGGGAAGTCGGGCACATTGCTTGGCTTCCCTTCTCTATTGAGAGGCTATAGAAAGTGAAATGTAGCGAATGTAAGTATAAGGCAGTCGACTTCTTGACCACTTATGATGGCAGATGCTTAACGGCGTTTAATTATTGTAATAGGGATGTGTGTATAGGTAGGTTGGTTGACCCTGACGTCGAAAGGGAATGTGACGACTTCGTAGCGAAATCTGACATGGAGGTGGTAGAAGATGCCAGTAGACCCAGCAGGTAAAGAGACGGGGTGGCTTAGTAAATATGCCTATCAAGTGGGTTCTCTAGCCGCTGATGTTGTCGGCAGGCAAGCAATAGAGGATGCCTACTTTTCAGCAGACGCTACTATGAGAGCCAAGTTTGCTGATAGCTTCATCAACGCAGCCAAACTGGACGCTGACGCTGTTACTACAGCTAAAATCGCTAATTTAGCGATTACCATAGCCAAATTGGTCTCACCTAAGCTGCTTTATATCGGGTTGTATGATTACGCTGAGTATGACCGCTCAGTGTATGACTTCTAAAAATAATATGGAGGTGTAACTATGGGAACAGGAGTAGCAGTTGCAGATGGCGATAAAATCACATCTGCCAAGATGAACCTAAAGTTGGAGGTGGTAGATACTGCCGATATTACTGCACTTGCAGTAAACGCAGCGGCACTAGCCGCCAACGCCGTAGAGACGGCCAAAATCCTTGCCAAGAATGTTACCACAGCCAAATTAGCTAACGCTGCCGTAACGCAGGCTCAACAGAAGGTAAAGGCAGTTGTGGCACTTGCTGACGCAGCCGCAACCCTAACGGCAGCTCAAATGATTGACAGTGGAATATTCACTATCACTCCAACGATTGCAAGGGCTCTGACAACCGATACCGCAGCGAATATTGTAGCAGGACTTCCCGACTATCAGGTCGGAACTTGGTTTGATATTGTTATTGTGTGCCTTGCCGCCTTTGCTGTTACGCTCACTGCTGGAGTTGGCATCACTATTGTTGGAAGTGCCGTAGTAAATAATGTGTCAGGAACTTGGA
>Ga0180732_1000707_pt1 | contig 25422 bp, 34 predicted proteins | sample KR11_01MetaG_FD_148674 | JGI IMG/M metagenome (GOLD analysis project Ga0180732, IMG submission 148674) | Groundwater microbial communities from the Olkiluoto Island deep subsurface site, Finland - KR11_0.1 MetaG | ecosystem: Environmental > Aquatic > Deep subsurface > Groundwater | place... | reverse complement strand
AGCATTGTTCCAAGCTTCACCCGAGCATCCGCAATTTTTACGGTAACCATATCAGTAAATTCTGCTGGTCTTCCTATAGATTCCAAAAGATTTTTAAGGTCTTTAGGTTCTACTGTAGAAGATGCCCTGCCGATAAGGGAAACATATCCTTGATCTCCATCAAAAGTTTCTCCTGGAGTTCCTATAGTCCTGAAAAACTTTTTATAGGATTCAAGGCGTTTTTCAAGTTCATCGTATTTCTTTTTCAAAGACGAAACTTGATTTACTATATCTTTGATAGAATCAGATTTTTCTACTCCCTCGGTTCCTAAAAATTCTTCCTTTGCTCCGTTTATTAACTCTGTATATTCCTGTGCTTTTTCTATCGTTCCCATTAGTTTGTTCCCCCCTGTTTTTGTTGTTTAAAATATTATTTAGCATTTAAAATAAGAATAACATAGAGTATTTTAAAAGTCAACAAATATGTTTCTTTTATAAAAAGGCCACCGGTTCTGGGTCGGTTTCGTTTCCAAGTCCTGATCCGATTTCGTTATCTTCATATTCAAAATTATCGCTTAATCCAGACAAAACAGATTCTTGAGAGAACTGCATGGAGTCGAAATCGAGCATTATGCGAATTTTACCGGTCTGTCCGTCCCTGCCTTTAAGTAATTTTAAAGTTCTATACTGTATCGGTCTTGCCATACCGGCATCTTCTGTTCCTTCCGATTCTATTGCTATAGCTATTGAAGATAGTTGAGCTACACCATCACTATTATGCGTAACTATACCGTCACATAAATACGTATGATTAGGGCCGTTAGTTACAGCATCATACATATTCACAGTTTTTCCCGTCTGTACAACTTCTTCTATTTTAACTAATTCCGATTTATTATTTCTCCAATTTAAATGCCCTTTTCGTCTTTTTGTAATAGGCATATTATTCAACCAATATACTAGTCTATTTTGTTTTCTTTTAGAAAGAAATCCGACTTTTTCGTAAAATGTTGGAATTTCAGATCTATAAATACGTACAAGATACATCTTTTTTCTTTTAGTTACATCTGTAGATATAGAGCATAAACTATCTATACCTAATGTCCTTAATAATAATTGAACTTCGTTAGATAATTGTTTTGAAGAAGAGGCCAATCTTATTTCTGATCCTTTGTTATATTTTGGATCGGAAATACTGCCGTCCGCATCAAATAATCCCCGTAAAAAAGCTCCTCTAATCTCTTCCCCAGCTTCTAGTATAGAATAAGGTATATACTTATCTCCAGACTGTTTTGCGTGTATTCCTATGGCTCTAAAAAAATCTATTAAACTTTTTGTAAACAATCTTATATAGAGTCCAGCGTTATTTTTTCCTCCCTGTTTTAATTCCACTTGATATTTAAATAAATCCCAAAAATAATTTTCTATTTTTTCTGCCGTATCCCTGTCTTTAGGATCGAATGCTATAGTCCAAATTGTATCTGATAATACAGAACCGTCTCCTATAAATAGTCCAACTATTTCGGCCAATTCTTTGGACATTTTTGATGGACGCTGTATAAAACAACGATTGTCGTATAGAGAAGGTAAAACAAAATCTTTTTCTGTTCCTTTATCGAAAATACCAAATAAAATTATACGATCTCCTGTTTTTAAATCTTTGCATTTTATCCATTCTAAGTCTAATCCACCCCTCCATACTTTAAATTTATGGTTAGCTCCACCTCTCCATACCTGGCCATATTCGGTGCGTATAGTCCATTCTTCCTGCCGAGGTCTGTTTACAATAGTAGAATCCACAAAAGACTCCCCGTCATAAATCTTTATATGCTGTCCTACTTTATCTTGTATTCTATATAATCCTGAATCTGTGGTAATTATACTACTTCCAGATACACAATAGGCAATTCCCTCTAATGCATTAGGAGAGGTTTTATTAAATTGAAAAGTAATGCTTATCGGTATATTTTCGGATAAGGCTACTTTTTTTAGAGTCTCAAGTACCTGCAATACCCTTTCCCATCTTTGGCCGCCCTTTGTAGATGTCCTTACTAAATATGCACCGTCGATATAAACTACATCGGGTCTATAGTGTTTTATCTGTGCATATATTCTATCTACTGTGCCAAATATCCCTCCAGATAAAATTTGAAACGGAAGTTGAGAGGCCATTTGAGTTACTTCGTCTTCCAATCTTTGAATGCCAAAAGCCGATACTCTTCCTAATCTGAGACGAGTATAGTTTACTCTTGTTCTTAGGGAGAGGATTCTTCTGGCGCATTGTATTATTGGCATTTCCATACTTACAAATAAAACTTTCTTGCCGGCGTTGTGTGCAAACATAGCGTCGTTGAGAAGTAGATAACTCTTACAAAGTCCGGGCCTAGCCGCATAACAAACTAAATCTCCGCCGCTCATGCCACCAGATATTAAATTTAGATAAGGGAAAGCAAAGGGTACTCCTGAAAGAGTAGATGAATTTTGCTGTAAAATATTATGCTGATCTATAGCATCTCTAGAAGCATCCGAAATACTTTTTACGGAATGGTCGTTTATTCCTTCTTCTAAAGAGATATAGGCTTGCTGAATATAGTCCCTTAGCTGATCTATATTTCCTCTTCCTATAGCGTCTTGAGCATGGGCTATGTGTTCTCTTGCCGTTAGTAATAACTGCCTTTCTCTTACTAAATCTATCCAATATAATATATTTTCTATAGGGAAGTTATCCCAAGGTACAGTAATTCCAGAGTCTACCGCTACCGTTTCTAAGGTTGGAAGAGTTCCATAATTCAAGAAAAAATGTTCTATCGAGGAAAATACTGCTCTCTCGTCTCCTTGAAAAGATTCCCTTGTTATGCCCCTGTCTAACAGAAGAACAAATGCCTCAGGGCCTTCAGATAAAGCGGATTTTATTAATCCATATCCAACACTCATGGCGAAAAATTCCTATGCTCTGCCGATTGATTTAGAAAAAACAGTATCTACAAATTGTAAGGCTTTGGCTTCGGTGGCCGGGGAAATATAACTGTCTTCGGTTAATTTCTTTATTGTTTTTAAGACTTTTTGTGTTGCGGAATTAATATCTTTTCCATCCAAAATTGCTTCGGCTACGGAGGTAACAAGCATATGATATACTAAGGATAAGTGACTGCAAATATCCACGAAAGATTCTGTATCTATTTTGGCTTTCTTCTTTGTTAGTTTATACTCTTCATCGAAGATTTTTTTCATCGTTATAAACGTATGTTCGACTACTGGTTTACTCTCATCCAGCAATAAATTAATGGATTGATCTATACTCATATGTTATTACTCCCCTTTAAGGACGATAAATTTAACCTCATTGCTACAAAATAAATCTTTAGCCGGCGTTCCGAAAAAATCAATAAGTTGCATTGAAAATTTTGGGATGTCTTTATTGTTTGCGGGTAACTTGTTTGTGAAGATTGAAAATAAAAAAGGTTTTTTCTTAATTTTTCTGTCTGATAATAATTCTAATAAGCGTGGTCGTGCCTTTTGTATTCCCGGATATAGAGGGTCAAACGGCGGAAATATAAGCAAAGAACATGATTGTATTGGCGGGTCGTGGGAGAATTCATCCGTGTGTTTGTTGAAAGTAAACTCTACGAGTTCTTTAGGCCCCGCTATTTCCGCGGATAGTTTGGTGGACATGACAAAACTGGCTAGTACATAATAACTTAAAGTTCTTATATAGGAAGCGGAATCACAAAAGCAAATTACCCATTTCCTGTTTTTATAAAGAAATTGGTTTACAAGAAACTCTATCCTTGTTTCCATCGTAGCGGAGGGCTTGGAAAACACAAAATCAGGAATATTTCGGTCATCTATAAAAAATTTTCCCCATCTGTGTTCCGGAAGTTCTAAATCTGCCTCCCATGGTTTTATTAAAAGATATTCAGGTGGGCATGATATTTGGGTTTTCTCCGTCGTCATCTACTTCCTCTTCTCCGGTCAAGAACGAAACTATATCGTTTTTACAATATAAAAAAGCCCGTAAATTAGGGCGGGTTGGCATAGTCATTTTTTTATTTTCTACTGTATTGAACACGTGTTCACCGATCTCATTCCATCTACCTACAAGATTTTTGGCAATCCCTACTATTTCTTGTGTATTTAATCTTTCGGATAAATGCTTTATTAAATGATTAAGCATTCCTTTATCTTTTTTAGTTATTTGCGCTGGGATACCAAATCCTTCTTTTTCAAATTGATCGTTAAAAACTTTTATGAAAAGAGTTGATGTCATAGGTCTAAGAATTGCTTTACTCATTTCGGTATCTTTGGCTTTGGCATATTTTTCTTTTCCTGCCCTTATTGAGTCATAAAGATTCATTTACTATTTTTTCCATATTTTCATTAAGAAAATCTATTTCGAATGCTAAGGCATCACTTCGTTTAGCAAATCCGGTTGCCAATACTTCTTCTTTTTGAAAGATAGGCGGTAAAGATAGGATACTCCAACACAACAGATCGTTATCAAATTTCACTTCTGTTGCTCTATGTATTTCCGGAATACCGCCAAGTTTAGTCAAATCTATTATCTCCGAATACACAGATACTATGTTTCCGTCTTTTATCACTATTTTAAAAGGTTGTTTTTTCACTGTGTTTTCCTCAGTAGTTTTTTTAGTCTTTTTGCTCCGTCAAGCGAGACAGCAAAAATAGACTTAGAAAAACCGGCCATATCGTTATGGATACATCTAATTTCAGATTCTACAATAGCTACTTTAATATAAAGAATATCTGTATCGTAAACTTTATTTACATTCCAAGTTCGTCTGGTATCTGTTTCTTCTTGCTGTAAATATATTACGCTTAAATCTTTCATAATTTTATCCGTTTACCAAAATTTGGTCGGGGATTTCTACAAAAAATTCTGATTTCTTTTCGCAAGACTCTACTTCCCCTAAGTCTGTGAATATCCCTGCCAAATCGACACATTTTGTGCCAGTAATTCCGTTGATATCGATTCCTATTTTATCTCCAGCAGGAGATATTGTGATTGTAAATGTTCCTTTTCCATTCATTTAGGTATTCTCCTTTTGTGTTTATAAAAAACAGCCTACAACTACTGTGCTTCCGTCCTCTTGCGTGTTCACGGAGGAAACCATTCCTATAGAATTTGCCTGTGTAAGTACAGCCTCTACACTATAGGCATGAGTTAATTTCTCACAGTTTCCGCCTATAACCGCTTTTAAGGAGTTTCGATAGCTATCCCACTGTATCTCGTAAGAGTTGTCTTCAGTTTTAACTACGGCAGCTTCTCCTCCTTCTTTATCTACTATAACGGCATCGGCTTTAATTTCGTCAGTGTAATAACTTTTATAAGTTTTTTTGGTCTGGTCAAGGTCTATTCCAAGGTTTCTACACGCTTTTGTTAGTAAATCTAAACTGGTTATCTTTACTTGGGTTATTTTAGTCAGATGTGACATTTAGTTTCTCCTATTATTTCAAATATTTATCTTGGTTTTCTTTCTTCCCTCTCTAAGAGTTTTCTTTTCCAAATATCCTCTGGAGTCGGTTGTTTTGCTTTTGTAGCGGCGGCAATCTGTTTCTCCCTTTCTTCTGTGTGTTTCCTAACGGAAATGCGTTGTCTTTCGGTCACCTGCCTTAACAGAATTTCTTTGCGTTTACACCCGCAACTTGTCGTTAAGCCCCGTAAAAGTTGTCGTCTGTTAGTAGTATATTTTATATTTCCGCATTCGCATTTACAGGTATACACTGGAACATATTTTTCTTTCCCGTCTCTCCCTGTATATTCCAGGACAGTGAGTCTTCCGAAGACCCTCCCTATTATATCTTCTGTATCTATCCTTTGCCTTTTCTTTTTTACTATCATTAGAATTATTCTCCATTTAAAATTTAATCATCCGAATTTTTGAAGACGCTGGGTGAATTGTTTCGTTTTCTCCCCCGATTGAAATTACCCTTCTCAATATAGATACAGGGAGGGGGGCCTGTTTCTTAAAAAAGCTAAAGGATACCGATTCCTCCCCAAGAAGTGAAGAAACTTCGCTGTTTGTCATTAGCCTTCCCCGCGCAGCAAAAAAGTTTTTATCGTCTCGTTCATGCAGTGGAGAAATAACTATCATTTGTTCAAAAGAATCTAAGAGAAAAAAGAAACTGTAAAAATTTTTTTGTCGCCCAAAAGATTCCGCCAAAGAAAAAATCTTGAGATAGGGAATCTCGGTAGAATATTTGGCAGCATCTCTGGTCGATACAGTTTTCTTAGTTGTAAACTTAGTTGTATCCACTATATGTCCTTCTCGTAAGGATTGGAACAGTAATTTCTCTTCGGTTTTTGGCTCGCCTATGGGTATAGATGGGAGGTTAGAAATAAGATGAAACAGTAAAAACTTACTGGTTGATCTATCTTCTGGATATTTCAGAATACCGCCGGCAAATCCGAAATTATACGTCATAGTTTTTGTTCCTTATATTTCATCTAATATATTGGTTATAATATCAATACTCTGTAAGCTAACAATACCTTCGCCTATGTTTCTATCTGCCTGATAAAGTTTCCATATTCCGTTTTCTATAGAGAGATTAAAGATGTCGTATTTCCATGTTTGGTCTTCAATGCTCTTTGAAAAGCCGATTTTGGTTATTTCCGATACAAACTGGTTTATAAGTTCCTCTGTTTCAGGTAACATTTGTTTAAGTTTTCTTTGGTCGGCTGTTAATGCAAGCCCAGCCTGTTTATTAAACTTACGAATCTCTATACGGTCTAAGTTTGGCAGTAAGTCGTCCATACCTAACTTCTTAATTGAACTCTGTACTCCTTTTTTCAAGGATGAACTTCTCCCGTGGGTTTTTAATACTTGTTTTAGCTTTTCCATACTCCCCGTTACAGTTTGATAAGAGAAGACGGACTTTTGGTCTATATATAGAGTCCAATCTCCACTTATAAATTCTACTTTTACTTTTTTGTCATGGGAAATTGCAGTATCCCTGTCCACAAATATAAAACTTTGCATTTTCAAGGCTCGACTAAACGCACTATATATCTTTTTTCTACCCGCTGTTGTGTTGCTCATATAAACCCCGCTTCAACTTCCCTATCTATATGATTTTTGTACAGTCTATTTTCCACATCTGCATAAATAAACATTTCTTCTGCGGTAAACTCTTCTTTCCAAGGTCTTCGGTAAAATCGGGAAATGATTCTTCGGCCAAATTTTACAGAAATATCTACAAGTTGCAGGTCTGTAAATCCCATTTCTTTTAAATTATCTATTTCGGTTTGGCTTCTTTGCATATTGTGCTCTCCTTATCCCTTAAAACTAATAACCAAGTTCCCCAAGACAAAATAAGTGCTTCGCCTTCTGGATATCTTATTGTCATTAAAGACGGCAACCAGCAAAAAATTAATCTGCTTTCCTGTAATTTGCCTTTTGAATTTATAATTTTCATAATTTCCTATTTATTTTTTGATAATAAAATATAGTAATATGGATTAAATTAAAAGTCAACATTTAAAATGCTCTAATCGTAGGGAGGTGATTTAAGCTATCTTAAGGTGTTGGGTGTTTAGGGATATTAGTTTTTATTTAAGTCGTCTTATTTAGGGGTATAAGCTCCTTAATTTAGGGAAAATTTATATTAAGTCAACTACCAACCGGCTATAAGCCGGTGGCTTGCAGATAGTCAACTGAAGTTGACTTCTGTAATAGGCGGATTGACTGCCGCCCTGCCGGGGTAGCATATAGCGCCCAGGTAATTTTGCCGGATATTACGAGATGCGTTTAAATCCGCATTAAGAGAGAAACCACAATGTTTGCACTTGAAAATAGCTTGAGACTGGCGATTGGAGCGGGAGATGTGCCCACAGACACTACATTTTTGCGAAGTGTAACGGGCAGAAACATATTCGACCTTAATCTCCCTTGCTTCAGCTTTGTAAGTAAGAAATTGCTCAAACTGAAAGAAATTCCATTTATGCATTTCTTTTCGCTGCTTTTTGCGAAGTCTCACGGTTTGTCTGATTCCAGTCAGCTTTTCAAGCGCAATCACAGTTCCACTCTCAAGAGATCCTACAATACGCTTTGCAATTACATGGTTGGAGTCAGCTCTAAAACGGTTCTCCTTCTTAGATATTTTACGAAGGTGTCTTTTAGCTTCTTTTGTCCCGCATGCTTGCAACTTGCTTCTTATTCTTTCGTAACGCTTAGAAACTTTTTTAATTTGACCACCACCAAAGAATTGATTTTCAGAGGTAACAGCGATCTTCTTAATTCCTCTGTCAATGCCGACAACTTTGCCGGTAAGTTCAGGATCAGCGACATCTTTACTAAAAACGATATTCAGAAACACTTTATTCTTTCTCAGGAACAGGTCAGCAGAGCATCGTTTCCAGCTAATGTATTGCTTAAAATATTCAGGAACGGAAACAGGAATCTTTATTCTACCGTTAATGGTAAGCAAGGAAAGTTCATTGCGGTTAAACCAAACGTTGTAACTTCTGGCATCGTAACGGATAGAAGATTGTTCGGCTTGCGGGCAAGTAGCTTTCAGTTTCTTTTTCAATCTTGCCTTAACAGCTTTTATGGCTTCAGTGGCTTTCATCCTGGCAGACACGGCAAGTTGCGAAGGAAGATATTCTCTTGTTTCAAGATAGGTTTTGTTATGCAGAGAAACACCATTAGAATCACTATCATTCCAGCCCGTTTGGCACACAAGATTGAATGCTTGCGTGTATGCGTCAATGGTTGGTTTGATAGTTTCTACCGGAATATCAAGTTTAAGTTTTATGGTGCGTGTCAATCTCATATTCATATAATAAACATGTTAAACGCAAATGTCAAGAAAAAAGGACTGAAGTGTCCCGCCTGAAGGCGGGGGTATCCGCTTCGCTCCTCCTGAAGGAGAGACAATGAAACAAGGTAATGCCAAAATTATATAGAAGAACATTCTTTTGATGAACACGTGTTCACTATGTCGGCATTATTAAGGCGCCTTCCGCAGAAATACTTCCTTTTCTTGTCATAGCATCTTCCAGTCCCAAAAACTTATCACGTAAATCTCTGCCGGAAAATATTCTAGGAACAAACTCTTTACCTATATTTTCGGCATACCAGTCTAAATCGTTATTTACTCGGGCAGTATCGTTATTAAGGGAAGATAATAACTCCGCTATAGGTTCCTCCCATTTTTTCAAAGTCGCCTTAGTATGGTTTATATCTTTATTTGTTTTTATAATAATAGATAATTTTTCCGCGAAAATTTTTCTAGAAAATTCTATATATGAACTATCTGGAATTTTTCTAGAAAAATCTCTCTCCGATTTATATATATTTTCTTTTATAACATTTTTTATATCTTCTTTTATATCTACTTTATTCCGATTTTTCTGGGCAGGCTGTTCTGTTTTTTCGGAGGGGTTATTCTGTTTTCCTGGAAGGGGTATTCCATTTTTTTGGCAGGGGTCTTTTGTTTTTTTGGAAGGGTCATATTGGAATTTTTGACTTTTTATTTTCTTATGCCAAGTTTCTACCAAATTTCTATATACCGTCGGGAACTTGGTATTTATAAAAATACGACGAATCTGACTACCGTCGTCTCTAACCTCATAATAGACTTTTATATACTCTAAATTTTTTAAATTAGAGATTGCCGCAGATACCGTAGATGCTTTTTTATCTATTACTCTACCTAAATATCTATTGGACGCCCAACATCCTTTTTTAGTAATAGATAAATTACGCAGAAATCCGAATAATATTTTTTCTGTCTCCGTGAGATTAGAGTTGAATAAAACTTCCGCAGGGATTAATATATCCGGCAACCCAAACTCTACTTCTTTATTTTCTTCTTTCTTCATAATCCCTCCAATTAATGATTTTTACTAGATTTGTTTTTAATTGTGGAATACCCATAATTAGGTTACCTAGGTATGGAGATTTTTCCCTTTTTAAAATTTAAAATAAAAATGCCTTTGGAAGTCCTCCTGCGCTCCATCCAAGCGTAAGACTTTTTCCAAAGGCATTATGGTCTTTTATATAATACACTTGGATGGGAGTGTACAGTATGTTTTATATAACAAATATTAATTATTTTGTCAACAAAAATCGTTTTGACCTTTTAAAGTATCGTTTTAGTTCGCTTTTTCTTTCTTCACCTATCGTCCCAAGTCTGCTAATTCAAATCCGGTTTCAGTATATCCGGTTACTATTTTAGCTTTTTCCAAAGCTTTTAAATAAGAATAAACTATAATAGTATTTTTACCTATTGTCAGGCATATTTTATCGACGTGGTTGTTTACTTCTCTGTGTTCACTATTTATTTTACGGATTGCCAAATATACTTCTAAAAGCCTTTTACCATATTTTCGTTTAAAATTTTCCCTGAAAAATTTAATATACTTCATATCTTCTGAATTTTCCAGGATAGATATTTGAGTTTTTTCGTCTTCTACGTCCATTTTTTAATCCTCCAGGCCAAAGTGTTCTTTGAAGATACTTTCCTGTTCTTCTGTCAGGCCGGCTGGTTTTATGGGCAAGGCAAAACTGGGATCTCCAAAGTCTACGAGACCAGCCAACCTAAATACCTGTAAATATTTATAAGTGGTATCTTGCCCAAAGCCGGTTCGTTTGATAACTTCTTTAGGAAGTCCTTCGATTTTTTTGCCGTCTTCTAAATCCTGGGCGATTTCACACAATGCCCGATACACTGCCGTGGCGGTTTTATGTCTCTTTAAATTATTTTCAAAAAACTGGATAACTTTTTTATCTGCAAATTCTATTTTCTTAGTCATTTTATTTCTCTCCAAAAATGAACACGTGTTCATTTTTTTTAATATTATTTGATAGTTAAACTAACTTTCTTTAGTTAATGCTCTAGAGATTTTTTCATCCGTAATTTTAGAAATAGTACACAACGAGATAGCTACAATTCCTAAAAATCCGCCTATAAACATTCCAGATATAAAAGCTATCCATATTTCCATCACTACCTCCTCCCATCCCTTTTTTATTAGATAGTTAAACTATTTTTCTTCAAGAAATATATCAGGTATTTTCTTATCAAGAAAAATTTGGTCTAGCAAACTCCCCAAAAAGAAGTTTGGCTTTTTTATCGTATGCCTTGGCGGCTGATATCGCATCGTTGTAAACCCCTATCTGAATAGTTTTAAAATTATTTCGTATCCTAGCTATCCACTTAGATGATCTTTTATCCCAAATTACTCCTTTATATCCAGAAGTATTGGAGGAAGATTTTATCTTGTTCATATTATTTTGCTGACTAGTACAAAACCTTAAATTCGATTTTACATTATATAGACCGTTCCTGTCTCTATGGTCTACCATCATCCCTTCTGGAGGATTCCCTAAAATTAGATGGTGCAAATAAAGCAATGTACTTGATTTAACATACGATATTTTGTTTTTATGGACTATACTCCATTTATATTTTTCAACTTTAGCTTTATCTTCTATATCTATTATAGCATATCCAGAGGTTTCTCCTTTTTGGGTATAAAGTTCTATTCTACAAATATTGCCGTCCTCTATAAAAAGGTTAGGTTCACGTTTTGACTTATACGGATAGCCTTTTCTCTCTACCTGTCTACGGCATTTTTCGCAATATCCTTTTCTAGAAGGAAAAGGGGAAGCATCTCTATCACAACGATCTGCTTTGCATTTTTTAGTCGGGGTCAATTTGTTTACCTATTTTTTCTTTTAAAAGTTGTTCTTTTGCTGTATTCAAAATTAAATTTAACATTTTTGAAATTTGCTTTTTGGTATCGTCATCTTTATCTTCGTCTTCGTTCTCTTCTTCTATTTCCGCATTCGCAGGTGTATTTGGCGCTTCTGAGCCAAAAGGTAGAGCTGTTGGATTGTTTATAGCGGCCGCATTTCCCTCAAGTACAGCAACTAGTTGTCTTAAATCCGCAAAAAATCCTCTATCCAAAAGACGAGTTAGAACACATAAAGGCGCATTAGCCCATTCTTCTTTAATCTCTTCAAAATCTAGACTCATAGCTCTGTTTGCGATTTCTAAGGATTGATTGATCGTAAGAACCCCTGCTTTGGATATTGAATCAAACCCTCTCAATAATCCTTCTCCGGTAACAAGAGGAGGTCCTCCGGATTTGAATGCCCAAAATTTACTGTTCAGTTCGGTCATTATTGTATTGTTATACACTTCGTCCTCAGAATTTCTCTCCGGCTCAAATACTTGTTCCTCGGCTATTATTCGTGAGTGCTCTACCGTCGCGCGATTATAGTCTTGATTTTTGCCGAGATAGATACCCGGAAGACGAAAATCCATTCTAAGTTTTTCTTCGGTAGAAGTAATATACTTTTGAAACATAGCATCTTCGGCCCTGGCTTCCGACAAAGATTTCATTTCCACTTTAGGTACAAGTTTGTCGTCTATTCCACCTTCGGACTGAGCTTCTATTAAAAGAAGCCTATTAAAGTTTTGGTATCCTTTGGCCTGTCTTAAAAGTTGTTCCAAAGTATCTATACTATCTTGTGTAAGGATACCGCCTGAAACCATAATAACCATCGGCGGTATGCCTTGCGAATCGAATAAGTCATAATTGATATAGTCTGCGCTTCTAACACCGATAACCCCGAGTATGTTTCCTATCCATCGCGGAAGTCCATAAACATCGTTTCCGTTTTTAAAATGAATAAGTTCAGAAGCGGGGTCGATAACTTTATGCCCGTCTTGTTCAAATAAGCCTGTTTTTGCATCCATTTTTCGGACGTCCCCGTACTCTTTAAACCATCTCGTATTATCTGAGGAGGCTCCGGTAAGAATTTGGGCATATCTTCTAAATTTTTTCTGTATAGTTATTAGTTTGTCTTTTCCCCCACGCGGCATTGTAACAGTTATTTTTTGCGGTTTTTCTCCAGAAAGTTTTGCCAATCTTATGTATTGAGCTTGGACAGGGTATATACAGGCTATCTCTCTGTCTGCGGAGCGGGTTACTTCCATAAACCCGTTTCCCAAAATTTCGTAGTCGAGGCGCATGGTCTTACGGACAGTTTTGAAAGACTGTGTTTCATTTGCCTTCCTAAAGAAAGCAGTTAATCTTTCTTTGTCTTCTTTGGCTTCATCAGAATCTTTCTGTCCTTTGGGGCCTATATATTTAAAAAGTATATCAAACCCCGATATATTCTGGACATAAGTATCCATATGCGGGGATAAAATAGAACTAGACTCATATATAGAATATAGCTGAGTTGGAGAATAGGGAGGAACTAAAAGTCCCATCCTATCATATACTCCGTAAAAAACATCGTCGGGTTGAAGTTGCCGGGAATAAACCACCTTCTTAACTTTCTTTTCAGTAGGTGCGGAAGAATAAAAAGGGGCAGGCAAAGGTGTACTAGCATCTCTCCATTTTGATTGTATTGCTGCCAAGTCTCTGAACTTTCTATTTAACTGCCTAACTTGACTTTCATTATTCGGAAGTTTCCTTCCTATATTAGAAGTTGTTGCCGGTTTTACGGGTTGTTTTTTTCTCATAATTTTAACCTCTTTTTGTTCTTTCGTAAGAAAACCAATCTGTTTTGCTACAAAGTCTTGTCCATACTTCATGCCAATGCTTTGTGCTGGCCAAAGACATTGTTAGCTTACCGTTACGAATTAACCTATTAAAGTCGAGTCTTACCCAATGGTCAATATCTAAAATTAATTCGTTTAGAAAACCTACATCCATATTTATACTTTTTATAAAGCGAGCCGAATATAAATAATCTTTTGTAACTGCTCTAATTTCATTTAGACTTGCCCTCTTTATAGCTAAAATATCTGTTCTTGAAAAGGAAATATTTGTCGGATGATTATGTGTTACAATAAGTCCACTTTTCAGTTTCTGCTTATACATTGCCTCTTTGATGAAATTAACGGAATTATCGTCTCCTTTTATTCTAAAAACTTCTTGGCCTTCTGGAGTTATTCCTATAACTGTTTCATAAGGGTTTTCTGCGATTTCGTTTTCGATTCTATTTAAGATTTTTTGTAGTTCTTTTATAACTTTAATTCCTCCAGCGTCGCCAAACTATCCCCTACTTGAATATCAACTTTCATTGGAACACTTAATTCAAATCCAAAATCAGAAGTATCAACGTGTTCCATTTTTTGTTTAAGTATCAAAGCCAATTCTTCTATTTTGTTTTCTTTAACATAAAAAGCGAGAGAATCGTGCACAAAATTTACAAGTTGTATATCATCTGTATCAATAACCCTATCGTCATATAATTGTTTGGCACCTAAAAGGGTATAGTCCGAACTTGGCCCCTGAATAAGAATATTTATTCCTGTTCTTTCTGTTTCCTTAACTATCCACTCTTCGCTTGAGTTTAGATTTTTAAGCCAACGATTTCTACCAAATATAGTACGGACTTTGCCGTCTCTATACATTTCCGAGATACACTTGTCATGCCATAGTCTTACTCCTGGATATAAATGATGCCAACCTTCCCATGCTTCCTTTGCCTCTTTTTGGGACAAGTGTACGCCATAATCATTAAGGGCATACTCTCTAAGTCCTTGAATTGATAGACAGTACGATAACCCAAAATTGCAGGGTTTGGCTTTTTGTCTCGCCTCTTTTTGTTCGGATACAGATAGGCCATTCCAGTTTCTACCTGCCCTTGCTACCATATTTTGAGCGGTAGTTGTATGTATATCCTCATCGTTTTTATAGGCTTCCAACATTCGAAGGTCTTGTGAAATATGAGCAATAAATCTTAATTCCGCCTGAGACATATCAATATTAAGTATTTTGTACCCGGAAGGAGCTGTGAATAAACCTTTAACTATGTTTGCCTGTTTCTTATTTCTAGCGGGGAACACTTGAGTGTTTGGCTTACGGGAAGAAACTCTTCCAGAAGAAGTGCCGGAAATACTCATAGAAGTATGCACTCTTCCGTCAGAAGCAATAAATTTTTGCAGACTTTTTATATAATTAGTATAGACAGTATTAAGTTCTTCCCTATTTTCCCTCCATTCGAGAAAATCCCGGACATCCTTTTTAGCATTGTTTTTTATCTGCTTTAGGGCATCTTTGCCTACAGAAGGTACTTTCTTTTTAGCAGTAAACACTTTTGGAGTTAATCCAAATCCGTCTTCAGAAAATAAAGTATCTACTATCAAAGCGTCTCTATTTAGATTTAAAAGGCCGATATGCTTCGCCTTAACTGCCTCTGGTATTCTTTTAATACACTCCTTTTCACAAACATCAAGTTCTTCCAAAACCTCTATTTCGGCGGATTTGATTTTTGTTTGATCTATTACCATACCATTTTTAGAGATATTATAAAGAACTGTTGCCGAAACCGGATGTACAAATTTCATGTAATAATTTGCAGTTATAGGGTCTTTTATCATTTCTTCGCGAATAGCCAAACCTACTCTAAGCGAAGAATCCGCATCGGCGGCGGCGTAGCTTGTAAATGCTTGCCTATTTTGTCGGAGAGACCAAAGCATATCAGCTTTATTATAAGTATCCTTAAATTCGGATTTATACTGTGCCATAGTAGTAAATGCCGAAGTAAGCGTATCCAAAGTATTATTTAGATATAGTTCTGAATCTAAAGCATGGCTTGAAAGTTGTATATCCATAGCGTGATTAACAATTCGAGGAAGTCCTAAAAAACTGAACACGTGTTCATCGTAACCTATCCCGTTTTTAGTATATTTTTTTATATCTTCTCGGGTTAAAAGTTCCCTCAATTCAGCCATTTTTAACTCATAGTTATTTGCCTTTTTAAGAAAGACAGGCTCATCCTCCCCGCCTCTGCTCCATACAATATACCTGTCGTGCGGAGGAATAATATCCGAACCTTCTTCCGGAAGAACCTCCCCCCACAGAACAATATTGTATCCAACTCCAGGAGTATCAGAAACAGAATAGGATATTAAAACAAAATCGGGATTAAACCATTCGAGTCCTTGGGTTTCGGTATCTATTCCTATAGTGAAATCTTTCTTGTCCAGCAAAAATTGGATAGAATCTACTTCTCTGTAGTCCAAAACTTCTTTTGGAACTTCATAATTATTATCAACAAAAGATTTTAGTATCCTTAAATCCTGTTGGAACAACGGCAAATCACTTTCGTTTCTCAGGGTAGCGGACGGATGAATAGTATAAAGAACAGGGCAACCAAATTCTTCTGAATAGCCCCAACTTCCCCTTCTTTTCTTTATGCCGGTTATAGGTACGCCCATAACCGAATGAGACGCTATCCCACCACAAGCCACAATAACTTTAGGCTTGATATGTTTAATAGCAGTTTCGAGAGCAGGTCTACAGCTCTTTAAAATCTGCTTAATCTGCGAATCGGTTAAAGAATTCTTGTCGAGAAGGCAACGGGCAGAATTCACGATGAAAACGTCTTCTCTTGTAATTCCTACATTATTTAGTTCAGACTCCCACCTAACGCCGGCTTTTCCACAAACTGGCCTTCCTTCTATAAGTTCTGTGCGACCCGGGCTTTCAAAAGCAAATAAGATTTTCGCTTCAAGATTTCCAGCAAAACGGATCTCTTGCTGGCCGGCCAATAAACAGGAACAAAGTTTACTCATCTACACCACCTCCATCTTTATCTTTTTTAAATAATTCAACAAAAAGTTTTACCGTAAGATTAAGGATATTCATAACATAGGTAAAAATAGAAGTCAACAACATAATGCCTAAGTTCCTGTAATAATTAAATGAACACGTGTTCACTGTTAGGCATTAAATAGCAATATTTCTAAAATATCAGTTCCGGATTCAGAGCGCACCCAAAATATTCTGCTGCCCGGTGTGCCACTCAGCGAAATAGAAAGGCTATCCATAGCTGCAACACTAAAGTACGGTTCGGATACCCCGCTTCCAGGATAAATTCTAAATGGCGTATTGTTTCTAGTTTTGAGTATACACCCTTTAAAATAAGCGCCGTCTGGGGACGCTACACTTCCAATAACCGTACTTATGTTCTCATTTATTACGCCACTTAATGAAGTAAATTGCATATCATATCTCCTCTTTGGTTTGGTTTTTTCTCAATTTAGAAATTTCTATAGATAAACGAAAAAGACTCATATATTTCGGAACCAGCTTTTCGGCTCTGTGTTTTTGTAATACAGCTTCGCGGGCCGCCTTTCCTAAAAAATCTCTTTGTTCTTTGCCGACTATTAAATCTTTGATAGCATTATACCAATCTTCGGTACGATTATCGGTTATATACACAGGATAATTGTCTTCAAGTGCTCGCCTATACGGGCCAAAATTTGAAGCTATAGTCGGTATAGATAATAAAGAATAATGAAGTAGTCGAATATTGGAACGAGAATCCGAAAATGCAGATTCGGATAATGGAGCAAGTCCTATCGAGAATTTAAGTTGGTGCATCAAATCCGGAAAGTCGGCTATATCTACAAATTCATGGAAGTAAACTCTTTCCGGAAATTCTTCTATAAGAGAGTCTATTTTATCCCCGATAGTTACGAACTTTACTTCGGGAAATTCTCTTAGGATTTTCTGCATAGGCTTTTCAATTAGTTTCAAGTCTTCCGAATGATAATGGCCGCCTGCCCAACCTATTACAAAATCAGGTTGAATATAGTTTTTGCTTTTAGGAGCATCCCACTGTTCGATATCAATATAGTTAGGTATAACATAAATTGGAACTATAGTTTGTTCCTGGGCAGAAAGTTTAATTTTTTCTTCGCTTACTATTATAACGTCCACCATCTGCATCATAGCTTTCACATCTTCAGAAACTCTTTCTAAGTCAGAGGCTTCGTATTCTTTTGCTTCGGGATAATTAAAGACATCGTCGTCTATGTCATAGACAGTTCCCTTTCCTTGCATTTTACAATATTGTACCAAACATTCCATAGTCCTGCCGCCTACTCTTTGGAAGACGACAACGTCTGCCCAATCTATTACTTCTTTGGTAAAACGCCCAAACATTACGCCACAGTTGGCAGCTTTGGCGCGGGATATATATTTACTAGGAACAAGACATCGTTGATGGACAATAGCACGGGAGCCAGAACCTAAAAAGAATATATTAACGACTGGAGAGGAATTTTTTTTAACTAAATCGGATACAGGATTAGCGCGGACACCTCCAAAGGTTATATTATTCATTAGTGCCCTCCTCTTTTCCTAGTTGGATTCGAGCAGAAGCATCGGATTCCATATTTATACTGTCCCCCTTTATTTTTCTGCCTTGTGCAAGATATTCAGGAAGATGGGCAAATTTTTCGTCGAGCGAAAGCGCCCGCAGTAAAAATCCCCAATCAGAAGTCCTGCGAAATTCTGCATCCTCGTCCCATAGATAATTATTATCTCTATGTACAAAGGAGATATGGTCTATTCGATTATATAAATGCTCTACCCAAAATTGGGTTGGGGCATCCCAAGGTTCGTGTAAATCCAAAATTTTTCCTATAAGATTTCCTTCTTGGTCGCACTGATGGATTTCCATAAAGTGATAGGCCAAAAATATATCCGGATTAGCGTCGAGAAAGTTTACCATCTTTTCACATCTATTGGAGAAGTATAAATCGTCGTCTCCAAGATAGCTAAGATATACAGGCCTTTCGGCCTTAGGAAGACTCCATATATAACGAAGTCCCTGATTAACTCCAATAGATACCCTGTTTGTCGAAGTTCTCTCGGAGTCGTCGTTTACCGGAATACTTTTTACACGTTTAAATGCCCCAAATTTATTGGAAAAACTGTCTATAACTTCCAAAACTTCTTGAATACTTCCGTCATCAACCACAACTACCAAAATTTGGTCAGCTATAGTTTGGTTAGCAATACTTTCCAAGGCTTCTTTTACAAATATTGGTCGATTATAACTCGATACAATTACACCTAATTTCACCTTCATCTACTCCTCCTTTATATTCTATGTATAGCATGTTTAGAAACAATATCCCCGATAAAATATGCCGCAGAAAACTTTGCGGCTTTATCGGTATCAAAAGGTTTGCAGCTAAATATATTTATAAAAACTTTTCGTAATAAATTTAAAGCATGTAAAGTAATAGAACTTGTTTTGATAAACTGAACAGCAGAAATTCCAGACAGAACAGGGTTGGTTTTTTCCTCCTCGGTAAGATATTCGTCCTCCCAAAAATGCAAATCGCATCTTTCCATATTGATTATATCGCAGAGTTCGATAAAGAAAATTTCTATATCTTCTTTATTGAATTTAGAAAGGTCACAATTATGAACATCCAAAACAAGTTCCTCGCCATATCCTTCTCTCATTCATTTATCCTCCTTATTTTTGAACACGTGTTCAGTTAGTTTTAAATCCAGTTGTCTAAAGGATCGAATTTATTGTATTTTTCGTATGTAGCACATATTAAATTAAAAGTCAACATTTTTATAAGAGAAAGTTTCTAATAGATATTATATCTTTTTGTAAAATGTTATAGTCGCCGCCAATAGTGACTATAGCAACCGGTCGGAAATCAGAAGTATAAGTAGGAATCCGAGCGCCTTCATATTTAGAAGATTCCGCTCCCGCAACTACACCTACAAGCTGCGTAGATAAATAAATTCCTATCAATAACTTTTTAAAATAGCCGGCAGTAAGTGAAATAGGGTAGTTGCCATTTTCACTAAAATCCAAGAATAGTTCTTTCTTTGGATAGATTGTAGTTCCGTATATAAAGTTTCCACCATACAACCTAACTCGGCTGCCAGAAAGCGCCTCGACCAAAAACGAAAACAAAACTGCATCAATATTATCTAAAAAAGAAGAGAACCTGTTTACATCTTCGGCAATTATTGGAGAACCGAGACCCCAATAAGTAACTTCGACCTGAACTCCTGCCTTGGAAGAATGAAAATATATAATTGATCGAGCATAATCGACGTAAAAGTTTGTTGCCGAAGTTGGAATAGAAGTAACTTTAGTATAGCCAGAAATAGTAACAGCATAATCTTCGCTGGGCTTTTCCTTAAGAATTACGAAAAAAGGAACAGTAGTATTGATATTATGCACTTCGGCAGAAATAAGAACCGGAGTAATCCGAGCTGGATATTTAATATCTTCTATTAATATTGAAGGTTCTGACATAGTTAAAATCCTTAGTCAACATTCAAAAGGGTATATATTTGATAAGCTGACCTAACTGTGTAACTTATTGTTTTTATTGTATAATATCTCAAATTAGCTATGATAATCTCAAAATATCTCTGTTTATCTAATTATATCAAATAGTTATATATAAATTATTAATATATTTATATTTTCTTTTTATATACTGAACTATCTCTATTTTATTCCTCTACTCTCTTTATATACTAAATTATTCTTATATCTATCTTTTTCTATTATTGAGAATTCTATTATCTATAAATATATAACAAATACAAATATTTACTATATAAATCTAACATAACTAAAAAATATATAAATAAGAAGAAAATAACCTATCATTAGCTGTGTTTACCTCAAAAATACTGTGAAAGTATTGATATTATTAGATAAAATGTATAATATACTAAGCTATGTTATATAAGGGTATATGGGCTGACCTATCTTTAATAATATCTGGATTTATTTTAAAAGAACAGTTTGCACATATTTCTCTAATTTGTTTATTTTTATTAAGTATATCCCTAGCCAGCACAAATCCCATACACTCCCTGATTGGAGTCCCGCATATCATACATTTTCTGTCTATCATGAAATTATTGCCCTAACATCCTGAATATCCGCTGATAATATACTTCGTATAGTTCCTACCCCAGCATTGCCGTCATCCTGAACAGAAATTACTGCACACGGTTTACAATTTGCCAGCACAGCAGGAATGGTAGCCAAAGTTCGAGTTGCTGCCGCAGTTCCTTCTGTAACTATTATAGCTTCAGTAGAAATATTAACCGAAATTAATAATTTCCTCCAGTAGAATGCAGACATAGCTGTAACTACAAATTCCTGAGCTGGGCCAAACCTAAGTATTTTATCAGAAATGAACACGAGTTCACTTCCCGTATTTACATACCCGCCGGTCATATTTACATTTCTGCTTACAGGATCGCTAATTTCTATACTAAAAGAAAGAAGAAAATCCCTGACAGAAGACAGAAAAGTCGAGAATTTGTTTACATCATTTGCATTAACGGTGCTGCCAATTCCGTAGTAGTATATTGACACTAGTTTGCCTGCGTCACTTGAATGGAAACTGATTTTGCCGCTCTCATAGTCTACATAAAAAGTGAGACCAGTGGTCGGCATAACTAATATTTCGCTAAATCCAGTTATAGAAACTCCAGATACAGAATACGGTCTTTCTTCTAAAAAAAGTTCATACGGATAGGTCGAAGGAATTATCTTCAATTCGGGACTGATAAGTGCAAAAGTAGTTCTTTTGTTCGTTTTTTGGATTCCGATTTCCCATTCTACAGCGGAAATTTCTGATTTAAGATCATAATACGGCATCTGCTTAGCTCCTATGTTACTACGTAAAGTCTAGCCACGAATGCTTGTGATTCGTAATCATCAACATTACCAAAAAAATAACGACTTCCATCATTATACACTACTTTGTCACCGAAGATGCTTTCGCACAGGTCTCCAGTGAATACTAAACGGAAGAAAATAAGTCCGCGAGATAAAGAGCAGTCTCTACATTCTACCTTTAAGGTGAGATTTAGATAAGAATCGGCTAAAATATCCCCCAAGTTTACCGGTGTTTCATTTACTGTTTGATATTCTTCATCCTCAATTTTACAGGAAACCCAGTCACACGTTATAACTTCTAATCCGCCTCCATTTGTCGTATTGATATATTCTGCTTTTATCTTAGCATTCTTTAAAGCATCACCCCCGCCAAGGCCGCGACCCCACCACAACTTAAAAGTATATTCGTTTATTCCGCCAACGGAAAGATAATCGAGGAAGAGTGTCCTTAACGGGTATATTCCACTGCTTGTTAGTATCTCTATTTGTGGACTCGTGGCGGCGTAACTACTTCCTGTCACAGTGTTAAAACTAAATTCATGTAGTTTCTTCGCTTCAATCTCAGTTATTAAAAAACGGTTTGGATTCCACTCAGTATTAAAACTATATCGAGCGGCACAACCTGCTTTTATTTCTGATTTTAGCCACCATTTTGATCTTACAGCTTCTATGCTGGTTTTTAAACTATAAAAAGCATAATCGCTTGCTTTTATTTCGGTATTTAAATCATGTAGTGAATATGCTTTACATTCTATTTCTGTTAATAAATCTTCAAAAGTGTAATCTGTTGTTGCTCTAATGTCAGTAAGCAGATCAATTACTTCTTGAGCCTTTGCCGATATCTCTGTTGATAAGTTTTCAAAAGCTGTCAGGAAGTCTGCGGCTATATCAGATTTCAGGTCTATTAAAGATGTCCCGCCAGTTATTATCTCTGAGTTCAAATCTGTTAGAGATTCGAGACCTGTAATAATCTCGGACGAAAGGTCTGTGATTACTTCTTCCGATGCTTTTATTTCTGCGGTTAAATCAATATAACTGTCCAGAACTTCATATTCAAAAGTTATTAAAGCATCCCAATTACTATAATAAGTTGCTTTTATCCATGCTGCTGAACGGGCATCTCCCTTAGTATTACGAGTTTCATCTTGAATGCCGTTCAACAAATACACACCACCGGTACTGCCTAAATTAATAACACTACTAACATCAGCAACGGCAGATGTGTTGGTATCTTCTGTCCCGCATTGATTCTCATCTTGATAAATGTACCAACTATCACCACTTCTGTTGACTACAACATAGTACCAAGTATCTAATGATAAAGATATCGCATCCTCTTGAATATTAATAGTATATCCAGACACATAGTTATTAAAATTCCATTGTAATGTTCCACTATTATTATAGAGACCAAAAAACCATGAATTTGCTACTCCGTCATTAGAACCAATTAAAGCCATTCTATTCCCAGAGGTGGGAAAACCAGTAAATTTTACCAATGCTTCTAATGTAAATGGTCCTGTCCCAAAAGACCAGTCCGAACTATCAACGATATTTATTTTATCATTTACTCCATCAAACTCTAAAGCCTTACCAACCTCGCCCTCTACCAAATCTGCTGTAGTCATAGATCCGGCTGGAGTTCCATCATTCTGATTACTTGTAGAATCTTTTATGGCATTAGTAACATCTCCATTTGGATCTTGAGCCATGTGCCAGACACCAACAAAATTGGCATCCCAAACGTTATGCGTGACGGCATCAGTTGTATCTCCAATATAGGTTGTATTATCAGCTTGAGCAGAGTCATAATAAAGATATAATTCTGTTACACTTCCAGAAGCTACAGAAGGCACTTTAACCCAAAGCCAGGCAGCTAAATTAGCATAATCAAATCTTTCAATTTCAACATAACATTCGGTTGTTCCGTCATTTGTAGTTACGGCTATTTTCTTGCGGTTTGCATCAGCAGCGAGTTCGGTAAAAAATGCAGTTAAATCAGCGGCGCTTATTCCGGAAGTCGCAGAAATGTGTAGTAATACTGGAAAATTAGACAGGGTATCGTCGACATTGGTATTATCTATTGTACACTTTATTCGGTTTTCCCAACCAGATAACCAAGACATTATAAATTTCCTCCGACAGTCAAATCGGTTATTCCAGGATTGCCCGCCCTATCTTTTATAAAAATAGATACGGTAACTTCGCTATCTAAACTCCAAGGAGAACTTGGAACATATCTTATCACATATCTATATGGTATAGTTATCGGCAAACAAGTCACCTCGGAATCATCTTGGGTATAAACTACAGAATTAACAGTTAATTCCAGCGAACTTAAATCAATACCGGAAATCAGGTCTTCAACTACTATAAAAATAGGCCCGTATATTCCAATACCGCCCTCACCGTCCAATGGATAAGTTTCCGGCAGGATATAAGGCCCAGTGGTATCCACAGGAAAGCCGGCAGCGATTGAAGTTTTTAAATCAATATAAGGAACTCTGGCTGCTATTGAAGCGTTTAAATCTTTAAAGTTGGTGTGGTAGTTTTCGGCAGCAATTTCGGATAGAAGATCAGTAAGAGAAATGAACTCGTGTTCAGCGGAAATCTCAGATAGAAGGTCAGTTATTCGAATACATGTCGGCATTTAATTTCTCCGTATCGGGGATGATCAGAGTATTTCTAATTTTATTCCTGGGTTATTTGCGTAATCTTCACAATATAATTCAACATCTACCTGGCTATCATAATCGAAGGTTGGTGGATTAAAGTAAACCAGATATTCTCTGTAAGTTACTTCTGTGAATGTAAGTCGGGAATCCCCGTATCTGTACCATGTTCCTTCGTTGAATCTAATCTTGAAAGTAGTCAGGTCTATTCCAAATAAAGGATCTGGATTATAAAGTCGAAATTTCATTGCTTTGCCGATTTGCACATTTGTGGCATCCCGCGCAGGCACATGGTCATACCTTAAAAGCAGGAACTTTTCGCGTGTCGGATATGCCGTATTTATTTCAGATATTAAATCCGTTAAAAATATACTTCCAGCCTGAATTTCAGAAAGGAGATTCTTGAAACCATGCGCATATTTCGCTTGGATATCTGTATTTAACCACCATTTTGATCTCACCGCTTCTATATAAGTTTTAACATCAACTATCACTTGAGTAGAAGATAAGTCCCATGTCACATGTAATTCAGCTTTTTCAGTTCCAGATAAATAGTCAATCGCACTAGGGCTACGGGTTGCCCCACCAGTACTCCCTGAATCCTTTAGTATAACCTGAATACTATTATCGCTAACCCAATCTACTCTATCTATTACAGCTTGTAATATAGATATTAAACTAGGGGTGTCATATGTACTACCATTTACCCATGCTCCTAAATTATACCAGGGTATAGCGAGAGTAAGTTCAAGTGCAAACGCTTCTTCATAAGTAGTAGGGGCTATTGAGTCACCGATATCGTTACAGTGAATATCTACATTTACAGGGGATGAAGATCGGGAGTTATATGAAGTAAAACGGACAAATGCGGAAGTTATGACCATACCTGTAGGTATAGTTACGTTAGCAAATCGAAACCACGAATGGCAAGGAGCTCCTATATCCCCAACCGTCGTATTAAGACCAGAAGCTCCGATACCGGAACTATACCAATATCCATCATCCCCGCTAACTTCCGGATAGAATATTCCTTCTCCCATAATTAGCTACCTGCTCTCCAGCCCGAAGTTGCCCCGCCGTTATATTCTTTGCCCTTGTCAAGTACCCTAACAGTTATACCGGTAAGTATTTCGGCCATAATTTTTTACCTGAGTGAACACGTGTTCAGTTTCTCTTTTTCCATTATTTGTATTTTATTTTTGAGTTCGACATTCTCTTTCAAGAGGATTGCTATTATCCGTTTATGGAAACGGCAGTCCTTCTTGACTGGAACATATTTAATGAGCCATTTGAGCATCATTCCTCGTAAG
>Ga0180732_1000706_pt1 | contig 25422 bp, 26 predicted proteins | sample KR11_01MetaG_FD_148674 | JGI IMG/M metagenome (GOLD analysis project Ga0180732, IMG submission 148674) | Groundwater microbial communities from the Olkiluoto Island deep subsurface site, Finland - KR11_0.1 MetaG | ecosystem: Environmental > Aquatic > Deep subsurface > Groundwater | place... | reverse complement strand
GGGGGAGATATGGATAAACAAACATTCTATATTGTTTTAATTATGGTTTTTGTCTTGAGTAACTTCCTGTCAATTTATTTCGGTTTTTGGATGGGAAGGCAAACAAGGGGTGAGCCGATAGGGGTTGTTACCTCAAGTAAAGTAAAGCCTTACGAGATAGACCAAGATCCATTTAGCGCTGCAATGATGGATGAAAGGATAGACACGGGTGCAAATTAAAATATACTGCGAAACGTGCAAAAGCCCGATAGGAATTATTGACCCGGAAACATTCAAGGAGCCGATTGTCGGCGGTATGATAGGGTCGTTAATGCCCGATCATAAAATACCTCCGCTTTTCCCGGCAGAGTGTCTGTGGGAGAATCTGAAATGCCCGTATTGTAATTACAGGCCATTCGAGGAAAGAGGCAGAGCTATGACGCATCCTTGCGCGATTAGTTTTTTTAAAGCATTGGAAAATAGTGAAGCTAACAAATTAGTAGTGTTAGCACCTGATGGGAAGTCTGTAATTTCGGTTAAGCCAAAATTTATATGTTTGATATGCGGTCGTGGAATAAAAACCAAAACAGCTCTATTGAACCACGAAAGAGCCTGTAGGAAAAAAAATGGATGAATTGATACCAAAAGAAGGCGATCCGAAGGTCGGGTACAGGGTGTTTGAAATCTTGGACGAGATTTTGAAATACCGTGAAAATTCCGGGAGGACGAAGGCGTGGAATAGATATTACGAGCTTCGGCGCAATAAACATTGGAAATCGCCTAAAAATTCTAAACATACGCTTTTAACGGCGAATCTGTTAGGGAAATCGCATCACAACACAGTTAATATGCTTACGGATAATAATCCAACATTCAATGCTGTTCAGACCGGAGAAACAGACCCGGAAGCTTTAGATAGCATGCTGAGGACTTGTGAAAATTGGTGGACTGAGCAGGAGCAGCAGAATGTTTTTTATGAGTCGGTAAGTGACGGTGAGCTTTACGGTACTGTGGTTGAAAAGGTATCGTTCGATATTGATAAGGAATTTCCATACGGTGAGGTAGACGCAGAAACGGTTTCGATGTTTAATTTTGGGTGGTATCCGGTTAAGGAAAGGGACATCCAGGAGTGTGAAGCAGTATTACATTTTTTTCCTCTGTCTGTACGTAAAGTTAAGCGGCAGTTTTCAAAGTTTAAAGACATGATAGTGGCTGACAGTGATTATTTAAAGCAGCTTGGAGATACCAGGTCTGAGATATCACTCGGAGAAAAGCATCAAGGATACGTTGCCACGTTTGCGGGGATCATTAAAAACTTGGTCGGTTCGGGAGCCGTTGCTTCTGATGATAACGAGAATGTTTTAATGGTTGAGTGTTGGGTAAGAGATTATACGGAAGTTGGCGGAGAAGCTAAATATTTCGGTAATATCCGAAGGATTATCGCCGGGTGCGGTGGGAAGATAGTGTTTTCTGATGATAATAACCCGTCAATTAACCCGGAACTTTCAGTAGAAGACGCGATAAAGACGTATTGTTGGGATAAATATCCGTTTTCAAAGAATTATAGTGTAACCGATACGGCAAGCCCTTTCGGTATGGCCGATTACGAGCAGCTTGAGGATTTAAATATAGAGGTTAATAAAACACTTTCAGCGATTACCTTAGTTAAAGACAAAGGATCTGCTTTAAAATTTGTTAATCCTAAAGATTCAGGTATTCCTGATACTCATTTTTTGGGTGGTCCGGCAATTATTAGACCGACATCGACCTTTACCGCAAGTGGTTTGAAGTGGCTTGAGCCTCCGAGACTTGACGCTAATATGCTTCAGGCGCTTACGATTTACAAGGATTTATTTTTCACGATAGCCGGTACGTTTGATTTAGATCAGGCCGATTCAGCCGGAAGGAACGTGATTGCGTATAAGGCGCTTGCTGTTTTACTTGAAAATGTATCCCGGATGCTTAAGGATAAAATTAGAAATTATTCAAAGATGATCCGAGAGCGCGGCCGGATGTATATTTCACATGGTCAAAATTGGTACACTGAGGACCGCTGGATAACATACGAAAAAAACGGGAAGAAAAACACTGGAAGAATTAATGGCAAGTCTCTTCTTATTCCTGCCAAACTAACGGTTGTTTCAGGGTCTACGATGCCGAGGTCGCAGGTTCAGGAAAGAGAAGAATCTATTGAGTTATTTAAGATGAGCGCGATAGATCAGGAAGCGCTGCTTGAAAAGATTGATTTCCCTGATTATAAAAAAATACTTGAAAGAATGCAACAGGGCCCGTTCGGTGAATTATTTAAAAAACTTACAGAATTAGGTGTTCCTGAAGGTATGCTTCAGTATTTTCAGGATATAGCAGGAATGGAAGAAAAAGACATTGAATCAGCCGTGAAGTCTGGTGAGCTTCCGTTGTTTGATCAGATTATACAGAGTTTACAAGGCCAGTCTGAACAACCTCAGACAAGCCCGGTCGATGGTGCGGAGGTTGAAGTCAAGATGGCGAACGCGAGAAAGATTGATGCCGAGATTGAATTAATCAGGGAAAAGATTGTTACTGAAAGGCTGGAACGGGAAGTTAAGATTAAAGGTGTTGAATTTGATGAGGAAAAGTTAAAGATCGAGCGTACTAAGATACTTGAGGAATTGAAGGCGAACGATGAAAACCGTAGAATCGAAAGGGTAAAAACTCTAAACAGTATTGTTTCTTCAGTTAAGAGTAATAAACAAGGACCGTATCAGGAAAGAGGGTTGGTGAGTAATAATGTCTAAACGATTAATAGACATGAAGATGTCTAAAAAAAAACGCAAGCAAGTTGAAACCGTAAATCCTTCAAACGAAGAATATCCTTGGGGTTTAGGTATAAACCTTGAAATCGAAGAAATAAAAAAACTCGGTATGGATATTGAAAATTTGAGCGTAGGTGATACTGTTAACTTAACAGCAATTGCCAAGATTAATAATATTTCTCAATCTGATAGCTCTGATGGTGAAACTCAAAGTATCGGGATGAGATTAATGAAAATGAGAGTAGATTAATGCCACTGTATGATTTCCAGTGCGTTAAATGTCAAAAGGTTGTTGAGCAGATATTTAACAGTAATGAATGCCCTCAGTATATCGACTGTGCTTGCGGGAGTCGGGCAAAGAAGATTATCACATGCGCAGGAGTATTTACAGCAAATCAGGACGCTCCCTGGATAAGGTCTGTATGCGAGGTTATATCGAAAGATTCCAAAGAGACTCACGTTGTTGAAATGCTCAAGAATCCTAACCGGAAAAATTATCACGAGTGGATGAAGAAAGAAGGATTGAGGCCGATGGGCGATAATGAGTCGATACCAAAGGGACCGGACAAAGCGGATATAAAGCAGAAAACAACAAAGTATATGAAAGAACAGTATGTCAAAAGGAACGCATTGGGCGTTGGCGGGGTATGACGCTTCAAGAATTATTTATATTGATTTCTGATGAATTATCAAATATACTGTCTCATAAAGAGACAGTTAGGGTTAATTTTGAAATAAATATTTCAAACGGAACGATAGCGGAAGGCTATATAGTAGAAAAAAAGAAGAAATTAAAGAAGTTATAAAAACTAAGTAGTATAATCGGTTACTGGAAGCCCTGTAAAACAGGTTACAGAAAGCCCGATGAAGGAAGAAATTCCTTTGTCGGGCTTTTTTATTTGGCGATAACCGGACTCGCAACCCGGAGAACCTATATCAGGAGAGAATTGAAATGAGTGAATCAGATTTTGGGACGCTAAACGATGATGTTGATACTTCGTCCACGTCAGCAGTTATAGATAACGGCCTTATCGAAACCATGTCTTCCGAGATGGAAAAGATAACCGATCCCGCAGGGGCGAATAAAACTGAAGGCGACATATCGGAAAAGAAGGTAGACGGAGAAGTAAAGGATGACACGAAAGCGGGCGGAGCGGAAACCGATGTTAAGGTTGACGATAAGAAAGACGACCCCGACCGCTTTGATAAGCATCCACGGTTTCGAGAATTAAACGATAAGGCGAAGAAAGCTGATGAATATCAGAAGAGGCTTATCGAGACCGAAACCAGGCTGAAAGTTCTTGAGGAACAACAGACGAAATCCACCAAAGAACCCGAAGTCAACATAGCTGATTTATCAGAGGATGATATTCGGGACATGATGGAAGACGACCCCAAAGGGTTTTACGCAAACCTGCTTCAACAGGCAAGGCGTGAGATTCTTCAGGATGTTACAGAAACCCAAAAGGAAGCCTTAACGAAAGAGCAACAGGCTTTAAGGGACAGGCAAGTAACGGACACGTTTGAAAGTTTTGCCGAGACACATTCTGACTTTAACGAAAGATGGGATTCAGGTGAACTTAAGAAGTTTATGGATGAGCATCCAGGCCACAATGCCATATCTGCCTACCATGAATTGACGCGAGATGAGATTCTTAAGGTCGAGCTTTCCAAGAAAGAAAAGGAAATAGAGGCCCGTATTCTTGCGAACATTAAGGCAAAAGGGAACGTAAAGAGTTTATCGTCTGGGCTTTCTGGACGTGAGGCTCCGAACACAGACGATGAGTTAATAAATTCAAACAAATACGGTGGGCCTAAAGCCGTTGGTATCAAGAGGCTTATAGACAGGCTGAAAGGCGATACCTAATAAGGAGAGTATCAAATGACAATGTTGGGACAGTTGGAAGCAACTACAAACGACTATTTTATGGTCGATGATAAAAAGGCGAATGATCTTTATTTTGAGTCAGAGTTTTTGCTCGATCATTTCTTGAAAAACAAAAAAGGTCTTATGGAAAGACCCGGCGGAGGGTTAAAGATCCGTGTTCCGATTCGGTACGACGGAAACACAGCAGGGTTTTATTCCAAAGGCGACACGATTTCTTCAGACAAAAAAGACGCTATCACAGCGGCCCTGTTTGAGTGGAGACATTGCTATGGTAATGCAACCATTCTTCGTATCGACACCCTTTTGAACGCAGGGGCAGAGCAGTTCATTGACCTGGTTTGGGAGGAACTTTACGGAGCGCAGATGTCACTCACACAGATACTCGCAGAGAGTATTTTTGATGATGTTGGCGGATCTACTGAACGGTTCACCGGCGTAAGGGCGATGTGTAACGAAACCACGACCACGGCGTATGGCGGGATCACTGAAGCCGAAGTTCTGTCCGAGGACGGGACATACGTATGGGAAGGTATGACCAAAACAACCGCAGAGTTTCTTACGGCTGACGTTGTGCGGACACTCAGATCTGATGCGAATTATGGCCTTGGGAAAAAAAGTAAGCCAGACCTTGGAGCAACAACCGAGACGCTTTATAACTCCCTGGTTTCTCAGCTTGCCGTACAGCAACGGTTTGTGAGTAACACAGAGTCGGCTCCTGTTAAGGCAGGATTCACCGGCATTCGGTTTGAGGAAATGGATATCTTTCCGTCAAAGGGCTGTCCTTCCGGGTGGTTTTTCGGGATTAACAGTTCGCATTTCGGATTTGCCATTCACAAGAAAGGAATGTTCGTAAGAACACCTTGGCACATTATCGAAGGTTCACCGGAAGACAAGACCATGAAAATCTTTGTTGACGGTAACACGATTTGTAACAATCGCAGAGCGCACAAAGCGCACAGTGGTTTGACCTAAACGATTGATAAATTTTAATTTTAAATCCTGTTTGGTTTTTGAATCAAACAGGGGAGGAGTATAAAAAATGGGAGCAAATGCAGGATTGAAAAACATAGGATTTCGGCAGGGGCTTTATGACATTTCTTCAACAGCGAAGGAAGCCCTTGGCACGAAACGAATCACAAACGATGGCAGGATTTTCCGTTATGCGAAGGCTGGTGCTTCGGCTCTGGCCGCAGGGAAAATGGGTGTTGCGGCAGCTATTGACGCGGCTCACATGGACGAGACCGGGTGTATTGCAACACCGATTGGGTCAAGAAATGTAACCCTTACCGTTACAGCGGGTACAGCGATTGTTGAAAATCAGCTTGCCGGTGGGTATCTGCACATCAATGATAATGTCGGAGAAGGGTATCAGTATCCGATTGTAAGCAACTCAGCTATTTCGGCATCAGGGACGAGTATTGTTGTCACCCTTGAGACTGGGCTTAAAGTAGCTTTAACAACGGCTTCTGATTTTACCCTGGTTCATTCGCCTTGGTATGGCGTAACCGAGTCAGCCGTTGAGGAAAGCATGCCGGTAGGCGTAGCCCCGGTTGTTGTTACGGCAGCTTATTACTACTGGGCGCAGACAGGCGGTGTTGCAATTTGTTTGACCGCTGGCACTCCGGCAGTTGGAGCGAACGTTACGCTTGGTGGCGTAGCTGGTTCAGTAACGGGTTGTCTAAACACCATGACCCTGACAAGTGCGACATACACAATAACTGCTCTGCATCTTCAGCCGATTGTTGGTTATGTGTTTGGCACGGCAGGCAAGAACACTGAGTATAACCCAATTTTTCTTACTATGGATTCATAGTGGAGAAGGATGAAATCATTAAGACGGTAACAGACCGTCTAACAGGTGCAGGTTTTCAGGTCGATAACGGCGTGATCACCTGCGCCTACCCTCAATGGAAAAGGCTCAATCATGACTTTATCCATATCGCTATTGAGACAAGGTTTGATTGTGGGACGTGGCATGATCTTTTATTCGACATTGCTTTGGGACAAAAGTATATCCCTTCGCCATGTTTTAATTGTTACAAGGTAGTAATTGCAATCCCAACAGTTGCGGAACTATTTGATTTGTATAACATTTTAAAGCGATTAAATATTCCGTCAAAGTGTGGGTTGGATGGCAACAGGGTAAACACAAACAGACTTTATGCAGGGTATGTTTACAATGTCGGGTTGGAAGAAGGAAGGGAAAGAAAAGAGTTAATCCGTAAAGAAGTTGATGAACGTATAGGGACTCATATTCAGGTCATTCTCAAAAGAGGGTGTACTGAGTATGAACAAATTTATGGCCCGTCTGACAAATGGTGGGTTGTTCCCGAACAACTTGAAACGGAAAAGATTGTTTTTGAAAACTTCAGATGGGGAATAAAGGATGTTCCTCAAGACATTGCCCAAGTGTCCGAGACAATGAGCGAATGGATTAAGAGAGCCTACCAGTGGGGAGATCAGAGTTATCTTAAATTAACAGGCGGGAAACCGCTTTATCAACCATGTGTGACATATTAAGGAGATAAAATAAAATGGCATTTACTTCAACGATTGTTAGCCGGACTGTATTCGGCAATAAGAAAATAGTAATCGGAACGTATGACGGAGGCGGGGATAATGGCGGTGATATTGCTACCGGGCTTCATATTTGTGAAATCTTGATTCCTGTTCCCTCTACAGCTACCGGGAACACTACGGTTGCAGAAACATTTCCTATCGCTGGTTCGGCTGTAACGGTAGCGAGCGGCGCAGACATAGACGGTGCTTTTATTGCCATAGGAGCCTAATATGGCAATCGAAACCGCACAGGAGCTATCGACCGAGATAGAACAAAAGGTTAAAGATAGCTCCTATTCCTTCGCAAATGTTTTGAGTGTCTTAAATAAAGCATTGAAATACATTGCAGGGCAGGTGTTGCTTCCGGCCCTGGAAACAGCGAACAATGCTCTTAGCACAACAGCGGCAACGGCTTATGTTGCGCTACCTACCGACTATCATAGAAATCTTTATTATTGTTATTCGAACGACAGGAACCGGATTATCAAGGTTTATTATTCGTATAGCGATTTAATTAAACGATTCAGTCAGATTGATTTAGCCGGGCCTGTTTACGGGGTGGCAGTTAAAACATTGAGTCTTTATTATCAAAAAGTACCGGTAGCGGCAGAAAGTCTTATGATTAAATATTATAAGATGCCGACAGCTTTAACTCTTGTGTCAAGCTCTCCAAGTTGTTTACCTGAACATCTTGTCAGACCGCTGCTTGTCAATTACGTTTGCAGGGATATTTTTGCAGATAAAGATAACGAGAAAAAAACACTATACCATAACGCTTTGTTTGATAAAGCCATTGCGGATTTAAGATTGTTCGCCAATGAGGATACAACTCCGACCGAGCTTGAGGGTATCGACTTTAACGCTTTTTTGGAAGATTAATGGGAACTATATTAGCATCAACGATTATAGCCAGTGTGGCTAAGACATTGCAGGACGAGGCTACCGACAGGAGAACTACCGAAGCCGACCTGTTTGGTTATATCAATGCTGCTCAAAGAGAAGCAGTGATTTTAAAACCTGATATAAGCGTGGCAAACGTATCGGTGGTTCTTGTTGCCGGGACAAAGCAGACAATCCCAACAGCGGGCATTCAGCTTATAAAACTTGTTCGGAATATGGGAACAACCGGGACTACAGTTGGGAATATCATTAGAATGGTTGATGATATTGAAAACTTTAATCTCATGAATCCTTCCTGGCATACGTCGACGGCTTCCGCAACGGTAGAAAAGTGTATTTTTGACGAGCGAGATCCGAAACATTTTTATGTATCGCCTCCGCAGCCTGCTTCTGGTTTCGGGTATGTTGAGGAAATATATTCAGTGATCCCTGCTGATATTGTTGCTGGTTCCGGGCCTGTCTATACCGTAGCAATTACGATTGACGATATTTACGCAACTCCGGTTATTGAGCCTTATTGTCTGTACAGGGCGTATGCGATTGATGCGGATCAGTCTCAACTCGCATGGGAAAGATCGAATTTTAATTACAATTTATTTTTAACGGCTTTGGGCAGGTTAGATCTTATTGAAAGAACCAATAAGCCGAAGGAAAGATAATGGCAAAACAGCTTTACGCAAACAATGTAAAAACTACGCTTGCAGCCGACATAAATAATTCTGTAACTGCATTGACTCTTACAAGTGCAACGGGGTTCCCGACCATAGGCGGGACGGATTGGCACATGATGCACCTTGTTCAGTCTGACGGTGATATCGAGATTGTCAAGGTCACGGCCAGAACTGGAACATCATGCACGATTGTAAGGGCGCAGGAGGGTACAAGCGGTATAGCTCATACGGCAAGCCCGGTTACTGTGTGTTCGATAAATTTAACCAGAGGCGCCTTGGGTAGGTTTGAGGACGGGCTTCATACTGTTTTGGCTAACGCTGGTGCATCTTCAGCGCCTTCTATAAGCTTTGTAGACGATCCTGATACCGGGTTATATAGTGCCATTGCAAACGAGCTTGGTGTGACGGTCGGAGGGGCCGGACAATGGAAAACTACAGATGGTACGATTGTGCCCTACCAGGATTCTGATGTCGATCTTGGTGCTTCTGTAAAAAGATTTAAAAATGTTTATGCCGATGATTTTATTTCAGTATCCGCGACAAGTCAGCTAAGTTTTAGAGTGTGGCGAAATGTTGCGTGGGCGATAAGCGGAGAAAGCACTTTACGGTTTAATGATAAATCCGGTGCGAACGGTTGGGACACTGGAAATTGGTTTAACACAGACACATGGACAGCTACAGTTCAATCAGACGGAGTGTACTTGGCTACAGCAAGTGCGATGTTCGATGTTACGGCAGCAGCAGACACGCTTATTGTAAGGATCAAGGTAAATGGAACAACCGCCATTCAAAATCAACACGATTCTGGAAGTACCAATGGTGAAATAGTTCAGGCCACCGGCGTGCTTAAACTTGTAGCTGGGGATACGGTGCATGTAACCGTTTGGAATGTTGACAACATAGACAATATCACTGGAACAACTGAGGCAACGTTTTTTACAATGACAAAGCTAAATTAATGAAGATAGGCACATATTCATTCAAGGGCGAAACCCCAAGACTTACCGACAACCTATTAGAGGCCAACGATGCCAACCTTGCCTATAATTGCGATATGGCACGTGGCGATCTTCGGGCATGGAACGGTTCTTCTGAAGAAGAAGTTCTTATAGACGCTTCTGTTTTGTCTTTAAATGAATACGATAGTGATTTTTTAACTGACACAGTAGACCTTGATTATGTCCGTTCTCCGATAGCCTCAGATCCATATGTAAGACTTTATTATTCCGGCAAGGCAGAACCAAGAGTTCACGATATTACTGACGTTCCGCCGGCTTATTATAAACTCGGTGTAAATTTTCCTACATATACACCGATTGCGACAAATTCAGTTGCCGGAACGGGAACGGATGAACAAAGAAGCTATTTTTATGCGTGGCTTACTTCGAGAGTAGAGGAAGGATCTTCTTCGCCTATTACGGCTGTTCAGACTGCAAAGCCTACAGGCGCAACGTGGCTGATTACCAGAATAGAAGCCCCTGAAATAACAAGAGGGATAACCAAATTAAACCTTTATAGAACAATGTCCGGGTCGGAAGATGTCACAGAGTATGTATTTGTAAAGGTTGTTACGCTTCCGACCATAGAGACGTTTACTAGCGCAGTGACAACCGCCATGAACAACCATTATTATAAATGGACCGATGGCGGGAACACTCTGCTTTATAAATGTATTAACGATAATACGACCTGTGATCCCGATGATGCTACGAACGGGATAGGCGGGTCCGGTACTGATTATTGGGAATGGTACACGGTTACTGATGATATAGACACGGCGAGTTTAGACAGTGGTGAGGTCTTTTCGTCAGAGACTTATCTTCCTCCTCCAGCCGGGCTGACGGGTCTTATCGCTGTTCAAAATGGAATGTTCGCAGGGTTTATTGACAATAAAGTTGTTTTCTCCGAACCTTGGCTTCCTCATGCATGGCCTGATGAGGATATGAGTTTTCCATATACAGTTGTGGCACTGGCGAAGCTCGGCGAAATGACTGTAGTTCTAACGGACGCAAAACATTTTTTAGTAATCGGTAACGCGCCAGAAGAAATGATGTCTATTGATATGGATGATTTTCAACCGTGTGTTTCAAAAAGAAGTGTTACTGTTTCTAAGCGAGGAGTTCCCTTTTCATCGAATGAAGGGTTGATGCTTTTAAACCAGAACGGAATTGCAAATGTTACTGGTCCGTTTGTTTCCATTATAGATTGGGCAGAGATTGTCCCAGCAGGTATTAATGGACATATTTTTAATGACAAGTATTTTGGGTTTAACCCATCTGCCGGAACAGCATTTATATTTGATTTTCAAACAAACGATTTCACAAGACTAAATGCCGATATCGCTTATGCGGGGTATGTGTCTTACTCGGATTCACAATTTTATATTGTTGTTTATGAAAGGGAAAATCCGAACGATCTTTCGTCAGACTACGTGTATAAAATTAAAAAATGGGCTGGTGAGCAGTATAATTACAAACGATATGTTTGGGATTCTAAAATATATAACCTTGGAGGGCATGTTAATCTCGGTGTTTTCAGAATATTCCTGGATGATAATTTTTATTCAACGGTTGTTGGCGGATCTGGAATATCCGCTGAACTTCAGGCGTTGAATGCGGCAATGATCGCTGATCTTTCACTTGGAGGAGCAATCGGGGATGACGCTATTGGTGAAATTCCTATAGGTGGAACAAAACTTTATACACAGTCAGGGCTTAGTATATCCGATACGGTTACGCTGAGAATTTATATTGACGGGTCGACAACTCCTGTATTCACAAAGGACATAACCGAAAGCGGAATTGGGAAGCTCCCGGCAGGATATAAATACCGAAAATTTCAATATGAACTTTCGGGGTATATTCCAACATTTTCGATTGAATTTGCCACAACACCGGGGGAACTGAATGAAGCTGCCTGATATTCCTAAAGCTTTACCAGACGGACTATTTAATTTTTTCGTGGCCCTAAAGAGAATTTTAGAGCGTCAAAAGAATGCGGTTAAAATTATAACCGAGCAAGACCTTGTCGAATACGGGCTGATAAACTCAGCAGGGAAAAGGCTGGACGATAGCGGTAATCCGATATGAAAGTCGGTCTTCATTACTATGTAGAGATAGACGGTGTCAGAACAATGTCTGACAGCTTTATCATGAGCCTTTTAGATAGGGCCGGGAAAGACGGAGTTTTAAGTCTTATTTTTTATGGTGACTCTAAATATACGAAAGAAATGTTTTTATCTAAACTTAAAACAGAATTAGACACTTTGTTTTTTGCTGTAACCGTAGACGATGAATTAGCCGGGTTTGGGCTTTGCGATAATATCAGGTGGGATCATTGCGATTTTCATTTTTGCGTATTTTCAGAATTTTGGGGAAAGCCGGAAACGGTTGATGCCTCAATAGATATTTACAGACAGCTTCATGAATTAAAGTTTTCCATGATGTACGGGGTTGTTCCGATAGATAACGAATTTGCTTTAAAATTTTGTGAGAAAATTAAACTTACGAGAGCATGTGTAATGCCAAAGTATTTTTATAACGATACGTTACAGAAACACTTTGATGGTGTGATGTTTTATTCAGTGAAGGAGTAAAGTTATGTCAAGCGGCGGCGGCGGCGGTCAAGAACCGGATTATGCTTATAACGCAAGAATGGCTAAACTTGCAGAGGAACAAAGCGGTTGGGCTAAAGAGTTTATGAATTTTTATAAAACAGGGTCGTTTGAAACCCCTGGCGATAAAGGCACTGATACTGGTAATTATACATCCAAGGGGCATAGGGATCTACCAGAAGGACAGTATCACGACCAAAGCGGGAACCTGTGGACAAGAACGCCGGGCGGATGGAAAGACGCTAATGGTAAAACCCACGAAGTCAATCTTGATGGAAATCTTTCTAATGTAAGTCTCGCACCTGGGGCTGATATTCAATATACAGGCGGCACGGAAGGATCGAGTGTTGGTGGTTTAAAAAATCCAGACGGCTCCGATGTAAGCTATGCAAATCTTGAACTTAAACAGATTGGCGCAAATATGGAAATGCTTCCATACGAGACAAGACAAGCCAAAGCCGAGGCCGAACTTGCCGCACTTAGGTCTGAAAAAGGAAGAGACCTTGTTGATGATGAAGTTGCAGCAGTTAAATCAAAATATCAACTTGAAAGACAAACCGCTGATACTGCTGCAATGAGTGACGCTTACGCGAGGTCAAGGCTTGGTGCTGAGAATGAAGCGGCCAATGAAGAAATGGGCAAGGCTGCGAGGTTAAGACCTCTTATGGAGGGTCAGGAAGGCGCTCAATACACATATGGCAAAACTAAAGCTGAAGCTGACACAGGGCTTATAGCTCCTTGGGCAGATACAATGAGGGCGCAATATGGATACGAAACCGATAAATATAAATACGATAAAGCAGGGATAGCATTACGTACACCTGTTCGAGATAAATATTTCGCAGAAGTAGACAAAGGAGTAGATGTTAATGAGAAAGTCAACCAGGCTTCAGGTGATGTTGCGGCAGGGTTTGCCGGGGCAGAACAAAGAACCGCTAGAAATTTAGCCAAGTACGGCATAAACCCAAACTCCGGCAGGGGCAAGAACGAATTTAGTCAGACGGGTTTACAATATGGTAAAACGCTTGCCGGAGCAAGAACCGGAGCGAGAACAGCAGCCGAGGAAGAAACATTCAGGCGCAGACGTGAAGCAATGATGGGAGCATATTAATGTTATATAATATTCAAAACCCTATGGACAGGGCGCAGCAAATGACCGGGCAAGCTTCAAGTATTACCGGGAGTATGGATAAAAGAACAAAGATCATTCCTCCTGATAAAACGGTTGGCGGTGGCATGATGAATGCCGCTGGTGGTGGGATGACCGGCATAGCTGCTGCCAATGCATTAGGCATGGCTTCATCCGCAGGTACATTTGGGATAGGCGGGTTAATTCTAGGACTTGGCGCATATTTAATGAGTTAAGAGGATATTATGGATCAATACGGTAGACCGGAATATAGAGACTGGATGGGATTAACGCAAGGGATTAATGCGGTAAGCGAGATCGGCGCAAGGGAGAGCGCGAGAGCCGAAGATGAAGGTGTAAAGCAATTTTTTAATAAATTTGCCAACGGAACCTTAGACCCTAAAAACTTTGATTTAAAAGTGTCTCAAAAAGAATATAATCCTGAGACAGATGCTTTGTCTGCTCAAAAGGGGCTTGCTGCATATTTTGAAAGTATGAAACAAAATCAAGAGTTTAAAGCAGGCATTGACAAAAACGACATGGAAAGAACTAAGGTTGATTACAGAAAGTACGTGGAAAATCTTGGCGTTGCTGAATCTCATATGAAAGCAGGTGATGACAATAAAGCTCTTAAAGCAATGGTTAAAACCATCAGTGAAGCACCTGGCCCATATACCGCTGAATTAACCAAAGACAACAAAATGAAATTAACAATGACCGAGGAAGGTGAAAAAAAAGATGTTGGTGAAATGACATTGTTTCAAGCCTATGCGAAAGCGAAAGAAATCAATGAGGAAAAGTTTCCGGTATTAGCTAAAGCCGATCTTGAAAATACAAGAGCGCACAATAAAGAGGCAATGTTGAATCCAAGTGTTTATACAAACGGCAAGGATGTAATTGAAGGGAGTTACTTTTTTAAACGATCACCGGAAGATAATAAAAGTTCAGGGGAATGGTTTTTCTATAAGAACGGTGGGCTTTTGACGGACAAGGAAGGAAACCCGGTTACGGTCGAGGATGTTAAAAAACAAGGGTTTGTTAAAACTGATAGAAAGTCTTTAACGGTTGGTGAACAAAAGAAAATTGACAAGGGTTTTAAAGAGCGAGAAGTCTCAGCTAAAGAAAAAACAGCCGAAGCAAGGGCTAAAAAAGTTGATGTTGAAAAGCTGTCTGATGTCGATAAGGCTAAGTTCGGCAATGCGTTAAAACAATACAACAAGGCGCAGGAGATTCTCGAAAGGGGAACTATTATTACCAGTCTTGGTCAAGAAGTAGAGCTTACGCCACAGCAAAAAATGCAACAGGTAAGAAAGCGTGAGAAATATCAAAGAATGATGGATAAGATTGAGGGTGTTAAGCCGGAAGTTAAACCAAAAAAAGAAGTTAAAACACAGACAGGGAAGACTGAAAATCAACTTCAGACTTATTTGGAAATTGGGAAACGGATGCAAGGTAGTATTCCATTCCGTAAAATTAACAGGTAATTAAAGTGCAAGATTGGAACGAAATAGCATCTTCTGAGGAATACAAAAACCTTCCGGATACGGACAAATCGTATGCCAAGGCAGGATGGTTTCATTCTAATTTTGGCGATACGAAGGAATATAAAAATTTATCTGACGATGATAAAGATGCCGCGCTTGCTGGGTTTTTAAACATTCCAGAAGATCCCGGTCCTGAACCAGGATATACAAAAACATTCGCTCAAGGTGTAGCGAGGGGTGCTGAGGGTTTAGCAGGCAGTGTTGGTTCCGGTATGCGTTGGGCTGGTGAGGTTGCAGGGTCGGAAGGTCTTGCCGAACAGGGTAAGATGGTTTCCGACTTTTGGAAAAAGGAAGCTCAGGAAGGTTGGGAAGCACAGCATCCTAAAACATTTGGTGGTTCTTTTATAGAAAATCCATCATTAAAACGAGGCGTTGGAATTGTAGGTGAAGCTGCTCCGTCTATGGCATTGGGTATGGGCGCAACCGGATTTGGTATGAAAGTTTTAGGACTTGGCCCGAAAGCGGCAGCTATATTTGGCGGTTCTTCCATAGCTGCTCCAGAAGCAGCCGGAGATTACGAACAGTCCAGAGAAGCCGGAAGTACGGTAAGCGAGGCCACATTACACGGTGGGGTTTCAGGCATTGGTACGGCCATTCTTGAATCTGTACCTCTTGGGAGAATGTTTGCGTTTAAGGGTGGTCGAATTGCCGGTGGTATAAAAGGCGCATTTGAGGAAGGCGCACAGGAAGCCACTCAGTCCGTTTGGCAGAACATTATAGCCAAAATGGGTTATGACGATTCGAGGAATTTAGCCGAGGGTGTCATTGAAGGCTTCATAGGAGGGTTTGGGATGGGTGGGCCTATGGGTGCTATCACTGCCAACAATAAGCTCAGTGAGGGCTATCAGAAGGCCAAGGAAGCGGGTGTTTCAGATGATGAATTGCAGGCAGGCATTAACGAAGCCAGTGAGCAGACAATCGGGTTTACAAAAGATAATATTATTAAAGACGTAACAGCCGGGCTTCAATCAGGAAAAATGACGGTCGATGATGCTTTATCCGTTGCCTCCCATCCGAAGGTTTCTGCCCTCGGTGCAACTGATGATATTAACAAGATTATCATAGACCATCAATCAGCTAAACTTGATGACCCTGTTGCATTACAGGAAGAAATCAGAAGGGCGAATGAACCTGAAGCGATTGAGGAGATTAACCAAGAAATACAGAAAGTTAATAAAACACAAGATTTAGGCTTGGATGAAAATATCGCACCCCTAGCCAAAAAAGACGGTATGAGTATTCCAAGCCCTTCTTTAACGGAGGTTGAAAATGAGAAAGCAACTTCTGACGAGATTATTACTGAAGATACACAAGCGGTTAAAGCAGCGGAAGCCGATACCGGAGTTATACCTGAAGTTATTGAGGGCGTTAAAGCGGAACAGGCAGAGCCTACCATAGCCAAGCCTGAGATCGTTGAACCTGCGAAGGGTGAGAGCGTTACGAGCGAAGGGGCGCAAGCCGCCATTGATGATTACGAAACCGAACTTTATGGTAAGTATGGTAAGGATATTGAAATACCTGTTTATGCTCAAAAGAATGAAAAAATTAATACGCCTTTAACTAAAGAAGAACTGTCACACATTCAGAACCTTTATGATAAGCGTGATGTAATAGATAAAACCGATTTGTCTGATTTCGTTTCTCAGGTTAAAAAAGATACTGGATTGTCCGAAACAGAAGCATCTAAGGCTTTGGCGGCTATTAATATTAAAGAAGGTCAAGATGACTCTGTTTACTTTGCCGCAGACACGTTGAAAAATATCACTAAGAGTTTACCGTCAACCCTGAGTAAATTATATAATCATTTTTCAGAGGGTGGCGACCATTCAGAATTTAGAATAGGTGGTACAGTAGAGAATCTCAAGCTGGAAGGAAGAGCCTATAATGACGACTTGATCACAACGGAATGGGACAAAGAGGCATTGCGAAAAACAGAGGCAATATTTAACGCAATAGCGAAAAATCGAAATATTAAACCAATAAATTTATCAAAGATAACTAATATTAAGGCGCTTCCCCCTCCCCCCGTCAAGGAATCCTTGCCTGAGAAGCAAGTTGATTCACCATTTGTCGGCGCACAAAATATGTCGGTAAGCCGGACAACGGCAAAAAAGCAAGCTGATGGCAAATTTAAGTTATTCTTTACCGGAACACGTAACGAGGTATTCCCAGGCAAAATATTCAAATCAGCACCGGAGTCTAAACAATATTTTAAAACCGAGCAGATAAAATATCAGGAATCTCAGAAATCGCCAACCACCGAACCTGGAAAGCAGAAAGCGGAAGTGAAGGAAAAGGCAGAAATCACCGGCGACAAAGAAAAAACCGTCAGTGTTGATATGCCGAAGAAAGAAGCCGATGCTCTGTCACCGAAAGAGCAAAAGGCTTACTTGCTGGCAGAGATTGATAAGGCGATTGAACAACATGAAAAAGATAATGAACTCGAAAAAGGAGCCGTTGAAGAATTTTATAAAATTGTAAAAAGATGGGACAAAAGCAGACATTACACCTTTGAAGTTCCTGGCGATGGAGAATTTGAAATTGATGGCAATACCCTTGTGGCTTTTAAGCAGCAAGTCAGTAAGAATTTCCCAACAGTGAAGACCGTTCCTTCATTTAGGTTTAAAAGCACCGACCAAATCAATTATATAGGGCGTGATAAAAAGATTCAGGAACTTGTTGGAGATATAAAGAAATTCAAACCGGAAGATATTCAGAGTATAAAAGACCGAATTGAAAACGCTAAGAAGAAGTTAAATACCGAGGAAAAAAATCCTGATAAAAAGTTCGCTAATATACCGCTTAACTATCTTGATAATTGGCTGTTATCTAATGGTGCATCAGAAGAAGTTATTAATGAAATAAAACGAAGTAATCAGGCCGAACCATCCAAAGCCGAGGGGAAGAAAGAACAGTATGCGGTAAAGAAAATAGACAAAACAAAAGATGCTGAATATCTCAAGGCCGTAGAATCAGGCGATATGGAATCAGCACAAAAAATGGTAGACGATGCCGCAAGGAAAGCCGGGTATATTTCCGGTGAAGATTACCGGATGATGCACCAAGCACCTGATAGAGAAAATATTAATCTTTCCGAACTTATGGATTCAGATACCGTTCCCAATGATTATTGGACAGAGCCACAATATTATCAAGCTGACAATGACGAATACTCGTCTTTTAATAAAATAAAATCAGCGATAGAAAGAGAGAAAAAAAGAATAGCTGATGGAGTTGCAAGGCCTACAAAAATATGGATGTATCGGGCAGTTCCTAAAAATATAAAGGATTCTAAATTCAGGAATGGTGATTGGATTTCACCGTCAAGGTCGTACGCAAAGAGTGAAGGTCTTGGTATTCCAGAAGGATACAGGGTTATTGCGGAACGAGTTAATATTTCCGATGTCTGGTGGGATACAAACTCAATTAACGAATTTGGATATGATGACGGGAAGGAATACGCATATAAAAATACCAAGAATAATAGAAAGTTAGTTGATGTTGTAACTAAAAGTTCAATGGGTAAGATAATCCCATTATCGGAAAGATTCAATTCAAGAAAATTCGAGACACAGTATTCAACCAAAACCTCGCCCTTGTCTGCCAAAACCAACCTCGTCAAAGACATTCAATCCCTGCTTTCCGGTGCTGTTAAGTCTCATGGCGTATCAGTAGGCACGTCAGAAAACGGAAACGTATGGGTACGAACCAAGAACGGTCATGCATTAACCGTTGAGTTTACAGACACGATTGAACCGAACAAGGAAGCGTTTAATATCGGGTATCAGAAAGAACAGGAAAGCGGTGAAATCATTGCCGGGTCGTATCAGGGCAATGTTGTCAAAATATCAGACGTTGGCGATAAATGGACGGTAGCGCATGAAATGTTCGGGCATTGGCTTGAGGATACCGGGCTTCTAACCAATAAGGATTTAACGATTTTAGACAGGCGTGTCAGGCGATTTGATAAATTTAAGGGTTTGTCACCGCAGGAAGCAAGAGCGTCTTATATAGCGCAGGAACTTGAGAATAGGGCAAAATATCGACACACGGCCCTTGGTAGGACGCTACAGAAGATTGCAGACTTTATTGATGGTCTGGTAAGCCTTATTGCAAGGACCTCAAGAAACGTCATTAAGGGCGTTGAATCGGGCAAAGTGTTTAATCAGGAAGGGAGTAAAACGGCTCAAGAAGGGATGCCGTTGTATTCGACAAAGCATTCCGATTTCGCAGACAAGTTTCTGGAACGGTATGAAACAAAAAAAGAAACGCCTGCCGAAGTTGTTAAAAAAATTAAGGAAGAAGAAAAACACTTTAATGGCTTTCTTGGTGATATGGTTGATATAGTTAAGAATATCAACAAAGGATACGAGGGAAAGAAAGACACAACCTTGCTTGGTAAGATCTTCCGAACCCCTGAATTTTGGAAAATACCGACTCTTAAAAGACTTTATGAGACAGCTTTAAAACGTCCTGACGCATACCATCATACCTTTAACCGAATTACACAGTCTGAAAGCGGTGAAGATTACGTTCATAAATTACGAATCCTTAAAAAGCAGGACAAGTCTCAATTCCAGGAAGTCCAGGGCTTCATAACGAAATCCGACCGGAACAAGACAAGATTACCATATGATGTAGTCAACCCTCCTTCCGGTGGTGATATATATTCAGTGTATAAAGCCAAGCGAAGCAAGGATGCTCAACCTATTGCACGGTTCAAAACAGAGCGTGACGCTTGGGATTACACTACGGCTATGACAGCGTCCGACATGATTAAACAGGGTGTATTCACAGAGCAAGGCGCTGATGCTTGGTTGGCATATCGTCAGATCATGGATAACGGTCTTGAGTTGCTTCAGCAGGACATGGAAGATCTTATACAGAAGTATGAGGATTTAGGTATGCCTTTGCCTGAAATCGCTGTCAGAATGGACGGTGAGAGCGTTAAAATAGATTTGAAAGCGGCCCTTGCCAAGATGGGAGAAATGAAAGGATTTTATGCCCCACGGTTAAGACCCCCGGGTAAGTTCAAACTTATCGCAACCAAGGAAGGCACTAACCCGATCATGGAGTTTTCTGACTCCAAAGCCGTACTTTCAGTCCGAGAGAATGCACTCAGAAAACAGGGATACAGTGTTAAAAAAGACGTATCCGGTAAAATGCCCGAAGATGTGTTCGAGATTGCCGGTAATACGATAGGTACGCAGGCTTTAATTAATCAGGCTTTAAGCAAAATCGGTTCTTCCGAGGGCATTAAAGAACTAAAAGAAATCGGTATTAAGACAGAATGGAGAGACTTCGCTGACGGTTCTAAATCTTTTATAGCCGTGGCTGACAGACCGAAACTTGAATACACTCAGGTGTTTGAAGCGTTAGGATTCAAATCCCATCCGAGAGGATTAAAGGGCAGAGAGTTCAGGCTTGAATGGGAACTCAAGAACGCACAGGCCGACATAGAGGAAAAACTCACTGATAAGATTTTTGAAACCGCAGGGATTACGCCCGATACAGACCTTCTGTTTGCAACACAATTAGCAAATCAGGTAGCCAATATTATTCGTGGCCGTGGTTTTAGATCGTCCATGATTAAGCGTGATGAAAAGGTCGGTAAGGACGTTTGGATGGGATACGAGGAAGATCCATTAATCAACTCCGTAAAATACGCAAGAGGCTTAGCTGCCGGTATTGCAAAAAAACAAATGGCAATAGAAATGGCTCAGGTCGTTACCGGAACCGATATATCTTGGGATAATTTCAAAGACGGGCATGAGAATGAATTAAAGATTAAAAAATTCCAACAGCAAATCAAAGAGCTTGCCGGTAAAAAAACAAAAACCGAGCAGGACGCAAAGCGTAAAGAATTGGCCGAACTAAGAGAGTCTTACTATCGTGAATACCTTGACCTTGTAAAAGAACGCAGACTTGACCCTGAAAAACAGGAAAACGCATTCAGGGAAGCAAGGGTTTACATGGAAGACATGCTTAGAAACGAGGAGCGTATTGATAGGATTATGGGTTCCATTCGTGGGCTTGCGGTTATTAAATATCTTGGATTCAGGGTGTCTGCACCGCTTGTCAATTTAACTGCCTTGGTGACGAGTGTACCAGCCACAATGAACGGATACGCCGGTATACCACTTCATAAAACAATGCGATATATCGGTATTGGGTCTGCTCTTTATGGCAAATATAAGTTCGGAAAAAAAGAAACTTTAAGCCCTGACATGCTTCGAGTCTTTCAGGAAATCGAAGATAAGGGCTGGCATACTGCACAATATAACAAGGAGGCTCTTTCTGTTCTTCAGTCTAAGTTTGGGCGTGGATATAGTGACTTCGCAGAATGGTCTATGAAAATGTTTGGAGTTACGGAACAGTTAAACCGTGTGGCTACAATAGCCGGAACATATAAAGCTATTAAAGATATGCATAAGGGCAAATGGACGGAAGAAGACCATAAAGTCGCCATGAAGCTTTCAAAAAAAGTGTCAGACAGGGGGCATGGAGTTTATGGAAAAGCCACACTTCCATATTTCGCAAGGGGTAAGGATTTAGGCGCTCAGATTGCAAGGGCTTATTATGTATTTAGAAAGTTTTCTCACAACTATCTTCAGACTATGTGGGATCTTGGTTATAATAAAAGACAGGCAAAGGCTGCATTATATATGGCGTTATCCCCTGCCGTGATAGCGGGAGTCGGTTCTTCTGTTCTCACTCCGGTTATTGCGGCAATGTTGAAAGCTGCCGGAATGGATGACCCGGAAGAAGAATTGTATTCATGGTTAGAAAACAAACATGGCGAAACCATGAGTCAATACGCTCGTTATGGTGTAGCTGGGCTTGGCGGGTACGGTTTTTCTATTAAAGGGTCACTCGCTATCGGAATAGGCGATATACCAACAAATTTAAGTGATGTTTTTGGAGCGCCTGGGAGTGTTATGTCTGATATCTTTGTCGGTGGGAAAAATCTTATCCAGGGGGATATAAGCAAGGGCTTTGAGAAGATTTTGCCTTTATCAATGGGAGCGCCATTGAAAGCAATTAGGGAAAGCACAGAAGGCGTTACAACAGGTTCAAACGTGCCTGTATTCTATGGGAATGAGCAATTAAGGGCGAATGAACTTGATGCGTTTTACAGGGCGCTATCATTTAACCCGGCTCGTATGGCCGGGATTCGTGAAAAGCAATGGAAAGAAAAACAGATTAATTATAAATACTCGGATAAGAGACAGGAATTATACGCTCAATTGAAAAAATTCTACCTTCAACCAACCCATGAAAGAACCAAGGATAAATATGCTGATATTCTATTAGCAATTCAAGAATATAACGAACGAGTACAAAGTAAAGGAATTGCAAACAGGATTCCATTAATAACACCGAGGTCTATTAAATCAAACTTAAAACGGTCATTCAGACCAAGTAAAACAGAAAGAATGAGGTAATTATGGCAAACGACATAACAGGCAGAATGTGGGAATTAGACACGGCAGGGGTAATCTATACGGACAATATCACCATTAGAATGATTACATGGGACCCTGACGCAGCAGCCCGAACTTTGACCATTATTGACAACAATGGCAATAAAATAATTCCGACAACAACGTCTATTGCGGCTTCTCCCGCAGGAAGGGAGACCTTTAATTTTAATGAGCCTATTGTACGCCAAGGGTTCAACCTTTCTGTACTCGGTGGCGGAACACTTAATGTATTAATTGGTCCAAAGTAGGTAAATTATGAAAAAATTAATTCTTGCATTAACATTATGGATAACATTCGCTATTGTCGGGTATGTGCAATGCGCTAGTATCGGGCTGACGCTGATTAGCGAACCTGACGGAACTCCAAGCGGTGTAGCTGTTTACAAAATGATACTCCCGAATGGCACAACGTCTATATCAAATGCTGTTTTAACATATACACCTGCCGCTATCTCCTACACCCCCGATATCCCAAATACCGTTGTTGTTCATACAGACGCAACCTATGTGGTTACGGTAGCCTCAGATGTTGGGAAACTCCACGTAATTGACTACGCCACTGATGTCGCTATCACACTCGGAAACGGGACTACTGACGGGCAGATAATCGGGTTTCAGAAAGCAGATACAGGCAATCCGTGTATTTCAGGAGCGATCTATGATGAAGGTTCAGCGCATACCCTGTTAACCGGAAGTTCCCTCGGTGGTGAAATATGGCTACGTTGGAGTGTAACCTTGAGTTCATGGACAACAATGCAGCCTGGGTTGTGGACTGGTTCAACGCCATAAAGGAGGCAATATGATTAAAAAATTACTATTCTTACTCATTGTCTCAATATTCCTATTTGGAGCCTCCTCGATAAATCTGCTTGTTACGAACAATACATGGACAGGGAGCAATACCTTTTCAGGGTCGGTAGTTATAGGCACTACTCCCCTTATGGCGGCTGAATATGATTGCGGCACAGAGGCGACTTCTGAGGCAGTTGGTTTTATGAATGGCATCAACCAAAAAATAACGCTCGGTGGTAATATTACAATCACACTATCAGCAGCACAGGTTGGTCATTATCAATTAAAACTGGTTCAGGACGCAACAGGGAGTAGAACGGTGACATGGGGGACAACCGTGAATTGGAAAGGCGATACGGAACCAGTGCTGCAAACGGCGGCAGCTTCGATTGATTTTATATCATTATATTTTGACGGTTCAGCTTGGTACGGATAATTTTAGGAGGATTAAATGGAAAATTTACAAAGAAGTATTGAAAAAAGTACGTTTAAAAACTGTGCTGCCTTACTGGATAATAGCCCAGAAATTTCGCAAGAGGTTATTGACGCAAGTAAATTAGTAAATTGTTTAATTGTTCCAAGGGCGGGATTAAAAGGATCCTTGTTTTACCAATGTATAGGTAAAAATAAACTATCGCCTGTCATTTGCAATTTAGATGGCTATGCAATCGTTCCGATTGAACAATACAGAGACTTAGAAAGGAAAATAAATGGCAACAATACACGATAACGCTTTTGACGCTGCTCTTGATTATATAGCGGATAATGCAACCCACTTACATATAGTAAGCGATGCAACAGACCCGGCGAATGTAACCAATACGCTTGGCAATGTGGCTTTGACTGCGGGTGATGGTATGGGAGATTTCGTGATCGCCAACGGGGACACATCAGGTAGAAAATTATCCCTTACGGCTCAGAGTATTACGGCATCGGGAACCGGAACATCGAAGCGATATGTAATTTGGGATAATAATAATTCTTTGGTTCTTGCGGTTCAGACCCATGCCGAGAAGGGCGTGTCAAGTGGGTCAACGTATGACTTCCCAGCTTTTGATATTGTTGAATTAAGAGATGCGACAACGGAGTAAAAAATGATTGACATATTCGTAGCAAGTAAGGTTTTTCACAAAGACGATTTTATCGGTGGTACAGATAATTGTCTGGACTCTATAGACGGCGCAATTCTTCAAGATGGAGATACGGCATCAGTTTATAAGAGCGTAGGCAATTATATTGTTCGGGTTGACTTCCTTTTAGATGCGGATTCGGCAACAGCAGAATCTTCTCCTGATGTGATTTCTCCTGACAGTAATGCGGGCACTAAACGATGGATAAGGTGTTCCCCTGCGGTGTGTACGGGAACGGCAGAACCAACTTCCCCGTTTGAGGGGCTTGTATGGATTGATTCTTCAGCATGATAATACGAACTTATAAAACAGATTCTTTTGTAAGGTCAACTCCACGGCAATATCTATCTGCTTCATTCGGAGAAGCGGTTGCTACCCAGTATATTTCTGCTGCGTGGATTGATCTTGAACACGGCATTTGGTACGTCCGTCCTCTTGGTGGTAGCTATGGGCAGGCTGACGGGGCGAATTATACTAATGCGTTTAACGGGTTCGCAAATATAGATTGGGATGCAATATCTGCTGGAGAAACCCTGTATGTCTGTGGCACGCATTGCCAAACGCTTGTTGCCGGAAAGGGAGGAACCGGAGCTTCTGCACAAATTATTATTTCTGGGGCTTATCTTGCTGATCCGGGTATTATTGACGGATTGCAGACGATTAATAATGCTAATTTTTTGGATCATAGTGGTGACATTAAAAAACTATCAATGGTCAGTGATATTGACTATTTCAATTCACTGGACTCTCCACCGGCAACTCCACAGGACGGAGAAAAATGGCTGAAAGTAAGTAGCGAGACAGAGTGGGAAAACATTCTTGATGGGACTATGCGTCTCGGAGGAATGGTTTCTGAATGGAGCAGTTCTGCAAGTGCATGGCTACAATATTCAGATGGATATTTTTGGAGGCCCGGATTTTTAATCGTTGACGGAGTT
>Ga0180732_1000705_pt1 | contig 25483 bp, 24 predicted proteins | sample KR11_01MetaG_FD_148674 | JGI IMG/M metagenome (GOLD analysis project Ga0180732, IMG submission 148674) | Groundwater microbial communities from the Olkiluoto Island deep subsurface site, Finland - KR11_0.1 MetaG | ecosystem: Environmental > Aquatic > Deep subsurface > Groundwater | place... | reverse complement strand
TTCTGTAGTTGTTACGAATCTAAATGTGCCATTTGCAACTACACGATTTGGAAGGGGTAGCACAAGGCAATTCATGATATAGCTTACTTGTCGCGCTAACCGATGACCAATGTAAGAAATTGGAACAATAAGGGGGATTTGAAAGAACAACTTATCTCAGCTTTTCAGGAGGATTTTGTTAAAATACCAATTTACGATTATTTAAGAACTTGACTATAATACTATATTAGTCAGGTCAGACAATTTATCCGAATCGCTTATACTGATCATTACTGCATATTCGGTCTGCGGGTCCATGGTATCTATGGGATTCCCAATAAATGATTCATACAGAACAACACCTGTCACTTCAGGTGCAGCATTGTTCAAATTAAAACTCCCTTCAGGCGATACTTCAGCCGCCATTGCAGGAACTATACATACTCCTGCCATTACTGCTATCATGCCTATTATAAATAGGCCTTCTAATATTCTTTTCATTCTATTCACCTTCCTATTTTTAGATACGGTACCCTGATCGGTACCTATATTTTAGCTCCCTTGTGGATTTGAACCACGCAGGGGTCACAATGAATTCTGCATAATATTGTGCAGGGTATAGAGCCATTTCAATGCGATGGCTCTACTTCCCTGCCCTATCCTATCCGGGCTCTCCTATCCTATCCATGCACTCCTATCCAGGTTGTTTCAACATCAATTTCTTTGCCTTTTTCGTATATCAAACTCAAATTAGGACCTATAACCATAGATCTCTGTATTTCTAATTTATTTTCGGCAGTAAATATTTCCAGACCAAGCTTTCTCCTTGCCTCTGCTATATGCTCCAAAATCAGTTGTGACGCTCTCTCAGGATCAACTTCCACAATGAACTTCCCACCAAAGAGATCTTCAGATCCTTGGGTGAGCAAAGCCGTCACTTCCGGACTTCCAAGAACAGGTGGAATTATCCCGAGATGGACAGTGATGCCAAGTGTCAAAGCACCTGTTCCAATTGATGTCGCTTTTTCCGCCACCCATTCAGCTGCTGAAGCTGCTATCGGTAGATCCATTATGGGGACGCCCAGTTTTTCCGCTATAGCCGAGATAAGAATGATCACCCTTCCGTTGTCCACACAGCTACCGAAGTGCCATACAGGAGGCAGCGGCCTGCCAAGTCCTGCTTTTTCTCCCAGCAGCGCCAATACGTCTTTAAGCCCGTCACCTGCATATTGTGAGGCATCAGGACTGAGAAGTCCGGCTCTCGCACATGCCTGGGCCGCGCAACCTGTGGCTACTACGAGGACATTCTGTTCCATAAGATTTTTCGCAATTGTTACATGGCTTGCATCTGCCACGACCCTGGGACTTGTGCAGCCAGCAAGCAGGACTATCCCGTTGATATTTCCCGACACTATGTTATCGATCAACGGTTTTAAGGGATCTTCGGGATTAATATTTGCGAGCATTTTAAGGCATGTCTCTACTGAGAAACCTGCGATCAGTTCCTTCGGTTCTCCTTTCGGAAGGTAAATAGTATTACCTCTTTTTTTGAAATTCTCTAATGCCACTTCAAGTATTCTCCTTGCCGCCCTGTCGCTATGTTCTTCATCAAATGGTATGTGTTCAGCACCGCTAATTTTCCCCTCTTTCATGGTGGTAATGATCTTTGTATGGAAATTCCCTGCAACATTCACTATATTCGGATAAATGCACTGGACATCTACGACAAATGCTTCAACCAGTCCTGTTGCAATAATCAGTTCCTGCTGAAGATTACTGCCTGCAAGAGGGATACCATGTCTCATTATGAGCTCATTTCCAGTACAGCAGCATCCCACGATGTTTATGCCAGAGGCTCCCAAAGCTATGGCTCTGTTTCTGAGTCCTTCATCTTCTGATAATTCGATTATCTTTTCTGCGAGCAGTGGGTCGTGTCCGTGGACGACCAGATTTACCATATTCTTTTCAAGCACGCTGAATCCTATTTTTGATTGAACAAGCTCTGGTGTTCCTAACAGTACATCCTGAAGCTCAGAACCTATTATCATGGATACAATATCAGCTATCCCAAGCCGGGCGGCATGTAATATAAGCGATGTTGGGTCTGCCATAACACCCATAGATGTTTCGTGGTTTTCGTCCAAGAGTTCCTTGCCCACAGAACCGGGGATAACTCCAAGACCAAGAAGGGGATTAACAACGCTGGAAGGTAAGTAAGAGACAAAGCTCATGGAAGTTTTATTACCTGCTATATCAGACAGAGCTTGCGAAGCAACCTGTAAAGCCATACTCTCAGTTCCCTGCGATGTATCAAGTTTTAATTTTAGGGCTATAGATTTCAATTTTTCAGGGTCTTTTATCGTATAATCAGTCTCATATCGAGCAGTCTTCTGAAGCACCGATGCTGCGTGCAGCGAATGTGATGCATGGCATGCCATGCCTCTTCCTACCATCATAAGCAAATTCCTTGCAACAATAGTATCAACATTTGCACCGCATGCCCCTTTGCTTCTGCAAGGTCCCAATGCACACTGCTTGCAGCAGATACCGAGTGATCCTGATTTACAGCTTTTTGTCAGCTTGCTAAAAATTGTATCTATGCCCATTCTCTCGGTATAATTGATCATCTCCTCTGTTGGATCATCAAGTGCTCTCCTATCAGATCCGGATGTTGGTCCCTGAGTGATCAGTATCTGTTTCTGGTCACCAAAAATTTTCTTATACTGTTCTGATGGTATCATTTTCTTTCCCTCCTATCCCAAAGTTCATGCCTGAAGGCAGGTTGTGCCTGATTTCCCACTTAAAGCTCCTGGTTAATGACACGGTACCCATCCAAAGGCACCATTCATGGTAACCATAAAAGGTAATATGGTTATCAGGTGTATATATATTTGTCGATTTTGGGTGACCGTTACAATTATTGTTGGTAAATTCTAATAACTTGAATTTATACAACCGAAAATTATATTAGCCCATGAAAGCATCCATCGATGGTAACCACAGCACTATCTATTTATATTTACGGCCCCCTCTTTGTATTTACATGAACACGGAAGAAGAAATATTTAACAAATTAATTGATGCTATTCAGGACATAGGTGATATGGGTGCCACCATAGATGAGATTTCAAAGGTGGTGCTCATAGAAAGGCATACGTTATCTAAATACCTGAATCGTTTGCGTGCTGATGGCCGCGTCTCTTATAAGCAGATAGGGAAAGCGAAGGTATGGTTCCTGAGTAGAGCGCCCTTGCAGTCCATCTTCTGCCTGAAGGAAGAAGATAAGACCTATACTGAGAAGATCTTCTCTCGCATTCTCTCTGATATGCCAGAAGGTCTTCTTATTTTGGACTTCGATTCCAATATCCTCTTCATGAATCGTTACTTGACCACCCTCTGGGGCGATTGTATCGGGCAAAAATATTATCACATCTTTTCCAGCTCATCTAATAATGGTTCTGTCAAGGACGGTTCGGGTAAGGACGGTTCTGGTCTAATCATGGCAATCATCGACAGGAAGATGGAAGAAGTTGAAAGCCGCGGGGAAGATATAGATGGGAGGATTCTGGACATCAAAGCAAGAAGGGTTGAAAATCCAGACAACTCCTCTTCGATCATCGCAATCATCAGTGACTCCACAGAGAAAGTGGGGAATGAGAAGCGAATAAAAAATCTCTCCGAACTGCACAGGCTTCTTGGAGAATCGGTTAACAGGTCTTATGCAATTGACCAGTTATGCTCCACGATACTTAATAACTTGCGAGAGGTAATCGGTTTTGATATGGGCGATATACTGATTTACGACCCTGATAAGGATGTGCTTTCCAGTAATGCTCAGAAGGGTTACCCACACCAGAATGAAAACAGCGAGGAATGGAAAAGAAGAATAGCAATGGAGGCAATCAACCGCAAGGAAATCCTTTTTTTCGATTCCTCCAATAAAGGAATGGACAAGGATGAAATAGCAAGAACCGCTTATAGCCTGATTGAGGAATATAATCTTCAAAAGATGTATGCGATTCCCCTGAAGACGAAAGGTGAGATTCACGGTTCCCTGCTTATTCTCTTCGGGTCAAGAAAAGCAATGGCTGATGAAGATAGATTTTTATTAGAGGGAATATCAGAAACGATTGCCAGCGGTATAGCTAAGATTAAAGCCGAAGAAGAATGGCGGCTCAAAGCTAACGTCCTCGAAATTTTCTCCCACCCCATATTTATGACCAACATCGAAGGCAGACTAACCTATGTGAATTCCGCTTTCTTAGAGATATGGGGCTATGATAAAGAGAATGAGGTTTTGGGACGTCCCTGGTCAGAATTCTGGAAAGATGAAAGTAAAGATGTTGTAACTGCAGTGTGTGAAAAAGGGAGCTGGAAAGGAGATCTGGTCGCCATGAAGAAAGATGGCTCGGGATACAAAACACAATTATCTACTTCGCTGATAATAGGTAAAAAAGGACCCCTCCAGATAGTAGCTATCGCTGAGCCTCAGGAGAAAAAATAGAAACCATGACCGAAACTAAAAATGTTATGATTGTGGATGATGAAGCCGATGTTTTGCTCTCAGTAACGCAAATCCTAGAAGCGAATAATTACAGAACGATCAAAGCAAGGAATGGGCAAGAGTGCCTGGATAAATTAAAGGAAGAAAAACCCGATGTTCTTTTGCTTGATATAATGATGCCTGGCTTGACTTCTAAGGAAATTTTAAGGGCTATTCAGAAAGACAGTCGATTAGCCAGGATGAAAATTATTTTCCTGACCGCTATTCATTCACTGGAAGCAGAGGAAGAAGGGCTGCTTGCTTCAAAACAGATTGTAGATTTCATAGAAAAACCGTTTAGCGTGAGAAGGATGCTTGATGCAATTGAAAAAGCAATCGAATTTAATGATTGAAAACGAACTCAACCCAAAGCTTGAGCAAAGGAAAAAATTAACATTGATTATTACTATAATAGCATGTGTTATCATAAACGGTTATTCCACCTTCATCCTGGCTAAAGAAATCGTATATACTCATTTTTTTTATATTCCCATTATTCTGGCAGGGCTATGGTATCACAAGAAGGCTATTTACATTGCAGCTTTCCTCGGTGCCCTTCATGTTCTCACAGCTTTCTTCTTCATCCCTGACTTAAGTGCTTTAAGATTTTTTGAGACTCTACAAAGAGCAGCTATTTTTTTGACAGTGGCCTATGTTATCGGATATGTTAGCGAGAAGCGAGCTAACGCTGAGAAGAGAATAATAATAGAAAGAGACAGGTCGCAGGAAATACTCAGCGCAATTGGCGAAGCTGTATACATTCTTGACCCGGGTTTGAATATAACAGAAGTAAACAGGACTCATCTGAAGATGTTTGACATGAAGATTGAAGAGGTCATAGGTATGAAGTGCTATGAGTTGTTTTTCAATGGGAAAGAGATATGTCAGGATTGTCCGCTCACCGATGTCTTCAATGGTGGGAAATGTGTCCGTATGGAGAGATCGATTCCCCTTTCCAGGGGTGTGACGAAGTATTTTGATGTCATCTTTTGCCCATTATTTGATGAAAAGGGTAATGTGGTTGAAGTAATATGCGATGTGAGAGATGTAACGAAGCAAAAGGAGATGGAAAAGAAACTTGCACATTCAGAACGTCTCGCAGCTATCGGTGAACTCTCTTCTGGAGTGGCACACGAGCTCAGACAGCCTCTGGGCGTGATAAATAACTCAGTTTATTTCATCCGCAAAAAATTAGAGGATATTGCACAGGAAAAGGTAAAGAGACATTTGACGATATTAGAAAAAGAGGTAAAACATGCCAATCTATTGATCATCGATTTGCTGGCTTTCGCCCGTTTTGAAGAGCCTGTGTTGAAAGACTGCAATATCAATCAGGTGGTTGAAGAAGTGCTTTTTTCTATTGAGATTCCACCGAAAATAGAGGTGAAAAAGGAGTTGAAAGAGAGCATCCCTATCATCCTTGCTGACACCTATCAAATCCAGCGTGTCTGCTTTAATCTGATATCGAATGCCATGTCGGCAATGTTAGAAGGGGGAAACCTGGAAATAAGAACAGATAAGGATAAAGATGGAGAAAATATAGTGATAAGCATAGCAGATACCGGAGAAGGGATACCAGAAGAAAATATAGAAAAAGTATTCGAACCCTTCTTTACTACAAAAGCTCGCGGCTTTGGTTTGGGACTTTCGCTATGCAAGAAATATGTGGAAGCACATAGGGGGAGAATAGGAATCGAGAGTGAAGTCGGTAAGGGGACAACTCTCATCGTGAAGTTGCCCATCAATCAACCTGTTTCTTTCAAAAACAAAAATTAGAGTGATTATAATGACCATTTATTCGTAATATAAAGCGATTTTAGAGAGCCTAAAATATTGATTTTTATGATAATAATAAATATTATATACATATGGATGGCTATAATTATGTAGTTTGCAGTCTATTCAATATTGTTCATGGTTTCAGATAGAGGAAGATCAGTGCAAAAATGAAAGTGATTTTGATGAGGGAGTGATAGTCATGGAGGATATGTCCATTCTCATCGTTGAAGATGACGCAGGAATGCGCGAAACACTAGGCGATATTCTTAGAGATGAAGGTTACAAAGTAGAGACTGCCGGGAGAGGAAAAGAGGCATTAGCCCTGGCAAAGGAAAAGAAGTTCCCCATTTGCCTGGTAGATTTGAGGCTCCCAGACATGAGTGGAATAGAAGTATTAAAGGGTTTGAAAGGTTTCAACCCAAATGTCTCTGTCATTATAATCACTGCTTTTGCATCCAAGGAAACAGCAATCTCAGCTTTAAAGGACGGCGCACACTATTACATCGAGAAACCTCTGAACATAAAAGAGGTACTGAATGCGATTGAAAGAGCTTCCGATACTTTTCGGCTGCTTGCGGATAAGAAAAGAGCAGAAGAGGAATTGAGAACGAACGAAGAGAAGTACCGTTCCCTCGTGGAGTCCACTGAAGATTCCGTGTATCTCGTAGACCGGAATTGCAGGTATCTGTTCATGAATGAAAAACATCTATCCAGATTGTGCCTCTCAAAGGACCAGTACCAAGGAAGACCATACAGTGTTTTTCATTCGACTGAGGAATCGAAACGATTTGCTGAAAAGGTCACGCATGTCTTCGAAACTGGCACATCAATCCAGTACGAATATCAAGATAATGAGAAAAGATGCTTTCTTATAACACTGAGCCCGGTTAAAGACCCCGAAACTGGTAGGGCTACAGCTGTAACGGTGGTTTCAAAAGATATCACTGAGCTGAAGCGGGCGGAGAAGGAACTGATAGAGACGAGGGATTATTTGAATAATATAATCAATAGTTCTGTGGATACGATTACCGTCGTGAATATGGAAGGAATAGTCCGTGACTGGAATAAGGGTGCTGAAGGCATAATGGGTTATCGTGCGGATGAAGTGATAGGGACATCGAACAGGAAATTTTTTGTAGACCCGGAGGATGCGGACAGGATAATGGAGCATGTGCAGAGGGAAGGAGAGATTGAAAACTATCGAACGATCGTAGTGAGGAAGGATGGTAAGCCCATTCATATCAGCATGTCTGCGGCATTGTTGAGGAACGAGAAGGGTGTGCCGATTGGCACCGTCCGGGTGAGCAGAGATATAACCAGGGAAGTGGAGTTGGAGAAGCGGGTAAAAGAAGAGCGGGACAACCTGAATTTGATATTCGAGACTATGGTGGATGGCGTGTATATGGTATCAAAAGATTATGAAGTTGAGTTCATGAACAAGGTCCTGCGAGATGAATTTGGAGACCACCCTGGTGATATTTGCTATGAAGTATTTCATGGGAGAAAGGAACCCTGTCCTCTGTGCAAACTCGAGGTGATTGAAGGTGGGACAGTGCGGTGGGAATGGTATTCTCGCAGGATAAATAAAATTTATGACCTCATTGAGACGCCACTAAGAAATATTGATGGAACCATATCAAAATTGACGATATTTAGAGACATCTCGGAGCGAAAGAAAGCTGAAGAGGAAATTCAGAAGCTTAACAGGAAACTGGAGTTAAGAGTAGTTGATCTAGAAGAAGTGACCCGAATGAAAACCGAATTCCTGTCCATAACGTCCCACGAATTACGAACTCCCCTGACACCCATGAAAGCGCAACTACAAATGCTGCAAGACGGATATATGGGAAGGATTAACAAGGAACAAAAAGAGAGCATAGAGATCATTCTGCGAAATCTAACGAGATTGGAAAATCTTATTAAAGACATTCTGGACGTTTCCATCATAGAAATGGGGGTTATCAAGATGTCTTTTGAGTCCATGAATCTCAATTATGTGGTCGGGGAAGCAATGAAAATGATGGAATCCATCACTATAGAGAAAGATATTAAAATAATAGCGAGATTAGCTGAACTTCCGGTCATAATGGGAGACAGTGAAAGGTTGAGGCAGGTAATAAGTAATTTATTGAACAACGCAATAAAATTCTCAGAGAAATCCGCTGATGTGGTCATTGAAACCATGCGAGTAGGTGAGAACGTTCAGTTTTGTGTAACTGATTATGGCATTGGGATTTCAAAAGAGAATAAAAATAAATTGTTCAAACTTTTTTCGCAAATTGACACCACTATCAGCAGGAAACAGGGTGGAACTGGGTTGGGATTGGCAATCGCGAAGGGTATTGTTCAGGCTCATAATGGCAAGATATGGGTGGAAAGCGGACTGGGAAAAGGCTCAACATTCTGTTTTTCCATCCCAATTAATTCAAATCACATCAAAATCGAACCCTGACTACATTAATTATCCCCCGGGACAATAAAGAGAATAATGAATGCCATTGAATCTGCATCCCGGGAACTGATAGAGCAGATCCTTCGAAAAGAGATAACTTCAGAGCAGGAATTAAACGCCGCAAAGAAGGCTGCCAGCGTACGCTATAAACTCTCATCGATCCTAAGCAATTCAAGGATACTTGCTGCTGCGAAAGACGAGGAAAAACCTGCCGTTCTTGAACTTCTCCAGTTAAAACCAATCAGGACTCTTTCAGGCGTGGCAGTGGTCGCTGCCATGACATCCCCTGCGCCCTGCCCGCACGGATTATGCCTGCCCTGCCCTGGCGGACCATCTTCAAAATTCAACTCCCCCCAAAGTTATATGGGGGCTGAACCTGCTGCCCGAAGGGCTTTTGAGAATAATTTTGACCCGTATAAACAGGTTGAGTCACGCTTAAGACAGCTTTCCGAGATCGGTCATCCCATAGAGAAAGCAGAACTCATCGTTATGGGTGGAACATACACATCACGCGCGCTGTGCTACCAGGAATGGTTCGTGAAGCGGGCGATAGAGGCGATGAATGATTATTCAGGAACGCAATGGCGAAAAACAGAAGGATATATTTCGCTTGAGGATGTCCAGACCGCTAACGAGAGCGCTCGGATAAGGAACGTAGGCATAACTATCGAGACAAGACCTGACTGGACTGAAATAGAACACATCGATACTATCCTTGGACTTGGGGCCACAAAGGTGGAAATAGGCGTCCAGAGCACTTATGATTTCATCCTTGCAGGAATACAGCGCGGACATACTGTAAAGCAAAGCGTCGAGGCAAATACAAGGCTCAGGGACAGCGGTCTTAAGGTTGGGTTCCACATGATGCCCGGACTTCCCGGCTGTACGAACGAGTCTGACCTTCGCATGTTCAGGACACTGTTTGAGGATGAGTGTTTCAAACCCGATTATCTCAAGATATATCCTACGCTCGTCACTGAAGGAACGCGGCTTCACGGGATGTGGGAACTGGGCAACTATGAGCCGCTTGAGGTAGAGGAAGCCGTGGAAATGCTTGCAAAAGTCAAATCCATCCTGCCGAAATGGGTGCGCCTGCAAAGGATACAGCGCGACATCCCTGCGTACCAGGTGCTAGCTGGAATAAAGAAAAGCGATATAAGGGACCTGGCCAAACGGAGGCTTCTTCAAATGGGAGGAAAGTGCCGCTGTATCAGGTGCCGTGAGGTAGGGCATAGAAAGATCTCACGGAATGAATCTTTGAACATCGAATTGACAACTGAAAAATACGAAGCATGCGGTGGTCTTGAACATTTCATTTCTTTTGAGGACGCCCAAAAGGACGTACTTATCGGGTTTATCAGGCTTCGCTTCCCGAAATCGCCCCACAGGCAGGAACTTGCTGACGCAGCCCTTGTGCGTGAGCTTCATGTTTACGGCTCTATGGTAGCGCCTGGTGAGAACGCTAATGCGGCGCAGTGGCAGCATCGCGGATACGGCGAAGAGCTACTATCACAGGCAGAGGAAACAGCACGCTGTGCTGGATACGGGAAGGTCGCGGTGATAAGCGGTATAGGGGTGCGGGACTATTACAGGAAGTTCGGGTATAATAAAGAAGGTCCTTACATGACAAAGATGATCTGAATATATTCGATAATTTTCATGAAAAATTACGGACAAAAGCACAGTTAGACCGGATTTACAGGATCGACAGGATACGATTTTAATCGTTAATCCTGTAAATCCTGTCGATCCGGTCTGAAGTACGTGGCAGGGGTCGAGCAGGCGGTGGCGAAGAGAGGTGAGGGGCGGGAAATGATGATCCTTGTTTTTATTAAAAAGTATTTTCTCTTGCTTCGATTTCTCTATATTTTTAATAAATATTTGCCTTTTACTTTTTTTAGCTCTCTGATAATTTTTTCCTCAAACCATTTTTCCATTACAATTTGAGCAGCCTGTGAAATACGATCGTATATCGGAGTCTCAAGACCATAGGATGTACCAAGCATTTCTAATTTATCGAACAAATCTACTTCACACCTGAGATCATCCCTTGACTGGCTCATGCATTCCTGTAATAAAAGCTCCCAGTCGACCTTTGACCTGGCAAGTAGCAATAGATCTGCTTCATCATCATCTCGTTCTGTAACGGACTTAAAAAGGAATGCATCTTCTTTGGAAATCAACCTGACCATCAGCAGCCCGGATTGAAAAAGAACTCTTGACCGTTTGATTATCCCTGTTGACAATTTGAGTTTTTTGCATACATATTCATGAAATATATCCCATCTGAACCCATCATCATTTTCAAGTATCTGTGTTGCCAGCATCTCTTGATATTCTTCACCAAGTCTATCTGTTTGGATTGTATGATATCCTGATATTAAAAGTGCCTGGATCAGCTCTGCTGTCTCTTTATGGTTAGAAAGTAAAACGTCAATGTCCTTTGTTGCAGCTTTCAGGCCATATTTTATCATAGCTGCGCCGCCGATAAGATAAAGGGTGACCGGCGAAGTTAAAGCATTTCCGACTATTTCGAGTTCAGCAAACACATATTTCTCATCAAATTTTACTCTCGCCATCGTATATCATACTCCTTCAGCTTTTCCCTGACATAATCCGGGTCAGGCATATACGGCTCCTCTGATTGTTCCCATGTATTTAAGAGTTTCAACACGTTCCCTGCAATGTCTTCCACTCTGTATCGCTTTGCTATTTTTAGGAAAACTGCCATGTCCAATTTTGCCTTTAATATATACATTATAACATAGGTAAGATTCCTTTTGCTATGTGGGTCAGCTACAATAGCGTGTACTGCTATTTCTTCTCTGGATAGAGGCCTTGAGGGATAAAAATAATAATTCTCAACGAGCATAAGCGGGATCTCTTCAGATATTGAGGTCAATCCAGTTGACCTCACATTTTCATGAATGATCTCCCCTTTCTGAGAAAAAAGGAATTCAAAGCCTTTTGCAGCTATGAAGTTGCTTGTTGGTGATATTTCCTTCAATGCTGACACTGCAAAATAAGAACTGTAATTCTCCAGAAACTCTCTTATATCTTTAATGTCATGAGGAAGTTCATATTCATCATTTTGGGAAAGCAGCATCGCATGGTCTTTAAATCTTCTTATCAAGCGCCAGAGCGTTGCTTTCGATACCCCGCTTTCTTCTCGCAAACAGGCAAAATCAGCACTGCCGCATGCTAAAACCGCCAGAATCTGAATGGCTGATCCCTGCAAAAGTTCTTTAAGGGGCATATAGCTGCGATTATGTAGAAGAGATTTGAGCCTGGCTGCATGCAGATTGCTGGATAATGCTACTTTCTTAGTTATTCCTCTCTTTGAAGTTTCAACAAATCCTTTACATTTCAAAGATGCTACAGTTCTTGAAATATAGCCTTTGGTAACACCAGTTTTTTCTGATAGCTCGCTAATAGAGAACGCAGTATCAAGAAGACTTATTGTGTGGAGTTCAAGTGCTGAAAGATTGTAATTCATCTATATCAAAATAGTAAACAAATATATAAGTAGTTTACTATTTTGATACTGATTCCTGCTATCTGGGAGCTTCTGCGGTTCTATGATATGTCGCGCTGCAAGTTCAAGATGGCGAACGCTAGCGAAAGGAACAATGTGATAAAGTTGCTTTTGATGAAGGACATGGCAGGGGTCGGGCAGGAGGTGGCGAAATGAGCGAGGGTGAGGGGCGGGAAACGGTGAGATTTTTTTTATGAGAAAGAAGGCGGTGCATAAACATTAAAACCACATAATATATGCTCATGTAAGTAATAGAGATTCAAGCAGGATAGAAAGTCCACTGGGCTTTATATTAGATCCAGAGGTAAATGAAAATGAATGAAGTTCAGGAAAAGGGTGATGAAGACGATATGAATGCAAAATATAATACCAGAATGGAAGGATTTGTTAAATGGTAAAGAACGACAATAAAACTCAAGAAGAACCTCTTGAAAAACAACTGTGGAAAACAGCGGACAAACTCAGAAAGAATATTGATGCGGGTGAATACAAACACATAGTCCTGGGCCTTATTTTTCTGAAATACATATCTATTGCATTTGAAGGGTTATACGACAAGCTGCAAAAGGGCGAAGGAGAATATGCCGGTTCTGATCCTGAAGACAGGGACGAGTACAAAGCCGAGAATGTCTTTTTTGTTCCCGCAGTAGCCCGATGGTCTTTTCTTCAAGCAAGAGCCAAGCAGCCCGAAATCGGTAAAGATATTGATAACGCGATGGACGCAATCGAGAAGGAGAATCCCTCGCTCAAAGGTGTTCTGCCAAAGGTCTATGCGCGTGGCAATCTCGACCCAACGACTCTTGGAGGTCTGATCGACCTGGTGGGAAACATCGCCCTTGGCGATGCAAAAGCCAGAAGCGCAGATATTCTTGGTCATGTGTTCGAGTATTTCCTTGGCGAGTTTGCCCTGGCAGAAGGAAAAAAGGGGGGACAGTTCTACACGCCAAGAAGCGTTGTTCAATTACTGGTAGAAATGCTGGAACCCTACAACGGCAGGGTCTTTGACCCATGCTGCGGCTCAGGCGGTATGTTTGTCCATTCGGAAAAGTTCGTTGCTGAACACCAGGGAAAAGTAAACGACATATCGATTTACGGACAGGAGAGCAACCAGACCACATGGCGAATATGTAATATGAATCTTGCCATCAGAAGCATAGACAGTTCGCAGGTGAAATGGAACAACGAAGGCTCTTTCCTCAACGATGTTCACAAAGATCTGAAAGCGGATTACGTCATCGCCAATCCCCCATTCAACGACAGCGACTGGAGCGGTGATTTGCTACGCAAGGATGGCAGATGGAAATATGGCACACCGCCTTCTGGGAATGCCAATTATGCCTGGATACAGCACTTCCTCTATCATTTAAGCCCAAGCGGTCAGACTGGTTTTGTACTTGCTAAAGGAGCTCTGACCTCCAAATCGTCCGGTGAGGGCGAAATCCGCAAAGAACTTGTGGATGTACGATTGGTTGACTGCATCGTGAACCTGCCTGGAAAACTGTTCCTGAATACCCAGATACCCGCATGTCTATGGTTCTTGAGCAGAAACAAAGCCAATGGAAAATACCGCAACCGAACAGATGAAATCCTGTTTATTGACGCCAGGAACCTGGGGCATCTTATCAACCGCAGAACACGCGAATTTTCAAAAGAGGACATACAAAAAATAGCGCAGACTTACCACAATTGGCGCAATCCGGACGGTAATTATGAAGATGTGAAAGGGTTCTGCAATTCCGCATCAATTGAACGGGTACGCGAGCTGGGTTATGTGCTGACCCCCGGGCGTTATGTGGGCTTGCCTGATGAGGAGGATGATTTTGATTTTAATGAGCGGTTTACCAGCCTGAAAGCGGAATTTGAGGAGCAGTTGGAGGAGGAAGAAAAGCTGAATATGCAGATTCTGAAAAACCTTGGGAAAATCGAGGTAGAGAATGGCTAAATTAGAAGTAAAAGGAACAGTTGTAACCATAGATACTAAAAACCAGGAGGATTATATCTGCATTACGGATATCGCACGTTATAAAGATCCTGACAGAACCGACTATATCATTCAGAATTGGTTGAGAAACCGCAATACCATTGAATTTCTCGGTATCTGGGAACGATTGAATAATCCAGATTTTAAACCCATCGAATTCGAGGGGTTTAAAAATCAGGCTGGACTCAATAGTTTTGTGCTTACGCCGAAACAATGGATAGAAAAGACAAATGCGGTTGGATTGATTTCAAAAGCGGGCAGATATGGCGGCACTTACGCCCATAAGGATATCGCCTTTGAATTTGCTTCTTGGGTTTCGGTGGAATTCAAGCTCTATTTGATTAAAGAATTCCAACGGCTGAAGGATGAAGAGAAAAAGCAGCTTGGATGGGATATCCGCCGAAACCTGACAAAAATCAACTACCGGATTCATACTGACGCCATCAAGGAAAAACTTGTCCCACCGGAATTGAGCAAATCGCAGATCAACAACATCTACGCCAATGAAGCGGATATTCTGAATATGGCTCTGTTCGGCATGACGGCAGCCATGTGGAGGGAGGCGAATCCCGATAAGAAAGGAAATATCCGGGACTATGCTGATATGTCGCAGTTGGTCTGCTTGTCCAATCTCGAAAACCTGAACGCTCTTTTTATCAATGACGGACTCCCCCAGGATGTGCGGCTTGAACGCTTGAACAAAATCGCCATCCAGCAGATGCGGATATTAACGACTGATTCGGGGATGAAAAGACTGAAGGGGAATTAATGAATATTCAAAATAACTTGAAGTCACAAATTGTGACCTCAAGTTGGGACGGAAGAAATGATGAACCTTTTAAAGTCGCAAAATGCGACCTTAAACCAGAGAAGGTGAAGTCGGCATGGATGAAAGTGGATTAATTAAATATGAAGAGTTTTCGAATTGGAAATCACAGATTGTGATATCCAATGAAGATAGAATGGGATTGAGGAGACCTTCGTACGCTTTCACTGAGCAGTGTGTTGGGGGTCAGTCAAAAAGTTTGGTGTTGGGGGGCTATCATAACATATTTGAAAATAAGAAACCGCAGATAAACGCCGATAAACGCAGATTTGTGATAGCGTATCCGCGTTCATTTGCGTTCATCTGCGGTTTTTTGGATTCCTACACCAAAAGATTATACACCCATGCGGTTGGCCAAATTTCATCACAAGCTCTTTTGCAGTCAGAAAAGCCAATTACGAAGCAAGCTGCTACGCAATTAGTGCAGATTCCATGGGGAGAGAATATCACAAAGTATCTGAGGGATTGTAAATGAGTAAAAAAGAAATCTTCCATTTCACAGTCGGTCAGTTAGTTGAAATTTTGAAATCCCTGCCGCAGGATTTACCTGTATTGACCAGCGGTTATGAAAGTGGTTTTGAGAACTTTTATCAACCAGGTATTATTAAGGTGAAGCATGAGCCTGAAAATATGTACTATGAAGGTGAATTTCATGTTGCAGAGGATGGTGATGAAGAAACGTTTGACGCGGTTGTGATCAGGAGGATGGTTAGGGATGAGTGAATTGAAGGAAACAGACACGAATTGAGGTGAGCAAAAATAATGAGAAATAGTTACCACCCAAAGAAAGCCACAAAAAAAGAACAGGCAATCACTCAGCCTGAAATTAGAAACGAACTTTACCGTAACATCTCTGATATTCTTCAAACTGCCCGGCAAAACGCCTATCACGCCATCAATTTTGTGATGGTGGAGGCATATTGGAACATTGGAAAGCTGATCGTAGAGGAGGAACAACAGGGCAAGCAAAGGGCAGATTATGGAACCCATCTGATAAAAAATCTTTCTGTCAAATTAAATGCGGATTTTGGGAAAGGCTTCTCTGAACAAAGCCTGTGGAATATGAGGCTTTTTTACCTTAAGTTCCCAATTCTCTCCGCACTGAGGAGAGAATTGACATGGACACACTACAAAATGCTCCTGCTTATTGAGAATAAGAATGCCCTGTCTTATTATATCCAGGAAGTGGCACAGCAGAACTGGAGCGTCCGCACCCTTGAGCGCCAGATAAACTCGCTTTATTACGAACGTCTTCTTACAAGCCGGAACAAAGCGCCTGTCATCGAGGAGATGCAGGAAAAGACCGGAAAGCTCACCCATCAGGATATCGGACAAATGGATATGTATGTGCGTCTATTTGAAGACAAAATGAGAACTGAAAGTGATAATCCCACAATAGGGCTTCTTCTGTGTACTGAAAAGGATGAAATCATTGCTCACTATAGCGTATTGAAGGAAAGCAAACAACTATTCGCTTCAAAATATCGCCTGATATTACCAACAGAAGAAGAACTGAAGGCTGAATTAGAACGGGAGAAGCGCATGATTTTAGAACAAAAAGGGTTATATGAAATAAGGAGGGTGGGAAATGAGTGAACTCTTCAATATCGACAGAAACTATTCTGCATGGCTGAAAGAAATAAAAAATAAGGTTCGCATAGTTCAACTAAAAGCTGCGGTAAAAGTAAACTCTGAAATGCTTAATTTTTATTGGGAGCTTGGCGCTGATATTGTGGAGAAGCAGACTACTGCAAAGTGGGGCGATGGATTTCTCTCTAAACTCAGCCACGATCTGATGGCAGAATTTCCTGATATGAAGGGTTTCTCAGAACGAAATATAAAATATATCCGTCAATGGTTTTTATTTTATAACTCTCAAAAAGCAATTGGGCAACAAGCTGTTGCCCAATTAGTGCAGATTCCGTGGGGACACCATATTGCAATAATTTCAAAGTGTAAGAACACGGATGAAGCTCTTTATTATGTGCAAAATACGATGACGTATTTCTGGAGCCGCAGTGTTCTTGTACATCAGATTGAAAGCGACCTATACGAGCGCGAAGGGAAATCCATCACAAATTTTAAATCGACATTACCTCAACCGCAGTCTGATCTTGCCATGCAGACCTTAAAAGACCCATATATCTTTGATTTCTTAACCATGTCTAAAGATTACAATGAACTGGAACTTGAAAAAGAGCTGATAAATCATATAACGCACTTTTTATTAGAACTCGGGGCAGGATTTGCTTATATCGGCAGACAGCTTCCGCTCAAAGTTGGAGAGCGGGAATTTTATATAGATTTATTGTTTTATCATACACGACTGCATTGTTATGTGGTCGTTGAGTTAAAAACAACTGACTTTGAACCTGAATATGCACTGAGCGACATACATAAACCAATTGGTGTTTCAGAGTACCAGCTTATTCACACATTGCCGGATAATTTGAAACAAAGTCTTCCAAGTATTGAAGAGATTGAGGCGGAATTGAGTGGCAGGGAGCAATTGTAATGAGTAAAAAAGAATTGTTCCATTTCACTGTCGGTCAGTTAGTTGAAATTTTGAAATCCCTGCCGCAGGATTTACCTGTATTGACCAGCGGTTATGAAAGTGGTTTTGAGAACTTTTATCAACCAGGTATTATCAAGGTGAAGCACGAGCCTGAAAATGAGTACTATGAAGGAGAATTTCAGGTTGCAGAGGATGGGGATGAAGAGACGTTTGACGCGGTGGTAATCAGGAGGGTGGTTCGGGATGAGTGAGTGGAAGGAATATAAATGGGGAGACTTGGCAACCCTTGAATATGGAAAAGGGTTAATAGATTATCAACGGGAAAATGGTAAATATCCCGTTTATGGCACCAATGGAAAAATAGGCACATCCGATGTTTTTTTGTGTCCTTACCCTGGAATAGTTATTGGCAGAAAAGGGGCATATAGAGGTGTTCATTTTTCTAATACTCCTTTTTACGTTATTGATACAGCATTTTATCTTAATCCCAAAGTTGCCGATTTAGACATGAAATTTGCCTATTATCAGCTTCTAACAGTTGATATAAATTATATGGATAGTGGATCTGCGATCCCTTCAACTAGCAGAGAGGATTTTTATGATTTGGATATAATGCTCCCTCCTCTCCCCGAACAACACTCCATCGCCTCCATCCTCAGCAGCCTGGATGATAAGATAGATCTGCTGCACCGCCAGAACAAAACCCTGGAGGCACTGGCACAGACACTGTTCAGGCAGTGGTTTATGGAGGAGGCGGAGGGGGGGTGGGAAGAGCGGCCATTAAGTAGTATTGCCAATTTTCTTAATGGTTTGGCATGTCAAAAATTCCCGCCCAAGAACGAGATAGATAAATTACCCGTACTGAAAATAAAAGAACTTAGTAGTGGTATCTCGGAGTCCTCAGATTGGGCAGCAACAGAAGTCAGCCCAGAATACATTGTTCAAGGCGGTGATGTAATTTTTGCATGGTCAGCATCGTTAATGGTAAAGGTTTGGGATGGCGAAAAGTGTGTTCTAAATCAGCACTTATTCAAAGTAACATCAAGTGAATTTCCTAAATGGTTTTATTTAGCATGGTGTAAGTATCATTTAGCGGAGTTCATATCTATTTCATTAAGCCATGCAACTACTATGGGACATATCAAACGAGGCGATTTGGATGCAGTGATGGTACTAGTACCTTCTGATAATGAAATATCTGCTATGTCAGAAAAAATGACACCGTTGTTGGATAAGCAGATTGTAAACGCCAGACAAATCCGCACCCTCACCCGCCTGCGTGATACGCTCTTGCCAAAGTTGATGAGCGGGGAAGTGAGGATTGAATAATATGGCTAAACGTAGTCGTAAACTTTGGTCAATAAAAAATGAATTAGTAACGAAGTCTCGTGAAGCAATGTTAACTGCGGTTCAAATTTTCAATAACCCAAATGTTGTGTTTAAATCGGAAAGCTTCATTGTCCTTTCAAATATTGCCTGGACTTATCTTATGCATTCTTATTTTAGAGAGAAAGGAATTGAATATCGCTATTATGAACAAGGAGCTCAGAGAAAAAGATACGATAAAACAAAGCGAGGGTCATTTAGATATTGGGAATTGGAAAGATGCTTGGATGATGATAACTGTCCAATTGACTCGGTTTCAAAATTAAATCTTAAATTTCTCATAGGGCTGAGACACGAAATTGAGCATCAAATGACAACACGATTGGATGATTACCTGAGTGCAAGATTTCAAGCTTGCTGCTTAAACTACAATCACTACATTAAAAAATTATTCGGCGATGAAAATGGAATAGATAAGTTTCTGTCCTTTTCACTGCAATTTTCTTCAATTACTGAAGAGCACGCCGAACAACTGAAAGAATTTTCTGAATTACCAAAGAACATTGCAGCATACATAAATGATTTTGATGAGAGTGTTTCAGATGATGAGTTTAATAATCCGCAATATTCATACAGGGTTCTTTATGTTCCGAAAACTGCAAACAGAAAAGGACAGGCGGATAAAGTAATAGAGTTCATTCCTGCCGATTCACCAGAAGCGGAAGGATTGAATAAAGAATATAGGATCATTAGAGACAGGGAAAAGCCTAAACATTTGCCGAATCAAATTGTTAGCTTAATGAGATCTAAAGGATATTCCAGATTTAATATGCATCATCATACATTATTGTGGAAACAAGTGGATGCAAAAAATCCTGCAAAGGGATTTGGTGTAATGGTTGTAACCACTTGGTATTGGTATGATAATTGGCTTAAAGAGGTTGAAAAATATTGCCAACTGCATAAGGAAGAATTTATTTGAGTTTATATGAACCTGAAAACAGAGAATAATATAGAAATCTTCGCCATCGAACTCCTCGAAAAACAAGGATACGAGTACGTTTACGCCCCCGATATAGCCACAGATAGCGAAACTCAGGAACGGGCAAAATTCGAAGATATTTTACTGCTGGAACGAGCCGCTGGCAGAATAACTGAAAAAACACAGCTTCCGTTGATGTACTAAAGGTAAAATATGGCCAAAAATAAAAAATTACCCGACAATCAAATTACCGTTTATCAAACACCTGATGGAAATATCAACATTGAAGTGCTCTATGCCAATGAAAACATCTGGTTGCCGCAAAAACGAATGGCAGAGTTATTCGGATGCAGCGCAGATAATATCTCTTTGCACCTTAAAAACATTTTTGCAGAGAAGGAACTTGATGAGTCGGCAACTACCGAGGATTTCTCGGTAGTTCAGATTGAAGGAAATCACGAAGTTATCCGTAATGTAAGATGTTATTCGCTTGAAGCAATCATCGCGGTGGGGTACAGGGTTAACTCAGAACGCGGCACGCAGTTCCGGCAATGGGCAATTTCAATTCTTCAGCAATATATTCATAAAGGCTTTGCGATTGATAGCGACAGATTCAAATATGGTTCCCGTTTCAGCACACGATATTTTGACGACTTACCTGGTGATAATTCAGTTAGTTCCATTTTGGAAACAACTGCCTCAGATGGAAAGACATACAAAACTCAACCCCTCACCCGACTGCGTGATACGCTGCTGCCGAAGTTGATGAGCGGGGAAGTGAGGGTAAAATCAGGGCAAGATGGAGCAGTATTTCTGAAGGAGAATTACAGACGGTGGAAAAAATGCAAATAGAAAATGATGTTTATATAGATGAGATACTGAAAAACTGGAAGGGTATTATTATGTTGTACAGACAATTTGAGGAAAAGAATCCAGTTCTGCTGCTTGATATTCAGGAACAAAAAGTATATGCTTACCCATACAATGAGTTTAAAAGCGCGTTAAATGAAATATCCCAGGAATCGTTAAAGACACAATATGAAGAGGCTATTGCCAACGATAATTTTGTCATTTTTGTACAAGATAATGAAAAAAAAGAGTTTCGATCATACACATTCACCAAAGAATAAGAATGTGGAAAAAATTAAGGGATAATAAATAAAGAAGGAAAGAATCATGTCTCGATGGAAAATAAGTTGGGGTAAGGCTACCGATTTACAAGATTGGGCATTAGAAGAAAGTGGAACAAAAGAATTTTTGAGTGAACTGCCAGAACTTCCCAAAAAAGACAAAATGGAACCCGGACTTTATGTAAGTTATGAGATTGATTTATTTGAGCTTGACGGGGGAATTGATTGGCCTGATGTAGGTGTTGCCAGAATATTTGCCGTACTTGAAAATGGACATAATGAATATCTTGGTGAGGTTCGTGCTTATAATTTTGAAGCTATCTGGCTCAGCACAAATGAATTTGATGAGGTAGATGATGCCGAAGAATGGTGGAAGTGTATTAAAGATGATTATGAAAAACTCAAAAAGAGAGACTTGAAAGAAGAAGAGGCTGGTATATGAACAAACGCGATATTATAAAACAACAATCTGATTTCATCCTTTACACTGGAAACGACGGAAAAGTAAATGTCGATGTTTTTGTGCAGGATGAAACGATTTGGCTGACTCAGAACGCAATAGGAAAGCTGTTTGGAAAGTCAAAAGCAACGATTAGCGAGCATCTTACGAAAATATATGCCGAAGGAGAACTGGAGATGGATTCAACTGTTCGGAAATTCCGAACAGTTCAAGCGGAAGGATCGAGGCAAGTTGAAAGAGATTTAGAATACTACAACCTCGACGCCATCATCTCAGTCGGTTACCGCGTCAACTCCTATCAGGCCACGCAGTTTCGCATCTGGGCTACCAGAACCCTGAAAGAATACATCATAAAAGGATTTGTTCTTAATGATGAACGGCTCAAGCAGGGCAATCAGGTTTTTGGTAAAGACTATTTTGATGAACTGTTAGAACGAATTCGTGAGATTCGGGCAAGCGAACGGAGATTTTATCAGAAAATAACAGATATATATGCTCTGTCTGTTGATTATGATAAAAATGCTCCGATAACAAAAGAGTTTTTTATGACTGTGCAAAATAAGCTCCACTGGGCAATTACAGGAAAAACTGCCGCAGAAATTATCTATACTTCGGTTGATGCATCAAAAATCTATATGGGTTTAACTAACTGGAAGAAATCACCGGATAGGAAAATATTAAAATCTGATGTAACTGTGGCAAAAAATTATTTAAGTGAAAAACATATTAAAGAGTTAAACCGTATAGTTTCCGCTTACCTTGATTTAGCAGAGAATCGAGCAGAGCGGCAGATACTTATGAAAATGGAAGATTGGATTAAATTTCTTCATAATTTTTTAGAATTATCAAACTATCCCATTCTTTCAGACAAAGGGAAAGTTACTGCATTAGAAGCAAAACTCAAAGCCGAACAGGAATATGAGGTTTATAGAAAAATACAGGATAAATATTATATCTCTGATTTTGATAAAGAGATAAAAAGGATTGAAGGCAAAAAATGAAACTGATAACTGAAGACAAAATCGAAACCTTCGCCATCGAACTCCTCGAAAAACAGGGCTACCAGTACGTTTACGCCCCGGACATTGCACCGGATAGCGAAACTCCGGAACGGGCAAAATTTGAAGATGTTTTACTGCTGGAACGCCTGCGAAAAGCGGTTGGCAGAATAAATCCAAAAATTCCGGCAGATGTGAGAGAAGATGCCATCAAGCAGATACAGCGCCTTAATTTACCTGAACTTATCGCCAACAACGAGACGTTTCACAGGATGCTTACCGGGGGCATAAAGGTAAGTTATCAAAAGGACGGAGCAGACAGGGGCGATCTGGTCTGGCTGATAGATTTTAACAATACTGATAACAACGAATTTCTTGTCGCCAATCAATTTACTGTCATTGAAAATAATGTGAACAAACGCACCGATATCATTCTTTTTGTTAACGGTTTGCCGCTGGTGATTATCGAACTAAAAAATCCTGTTGACGAGAACGCAACAGTAAAATCTGCATTCAAACAGTTGCAGACCTATAAGCAGGCAATTCCCGGCATGTTTGCCTGTAATGGTTTCATGGTCATCTCCGATGGTCTGGAGGCAAAGGCAGGCACCCTTTCCTCCGGTTTCAGCCGTTTTATGGCATGGAAAAGCTCAGACGGCAAGGTTGAAGCCTCGCATTTAACTGGTCAGTTGGAAACTCTCATTAAAGGGATGCTGAACAAAACGACCCTCTTAGACCTTATCCGCCATTTCATAGTATTTGAAAAATCGAAAAAAGAAGACAAAGAAACAGGCATCATAACTATTCAAACCATAAAAAAGCTCGCTGCCTATCATCAGTACTATGCCGTTAATAAAGCGGTAGAATCAACACTCAGGGCATCGGGTTATGTTTCGGTAAAAGATTGGCTGCATCGTGAAAATCTTATTGAGGAACCCGAAAATTATGGCTTGCCCGGAGTAAAAAAACAACCCATTGGAGACGGAAAAGGCGGCGTTGTCTGGCATACGCAGGGAAGTGGTAAATCCTTATCAATGGTGTTTTTCACTGGTAAAATCGTTCTTGCCATGGATAATCCGACCGTACTGGTTATCACCGACAGAAACGACTTAGACGACCAGCTTTTTGATACCTTTGCCGCTTCAAAGCAACTTCTCAGGCAGGAACCTATCCAGGCTGAAAACAGAGAACACCTGAAAGAACTTCTAAATGTCGCATCGGGCGGCGTAATATTTACCACAATCCAGAAGTTCCAGCCCGAAGAAGGAAACGTTTACCCGAAACTATCAGACCGAAGAAACATAATTGTGATAGTTGACGAAGCTCACAGGACACAGTATGGCTTCAAGGCTAAAACCATTGATGCTAAAGATGATCAGGGAAACGTAATCGGTAAGAAGATCGTTTACGGCTTTGCGAAATATACACGCGACGCCCTGCCCAACGCAACATACATTGGTTTTACTGGTACGCCTATTGAAAAAACAGACGTGAACACGCCTGCCGTTTTCGGCAATTATGTTGATGTTTACGACATATCCAAAGCCGTCGAGGACGGCGCCACGGTAAAAATCTATTACGAGAGCAGACTTGCAAAAATCGCTCTCAGCGAGGAAGGCAGAAAACTTGTTGCCGAATTGGACGAGGAATTGGAAACTGAAGACCTCGCTGAGACACAAAAAGCAAAGGCGAAATGGACACAACTGGAAGCTTTGATTGGCAGCGAAGGTCGAATACGACAGATTGCGAAAGACATTGTAACCCATTTTGAGCAAAGACAGGAAGTGTTTGAGGGTAAGGGAATGATCGTAGCAATGTCAAGAAGGATTGCCGCCAACCTCTACGATGAGATTGTCAAAATTAAACCGCAATGGCACAACGACGATCTCAATAAAGGTGTTATCAAAGTTGTAATGACCTCTGCATCTTCTGACGGTCCAAAGATTTCAAAACATCATACCACCAAAGAACAGAGACGAGCTTTGGCAGAAAGAATGAAAGATCCAGAAGACGAATTAAAATTAGTGATCGTGCGAGATATGTGGCTTACTGGTTTCGATGTTCCGTGTCTGCACACGATGTATATCGATAAACCCATGAAAGGCCATACCCTTATGCAGGCAATTGCACGGGTGAACAGGGTCTATAAAGATAAGCCAGGTGGATTAGTTGTTGATTATCTTGGAATTGCGTCCGATCTGAAAGAAGCTTTATCATTTTATTCTGATAGCGGAGGAAAAGGCGATCCCGCCATTCTTCAGGAAAAAGCTGTTCAACTGATGCTTGAAAAATTAGAAATCGTTTCCCAGATGTTTCATGGCTTTTCCTATGAGCATTACTTTACAGCAGACACCTCGACAAAGTTATCAATGATACTCGCTGCGGAAGAGCATATACTTGGCCTTGAAAATGGTAAGAAACGGTATATTGATGAAGTGACTGCATTATCAAGAGCATTTTCTATCGCCATTCCACACGAGCAGGCAATGGATGTGAAGGACGAAGTCTCGTTCTATCAAGCGATAAAGTCCAGACTTGTAAAGTTTGACAGCACTGGAACAGGCAAAACAGACGAAGAAATTGAAACCGCAATCAGACAAGTTATAGATCAAGCCCTTGTAACCGAACAAGTGATAGATATTTTCGATGCTGCAGGCATTAAGAAACCGGATATTTCCATACTATCAGAAGAATTTCTTTTAGAAGTTCAGAACATGGAGCATAAAAATATCGCTCTTGAAGTCCTAAAAAAGCTTCTAAACGATGAAATAAAGGCGAGATTGAAAAAGAACATGGTTCAAAGCAGATCATTAATGGAAATGCTGGAAGATTCAATCAAGAAGTACCACAATAAGGTCATTACGGCGGCTGAAGTAATCAAAGAACTGATCGAGCTGAGTAAAGAGATTAAGCAGATGGACAAAGAGCCACAGGAAATGGGTTTGTCCGAATTTGAATACGCTTTTTATACAGCAAT
>Ga0180732_1000704_pt1 | contig 25521 bp, 51 predicted proteins | sample KR11_01MetaG_FD_148674 | JGI IMG/M metagenome (GOLD analysis project Ga0180732, IMG submission 148674) | Groundwater microbial communities from the Olkiluoto Island deep subsurface site, Finland - KR11_0.1 MetaG | ecosystem: Environmental > Aquatic > Deep subsurface > Groundwater | place... | reverse complement strand
TATCCTAAAATTAAGGCGGTCTTTCCTCGAAGGTATGATAATAAACTATCTATTCAACACAATTCAAACGATGTCGGTCAATCTTTTACTCAAATAGTCAGGGTGCTACGGGAAGACTTGTCGGTTAACTACAATTATCTTGATGACTGCCTGCAGGAAGGACAGTGGAAAATAGGTATTAAAAATAATGGCGGGCCTATCAGGTTAAGAAATTGCAATAAAATGGCAATTATTATGCCTATCAAGATTTAAGTTAACCCTCAGCCGTCCTTGGCACGACATTAAAAGGCCGGGAAGGGGTGTAAGATGAGATTTGACATTTGGCAAACAGAAAGAGAAAAGGCGGAAGATTTAGGGGTTTTAAAAGTATTAAAAGGTGAATGTATGAAGGGGCCAACACTTAAATTATGGCTCCCGAAGGCTATAAAACCATTCTCAAATTTCTATTACAAAACTGTTGAAGCAAGAGACAACGCCCTCCAAATGGCAATCGAAAGCCAAAACAAACATAAGGCTTTGGTTCAAGAGAGAAAACAAGCAAGAAAGGGAAGTCCTGAGTTACTAAGCAAGGCTGATCCTGGGGCCATCTTCCATTGGTCCTGGGGTTACGATCAGACGAATTGCGACTTTTATCAGGTTATTTCAAGAAAGGGTTACATGGTAACAGTTCGGGAGATTGGTCAAAGCGTAGTTGAAAATTCAATCTATTCTCATGGTATGGCAGATCAAAGGCTGGCCATAAAAGATTCATTCCTTGAGAATAAAAAGCCTTTTGTTAAAAAGGTCCAGTTTTCAAGTGATGGCAGACCATATTTGTCAATGGATTATGGCTGGTGTGACCTTTGGAATGGTCAACCTGAATATTGCTCATGGTATGCTTAACCCTCAATAGCTGTCAAATCGGCTCACGGGAAGAAAGGAGTTTAAGATGAGTAAAAAAACAAAATGCGAGGGTTGTGGTAGAATGGCGGCTGGGGGCGGCCAAAGGTATTGTTGGGCCTGCCTATGTGATGTTCTCGGAAACGAGCCCCTCGGATCAACGGAAAAACGGCAGAGGGAAGAAAGGAATGCTTATAAAAGGAAAGTTTATGGGACTGCTAAAAAATGTATCAATATTTTTACTTTTGCCTAAAGAAGGGAGGGATGAGAAATGACAATATTGGAAGCCTATCAAATATTACCCAAAACCGAAAAAACAGTGATCAAACATCGATTCCGAATTCACGGCCTTACTCTTAGAAATAACTTAGGATCTCCATGCCACTACATGGTAACGGAAAACGGCCATGAATTGGGTGTAGTCCAATATTATGGCGGTAAAAAGCTTTCGTGCTGGTGGGGTGAAGGGAGGGATGAGGGATGAAACAGGCCTTATATTATCACGGTATTGAGGAGGATATGAAAAGTTGGAAATGCCAGATTTGTGGAAAGCTAAATTGCTGGGGGCTCTTTGAGATCCAAAGAGGCCCGGTAATGTGTGAGGAATGTTGGGAGAAAAAACTCGAGGAGGAGGTGGAAGAGAATGAAACCTTATGAAAAGCAGTTAGCTCGATTGGATAGTTTAGGAATTAAACACTATCAAGAGTTCTCTGGATTTATAGGGCTACGTTACTGGAAAATCACTTATCCTGATGGAAATATAAAATATGCCTGTAAAGTCAAATCATTAAAAGAAATTGCAGACCGTGAGGTGACTAAATGTTTATGAAAATCTTTACTCTGGGGTTGTGCGCTTGGATAGGCTTCGTACTCTATAACCTGATCATTCTACTCCAGAAAATGTAAACTAATGGTCTGGGATACCTTTACGATTGCAATGATTATGGCCATTTTATCCTGTATCGTGAGAATATTATAAAAGGAGGTGATTTAAATGGAATTTTGGATTGAATGTCTTGAGTGCAGACTGATCTTCAGGCACGCAGTTAATACTCCAATCTGGTGCCCTCGGTGCAATGTGCAGCATTTTAGGTTTTGTGATTTCAATGAGTTTTAAAGATTTAAAAGCCGGAAAATGCAAAACCAGAGATGAATATAAGTATGGAAGGAATAATTAATCCCCTTCCTTTTCTCTTGGAGAACGAAAAGGAGGAATCAAAGATGGTAAAACAAGAGAACCAAGCGAAGAAAACAGAGGGCAGTACAAAGATTGATGAGTTCAAGAATGATCAAGAGAGACGGCAGGCGCTTGTAGATTGTACTGATATTATGCTCAAAGAGATGTCTAAGTCAACCAAAGATAAGATGCATATAGAGAGATTCCTGCTGGCCAAAACATTGCACAATGAGATCCTGGCTCAGATGAGTAACAGGGATCGAGGCTGAAGATCCGAGATTAGAGATTAAAGATTGAGACACCATACACCATTATTAATAAGGGGGTAATGAAAATGAATTTTCAGGTTCTAATCGCCACTGCCATAATCCTCGATGGAGTAATTTCCATTATGACAAGCAGAAATAACCACGGCCTATTGCTTGATGGAAGCAGAATTCTACGTATAATTTTAGGTGTAATGATTTTTTGGGTATGATAAGTCTACGCCTTTCTATCCCCTCAATCGTGACTTTAAGGCCGGGAGGATGCTGAAGACTAAAGGGGTGTAAGGAAGATTGAAGATGGAAGAGATTGAGGGGTTTTCCCTTTGCCTCTCAGTCAAAATATTTTTTGAAAACCTATTGACAAAATCAGATTCAGGTGGTAGATATATCCCACAAATTAAATTCAATTTTTAAAGGAGGTAGCAAGATGGACACAATGAAATGTGGTGCCTGCGGGGTGGAGAATCCGAAAAGTAGAGCAACATGCCTGGTGTGCCATGAGCCATTAAGAAAGGAAACCAAGGAAAAGCCTGAGACCGAGAAAGGCAAACCTGAGCCAGCCCCTGAGACAGAGAAAAACAAACCTGAGCCAGTCTCCAAGACAGACAAGATGGACAGTCAGCAGTCCAAGCCCAAGACACAAAAGCCTGATCCATTTCTTGATAGAAAGAAAGATGCTCCAGTCGCCATCAAGATAAATCCTAATACAGTCCCCCCTAAACCCAAAGTCAAACGCAAACGCAGAAACAAATCAGCAGCCGAGGCTCAATACTTCAAACTTGAAGATGACGGTCTTGTCCCGGTTGAGGTTCAGGTTCGGATTCATCCCCTCAAAAAAAAGGATATCGGACCTATCCCCGCATCCCTGATCGATCTCTGGAATCGGAATAAGTCCTTGCTCAAATAAAGTCCCTTATCGTTCATTATTGATGGTTCATCATACATTAATAAGGAGGGGGCTATGTACTACGTAGACAAGGGTGTATCATGTACCAAAGCTGGATTTCCAATTTGTTACTTGGACTCTGAGATCTGTGATGTGGTAGAATGTCGGTACTTCGTATTATTCCCGCCTCTCGACAACTGCGTACTCCGAATAGATAAATCGGATAGCCTCACTATGGAAGAAATATCGCATGCTCTGCCATGCTATGATAAGAGAACACAGAGGGTGAATGGGTGGGGAGTGCGGAGGCAAAGGATCGACCAGATGGAGAAAGCTGCATTGAGAAAACTGAGGAAGAAAGCTGAAAAGTACAATTTAATGGAGGCATTGATAACCTGTGTTGAATTAAGGAACAGGTTACCCGGATGAGATTATCCTATACAAAGATTGCTGCTGAGACCGGACTCTCTATCTCCCATGTGAGCAGAGTAATGCGCAGACAACGCAATCCATCCCTCCGCGCCCTGCTCCTTCTTTCTAAGGTAATGAAGATACCAACAGATAAGCTGATCAGGAAGCTAAAGATGAAAGAGGTGAACAGATGGGGAAAGTAAAGATTAGCCTCACCGAGGATCAACGTCAGTATATCATCAATGAGAGTATCTACTCCCGGGTCTCGGATATAGCCAAGGCTGGGCCTAATGTGTTTCTTGAACAATGGAAAAATAAAGTGGGAGAGCAGGAAGCAATAAGGATAGCGACAGAGGCGGCTGACTATGGGGAGCTGGTTCACGATATAACAATGTGGAATGATCTGGGAAAGAAGAGAAAGGTGGATGCGATGCTTCTCAAAGATGAATTCCTGCTCCCGTCCTTACTCGCATGGCAAGACTGGGTTGAGAGATGCATTAAGAAATGGATTCTCATTGAGCAACTTGTATGGAGCGAGAGGCTCCGGGCTGCTGGAAGAATAGATCGCGTGTCCATTATGGTAGGTGATGATGAGCCTTCCATTCAGGACATAAAGACCGGAGGAATGTGGGATACGATAGGGGTGCAATTGGGGGGATATTCCATTCTCTACTCCGAGATGTTAAAAAGGGGAGCGATAAAGTTTCTGAGCCCTCTCTCCAAGTGGAAGAAGATGGAGGCGAGAAGGAGACTGGCAGTTAGTCTCCCACGCAAGGAGCCAGGGAAGCTCAATGTGAAGGAATATTCCGAGGACAGATTTCTGGTTGAGTTTGAATCCAAGGCAGAGTTATTCAAATCTATGAACCAGTAAGGAGAATATAATGGCTAACCCAAGCAAGAAATCACCAAAAATGGAAGTGGAGATAGATTTGATGTCCCATAAAATATTTGGAAGAGCACGGACTGGATCAATTCATGGAGATATCTGCGTAATGTGTGGAGAAGATGCCAGCACATTCAGGGATACACTATCTAAAAAAGAGTATTCTATTTCTGGCGCCTGCCAATCTTGTCAGGATAAAATATTTGGATAATGGCAGATCCATCTATTATCTTTAATATACCATTATGGTATTATCAAAGGAGATTATGATGCAGATTCACGACACTGTGAGTAGGGTTCTTAATTTGAAAATGAAGGGCGATAAGTGGTGTGTTGAGGCTGTAATCCCCTTGGTGGAGATAGCCAGGGAGGTTAAGGAGCTAACCATCAAGAAGATGGATGAGACATCCTCAATGAGAGAGTCTATCAAGGAAGTGGATGCCAAGTACAAGCCTGCCTTAGATGTACTCTCGGAGATGGATGGGAAGCTTCGTGAGAGAGTGATGAAGGAACATGAGGGAGCCGAGAGTGTGTTGGTGGATGGCATCGGGGAGCTGATCTTTGCAGCCGGGAGTTGGGAGATTGAAGTGACGGATTTGAAGAAGGTTGATCCCAAGTATCTGATGGTAGATAAGAAGGCCGTGGAGAAGGATGCGAAAGGTGGGGTGGTGAACTTCAAAGGGATAGCGGTAACAAGAGATCGCTCACTGAGAGTACTGACGAAGATCGGAGGTTGAGATGAACAAAACTCAAATGGACATAATAAAACAAGAGGGAATAAAGAGACATTTAAAGGAAAATATGAATACCCTTATTTTTAAAACAAGGTGCGTCCTGGAAGAAGCCATGGTAGACTCCATGAAAAATTACCCGCAGTTCCTTTCCAGAATTAAGCACGCTAAATCCCTTATTGTTGATACAGAACAACTTTACGAGGAGTTGAAGAAGCAAGGATGAACGATGTCACTCTATCCGGTATCAAGGATAAGTTCCTCGAATTCCTTACGTTGAAGGACTCAATCGTGATCGATATTGTACTGGGAACTGTGACGGCTAACCAGTTTGAAAATGCAGATCCGGTGAATCTGTATCTCATCGGTCCTCCCTCATCCGCCAAGACGGAGATCCTTATGTCCCTCCAGGGAAACAAACATTGCTACATCACCTCTTCCCTCACCTCTCATACTTTTATCTCCGGGTTCAAGGATCAGGCCAAAGGAACCCAGAAGAAGAACGAATATTCGTTGTTGCTACGGCTCCAGGAGCAGGGTAAGAACATACTCGTCTTTAAGGACTTCACAACAGTACTCGGGCTATCGAAGGACAACCAAACGGAGATCATTTCCCAGATCAGAGAGATTGTGGATGGGTACTTTAAGAAGGATTTGGGAAACAAACCCACGGTGGAATGGAAGGGGAAATTGGGTTTTATGATGGGTGTAACCCCGGTGATTGACCGCTTTCATACGATCCACTCCCAACTCGGAGAGAGGTTCCTCAGTTACCGGATGGATATAGGGGACGCAGAGGATTGGGAGAAGCAATCCATGCGGGCTTTTGAGTCTTGTGGAGTAGAGGCTATTATCCGCCCTGGGGTCAGGGAGATGGTAACTACGTTCATGGAGAAGTTCGCGAACCCTGACATCAACTCTATCTACTTCAGCAAAGAGATAATACAAAGGATGCACTATTTGGCAGAGTTCGTTGGGAGAGGGAGGGCTGGAATAAGCAGGGATCATTACCACAACATAGAATGCCTTCCCGCTATCGAGCGCACTCCCCGGCTGATAAAACAGTTCAAGTCCATTCTTGCAGGTGTAGCTATCATCCAGGGAAAGTCCGTGATCAATTATGGTCTTCTCAAGATCATCCGCAAGATCGCCCGTGACTCCATCCCTCAGCATCGGGACACGATCATTAAGGCTCTCTGGGATGGATACTACGTTGCATCCTCTCAGTCGGGGATAGGGCGTAGCGAGTTGGCAGATGCTACCGGCATCCCATCTACTACGATTGGCCGATATTTGGAGGATCTTCAATTAATCGGTGTCGTTGAGAGAATCAGGTTTGTAATTCCCCCCAACGAGAGATTCAGGCTCATTCATTACTTCGAGGAAGTAGTCGCAAGGTCTGAGGTGTATAAGGATCTTGGGTCAGATAGTTATGATGATTGAGAGATATGGAACACCTTAGACAGGTAACCCGCTATTCGTTATGGTATGTGTAAGTGTATATTAATGAGTACAGTTCATCCTATACGAATTGCGGGTTGAGGTAAAAAATGGCTAAATTCGTGAATCATTCCCAATATTTAGAACGAAAACAGATAAGAAATGGCTATATTGCTAAGTGGCTACCCTACCTTAAAAGGATCTATGGAAATAAGATTTATTGTTACAGATGTGGAAAGGTTATTCTGTGGTATGGACAGGGAGATAAGAGAAAAAGTGTGAGATTCAGCGCCGACAAACGACTTCCACTTGGGAGAAGCCCATCCATGTGGATATCTTGGCACGCTTGCAGCAGAAAGAACCAAGAGCTGTGGAAAAGTTGTGAGTTTGTTCTTCTCTGTTGTGGGTGTAATTTGCGGAAAGCAAGACCTTTAAGGAAGGAGGTGAGAATAATGGAAAACGAGAATAACGTGACTAAATCCCCGTCACCAACAGAGTTGATGTACCCACGCACATACACTTTCTCAGACTGTATCGAAATTCTGCTGAACGGAGGATCTGTGAGAAGGTCATCTTGGGAGGATGAACGTGTCCGCATCACAATCAATAATGATCAGCTTATGATTTGGAAAGCGGAAGACAACAGGTTTCATCCTCTTATTGTATCGGTTGGAGACCTCGAAGGAACAGATTGGGTATTGGCGGGGAGCCCAAAATCTTAATGGAAAGGTGGTGAAGGTAGCGTCAAAGATGAGGTAAAGTAGATGTAGAAGGATTAACCAATCTCAGTAAAGGAGGAACAATTTATGGTAGTGCAAAAAGGTAAGGAAGTAGGAGGTGGAACAAGCCTCAGACCCTCGGATGCTGTAGAGGGTGGGGGATTGCTGGACAATGTCGATGTGACATGGAAGGAAGTTCTCTTTGAGATGTGGGATTACAATGGCACTTTGCCCCTATCTCCAGCATTGAAAGTCGTAATGAGTCTGGACGATGAAACCGAGGCCGCTCAATACTTTTCTTGCGGGAAGGCTGAAGACTGGACACCGAGCAAGGATGGGAAAAAGCTTGTCCCCATCGGAGGAGCCAGAGGACTTAGCAAGTCCTGTAATTTTATGATTCTTCTGGATTCCCTAATAAAGGCCGATTTTCCCGAAGACAAGATCGGGGATGATTGCTCCGTGTTTGAAGGACTTGAGGCCCATATGATCAGGGTGGCGGCCCCCAAGAGACCCGGGCTGGCTCCTGCGAAAGCACGAGCAGACGGGCGTACCTACGAACGAACAAACCTTGTGGTGGACAAGATCCTCAAACTTCCCTGGGAGAAAAAGGGGACTACTGGGAAGGATGCCTCCAAGAAGGGTGAAGGAGCCAGCGATGAGGTTGCCGAGAAGACTACAGCAGCCATCCTTGAGATCATCGGAGACCTTGACAAACCAATTACGAAACAGCAGTTGGCCGGGAAGGTTCATACAAAACTATCTAAAGAAAAGGATAAGGATGCCATGGCTGCGGCTCAGTTAGCTAATAAGGATGAGTTCCTGAGCAATGGCCCTTGGAGTTTTGAGAGGGGGATGATCAGTCAGGCATAGAAAGGGTCGGTCAGGCATAGAAGTCTTGTCCTGACGCAACGTAGCGATCTTAGGGTATAGAGATTTGGGTGGGAGTAGGGCTGAAATAGCCTTATTTCCACCCAAAGAAAATAAGATAGCTCAAAGGAGGAGCATATTAAATGGTAGCGACAAGAAAACCCATACAACAACAAGCCAAGGCTGAGCCCTTAGCTGGATTCACCGAGGCAAATAGTGATGAAGTATTGAGACTTATTCTCAACATCGAAGGACAGGAAAAAGAAGGGAAAACCCACTTTGCCCTTACAGCCCCCGGACCCATCGCACTTATTGATATGGATATCGGACTGGAGGGAGTGGTATCCAAGTTTAATAAGCAGAAGAAAATATATGTTGCCAGCTTCAACTACCGGGAAGCCACAAGCCCGGATGAATGGGAGAAAATGTGGATCAAGATGAAGACCGCATTCATGGATGCATTAGCAAGCAGGGACATTAGGACCCTGATTGCCGACACCGGAACTGAGATTTGGGAACTGTTAAGAATGGCAAGGTTTGGGAAACTCGCTCAGGTTAAACCCCACCATTATGCTCCAGTCAACGCAGAATTCCGGGATTTGATACGCAAAGCTTATGATTCCGATAAGAACCTTCTTCTCATTCACAAACAGAAGAAGGAGTATGTGAACGAGCAGTGGAGCGGTAACTGGGAGAGAGCGGGGTTTGGGGATGTCGGGTATGCGGTGCAGGCCAATATTATCTCTTGGAGAATAACGGCGCTGGATGAGCAGTACGGGAAAGGAAGGGAGGATAGGTACAGGGGATTCGGGATCACTATTCGTGATTGCAGGCAGAGGGCAGAGTTGGCTGGAGCTGAGATCCTTGAACCACTTAACACTTTTCCTCAGCTGGCTGTGCAGGTGTTCCCGGAAACTGAAGTTGAGTTTTGGGAGTAGAGTGCGGATAGAATATATCTAAGTGAGAAACAGATGGAGTGGCTGAAGGATATTTATAAGAATAAAGGGAGATAAAGATGCAGGCTGAAATAAAGAAGGTTGACTTCAAGAAGGCTGACTTCACCATCTGCCCCTATTGCAATGGAGAGATGGTGGATGGGAAATGCGAGGAGTGCGGATGGAGACCAGAATATGAGTGTTCGAGGGAGAGTGCTAATGGGATGGTATATTAAGGGAACAGATAAGGAAGGATTATTTATAGGTGAGTTCATGGGGCTGGGATTCTTCGAGAGTAGTATCAAAAATGGAGAATGCTCCCCGGAGGAGGAATCCATCAGATTTGATTCGGAGATTGAAGCTCAAACATTTCTTCATTCATGGAAAGGTGGACCTGCTGGGTGCACTGTAATAGAGAAGGAGGATATATGAGGGAATTACTCAAAGAGGATTTGCATCACGTTGTGGCATCAATGCCAAAGGATCTCATTGAGTTGATCAAGAAGTATCCGTCTCTGATGATTGCCGGAGGATTCATAAGATCGGTGATTGCAGGGGAAAGAATAATCGACATTGATATTTTTGGCCCGAGTGTAACGGTACTGAAGCAGGCTGCACAAGAGATCACCATCTCACGGAAGGGAAGGATGCACGAGACAGCCAATGCCATCACGGTGCTGGCTCCTCCAAGAAAGCCTGTGCAGTTCATAACCCGATGGGTATATGCTAATGATCGGGATTTGGTAGAGGCATTTGATTTTACCATTGCTCAAACTGTGATTCTATACCTGAAAGAAAGAAAGCCAGATGACATTCCTACAAATGAGTGGACTGAGCCAATCGGAGAATGGAAGGGATTCTGCTCAGACAGATTCTATGAGGATCTTGCCGCCCGTAGGTTGTACTACACATCTCCAATCAGAGAGGAAGAGCCAGGGGGGAGTCTACTGCGTGTCAGGAAGTTCCTGATGAAAGGATATACCATACAGGCTTGGAGTTTGGGAATGGTGATAGCGAGGCTCATTAGCAAGATTGAACCCGAGAGACTGGGAAAAGCTGATACAGGTCAGGTGATTGTGGGATTACTCAGGGAGGTTGACCCATTGAGAATAGTTGATGGAATAGAAATGCATGAGGATGTGGAGATTGAGCATGGTGCTAATGTATAGACAGATAAAAAAGACATCACATTGGACTAACAATAAGTATGGCCTTACACATGGGATGACATATACTCCTACGTTCAACTCTTGGGCAAATATGATTCAGCGTTGCACAAACACAAAACACCCTGACTACAAGTATTATGGGGGAAGGGGAATCAAAATATGTGAAGAGTGGAAATTGTTTATAAATTTCTTTAACGATATAGGAATAAGGCCAGAGGGTATGACACTGGATCGAATAGATAACGGTAAGGGATACTTCAAGGAGAATTGCCGATGGGCTACATGGATTGAGCAACAGAATAATTCAAGGCACGTAAACTTGATAACTTTTAATGGTGAGACAAAATCAATACGACAATGGGCACAACAAACTGGAATAAATGAAAACACTATTCGTTTTAGAATAAGTAGGTTAGGGTGGACAATAGAAGAAGCGCTTACTTTGCCCTTATGTATAGGAGGTGTAAAATTATCCTTATAGATGATCGCGTTGGAAGCAAGGAACTCGCAGACCTAATCCCAGACTCCGTTCTTACCACGCTTGAATATGGGGATGCGGCTTTCTCCGGGTTCGGGCCTTATGGTCCCAATGGGATTATGGCTATAGGAGTGGAACGCAAAGTCATTGGGGACTTAATCCAGAGTATATCCTCCGGTCGCTTAAGCGGCCATCAGCTCCCGGGTCTACTTGAAGCTTATCAGAAGGTCTATCTGATAATAGAAGGAATGTGGAAGGCTAATAGAAAGGATGGAACCATCGAAGTCTTCAGGCACGGAAAGTTCAAGTCCCTTGGCTCCTCCAGGTTCACATCCAAGAGAGTTTGGGGATATCTCACTACGCTGAATGCCACGACCGGGATCAGTATATATACTACATCTGACATGGTGGAGACGGCACTTGTCATTCAAGAATTGCATCATTGGTGGGGGCAGAAGTGGGAGAAGCATAGAGCTCATGTAATGCTGAATAAGCTCAATCCCCCTTCCGCCTATCTTCGACCGGGGAGACCATCGTTGCTTAGACGAATCGGGGTCGAGTTGCCCGGGGTTGGATACGAGAGAGTTGAAGCAGTGGAGAAAGCATTCAAGACTGTCCATCAGCTATTTACAGCCACCGAGGAACAGTGGAGGAATGTGGAAGGGATTGGGAAGATAACAGCTAAAAATTGTTGGAGTTCGCTACATGAATAAATTGCAAGAAGCCAGAACTATATTTGATTTCAAGGAGGAACTATCGTGTGATTGCTGGAAGTGTTCCAACTGTGGGGAGATGTTTGATGGGAAAATGGATAAGCCAGCCAACAAAGAGTTGAATTTGTGTATCTATTGTGAGAACGAGAGAATACATATGGAGGTAATGCAATGTACCTTATTTTAATGAACCCACAGGATAATCCGCATAGCTATCTGGGGGCCATCTGCATCATTGATGACAGCCCCTGGTACATTACGGGAAAACAGGGACCAGATTTATTCCTAACCGATAAGGAAGCAGAGAAAACCATCAAGGAATTGCAGAAATTGAGACCAAAAGTGAAGTTTGAGGTAATGTCAGTTGGAGATTATTTGGCAATAGTAAAATCTTCCTCGGGATATCCATGTGAATGGATGAAAAAAATGAAGGAGAGATTTGCAGAATGAAAACGAAGTGATAAGGAGGATATATGCCTAAATTTAAAATAGGAGATAGCGTTTGGGTTGCTAAATGCGGGCTTGAGTCAGTAAGAAAGATGTGTCCAACCTGTTTTGGTAAAAAAGAAGTGACCCTGATTTTGGGAAACGATGATCATGTCGTTTTACCTTGCAAGGGTTGTGCACCTGGGTATGATTCTCCAAGAGGCTACATCTCTGAATACGAATATGTTACTGAACCGGAAATGATAGTAATTGATGGGATGACCATTGAAATAGACCACGATAAAGAAAATGTCCGTTATCAGACTCAACACCGCATCTACGATGAAAAAGATATTTGGGCAACGGAGGGAGAGGCACATGTTGTAGCTAATAAGAAAAAGGCACAACTGGATAAAGATCAAGTAACAAGAGCTAAACACATTAAAAAAGATATCCAAAAAAGTTTCTCATGGAATGCTAATTATCACATGAGACACGCAAAGAAGGACAGAGAAAGCGCCGAATATCACGATAAGATGGCCGTGATATGCAAAGCAAGGATGAAAGAAACCAAATGAATACTAATAAACACAAAAAACCATATGAGAATACTCCCCTAATTACTCCCTCAGATGGATTCTTTACGGTAGGATATTTAGCCGGTGTTCCGGCTATCCCGATCAGACTTCATAGACTCATTGATGAAACCATAAAAAGGATTAACGAAATCTATATTCCAGAGGCATGGACATGGGTAAGATTGGAGAATAGGAGTACCTGGAAGGAACTACTGGAAATTGAAGAATCTATCAGCGTGGCAATCCAAGGGGAAAGCGAAGGATATCTAAGGGCGTTACTCAATACCTATTACGAAATGTGGGTTGTAATTATAGAGGCGTTTAAATCTATCAAGGATAAGTATATCCCTTTTTAAGGAGGATACTATGAGTATAATTCTATATTCCGTACACAGAAAGGCTCTCAGGAGATCCCAGAAAAGGATGGCAACTCTCATCCTCTGTATCCTACTTCCATCTATCTTTGCGGTAGAATTCCCAAACTAAAGCAGGGCGGGCATCTAAGGAAATGCCTACCCAAAGGAGGTAAGATGACAGCGAAAGAGGCATTTGAGAAATATGCACACATGGATTCAGCTTTTTCTGATACCTCGTTTATGCCTGAATCATTTTTGGGATCAGTTATTCTTGATCTCTGGTCCGCTATTAAAAATTCATTAGATGAAAAATCCAATGAGGAGAATGCTTTATGATCAAAAAAACCTTTGCTCTTAAATCAGCCATACCAACTTTAGCGACAAATGGGAAGATCACCATCCATCCAACACTCGATCCGAATGTAAATATGATCCTGATCCTCAAGGAGAAGGAGTTTGAATGGGAGAACAGGAAGAAGGAAGAAGTCTGGCGATGCAGGCGTTGCAATTGTTTTATCTTCCCTGCCGATAAGAGCAAGGTTAAGGATGGATTTCATTATCATCAGATCTGCACATTTAAAAAGGAGGCCACCAATGAAGTGGACATTTCACGAACTGGGACTGATGCAAGTCCTGACATGGTATGAATGGACTTTAATGGCGTGCGTGTTCTTTCTGCTTATTGTAGCGGTGATTCAGTTTATTAACGTGATGAGGGGGGAGTGAGATGATTAAATTTTTTATAGACAATGGCCCCGATTACTCCTGTCCTCAATGTGGTGCTGACACAACGGGTGAGATAGGCCACGAGTGTGGGGAGAAGGAAGAAGATGAGTGACTTATTTGATGACTGTCCAGATAATGCTTACACTATCTGCCTAAAATGTGGTGGGGATGTAGGACATTTAATTAATTGTCCAGATGGATCGGCATTTTCTGGGGACAGAAAAACTATCGAAGATAATTCATTGGAGGCAAAGATGGATGAGAAGATAAAAGAGATTGAAGAATTATATACAAAGGGTGATGGAACCACACACAACCAACATATTAGTATTCTCCTCTCACGCATCAAACAGTTGGAGGAGGGGATTAATGAAGTTCTTGATGGTACACTCCCCTACCTTGCTGAACAGAAACTTAAAAAACTGGTGGAGGAGAAGGGATGAAACCACATTATTTTGAGCAAGACGAAGTTGATAAAGATGATATGGCCTTGGGAATGGCAAAGATGCAGGGATATGTTCCGCAAACCTGCTTATTAGGGGGGATGGTTGTAATGGGCCTTGTGAATAAGAGAAAAGACCCCTGCAAGGGATGTCATGGGCCAAGAGAGAAATGTTATGGGAGGAAGGAGTGACAGGTTATGTGGGTTCATTTTAATTGTGACTGTGAAGATTGGAAAAAACATTTTCCCAAGGGTGTAACCTTTTGGTGTACGTTAAACTATTATTGCAACTTTTGTGGAAAGAGACTGGATAAAAAGCTACTAAATGATTTCACATAACGCAAAACTGAGCGGTGGAGGTTGAAAATGGCAGAAGAGAATGAACTTAAAGAAAAGGACGGCTGTAAGCCATCCGCTCCAGTGAATTGTTCTACGGCCCAATGGCGTGAATTGGCGGAGGCATCCTTAGCGGTAAGTGCATTTAGGGCATTACCTCCATCGTACTGGCACGGCGAATGGTCAGATGAAGATACAATGAAGTATCACCAAGCCTCAGAAAGATTGAGAAATGCTATTAAAAATATGAAGCTGTATAACGATAAGGGTGAGGCGTGTTAGACATCGCCTCCACCCGCTTGTTATGTGAGTTTAAGGAGGTTAATTTGACCAGAGAACAACACCTATTATTGAAGCTCTCCGAAGAATGTACTGAAGTTGGAAAGGTTGTTCATAAAGCTGTCCTTTTTGGGTTGGATGACGGATATCCTGGAACGGATAGGACAAACCTTGATGATCTGCGACATGAACTCAACGACCTTTTTGCAGTAGTAGAAATGCTATATCCGGTGATCGAATGGAGAATCGACAGTGATGCAGTAAAAACCAAGAAAGCCAAAGTCGAACATTGGATAAAATACGCTCAGGAACGTGGGATTTTAGACACATAACATATAATAGACAGAATTATTATATCATGCGTGAATTGTAACCCGATAAAAAAAGAGGGAAGTAATGAGAGAAATAAAGGTTAGGTGTTGGAATGAGAAAAACAAAAAATGGGATTATTTTAATTTTAGAAATATATTATATTATGCAAAAGAATTGAGCGAACACCTTTTAAATGGAGATGAATTTTATCAATACACCGGCCTCATGGATAAGAATGATAAGGAGATTTGGGAAGGGGATATTGTAAAGGAAATTGGATATCCAAACCCTGCAAAATGTATTTGGTTTGATGAAGGAGCAGGATTTGTTTTCCAAAGCATAAAGAATCCTGATGATGTTTGGTGTCCCAATTCAGAAGCCACTTCAAGAGGATTTGAGGTCATCGGCAACATCTATAATCACAAAAAGCAAGGGCCTCCCTAACAAAGAGGCCCCGCACCACAATATCGAAACATCGTGGACTATTTTTCTGCATCAATACTCTCCCGGTTCCTTCGTGATCTTCAATCCCTGAATATCCTCAATTGAGATGGTCTCTTTATTCAGGGCTGTAATCGCTGCCATGACAAGTTCAGGTCCATACTGAATACACTTTTCAATAATCATAATAACGAGAGCTGTTTCCATATTTTACTCCTTTCCAAACTCAACATTGACTGTTCCAGGTTTAATAGCGTTTATTAACTTTGCCACCTGTGACCACTTTGAAGTTGCCAAAGACATTGCGGTTATAACTTTTTCCTTATCAACCGCTAATCCTGTCCTTGCATAGACTTCAAGGGCATCGACAAGGGTGTTATGGGCTTCCTTAAATATCTTGGCAACTTTATTAATCTCTTCTCTCTGTTGCATAGTAATCAATCCCCGCTTCTGAAAATCAGCAACGGAGAGCATAGCCTTATCGTAGCTAACTTTGCCAACGGATAAGGCTATATAGGTGTTTTTGATGAGTCCTGCACATGCCACCAAACTCATCAGAATAACCATAACCATCAACAACTTAATCTGTCGTTTCATATTTCCTCCTTTCAAATTTGGTATTCTTTAGGTGTTATTTCTTTCAGGCGATCCACGCATTCTTTAACGGACGGAAAGTTTTTACCATGTACACATATTCCCGATATAACTTTGCCATCTACTATAGTACAAGAAGCCCACGGAGTTGTCGATGTTGAAGTAATTTCTCTCCCACAAACACAATACATAACCTCCTCCTTTCATTTGTTTGATTTAACTTCCTCTTCCGTAGGTGGTTCAGACTCACCTAACTCCTCTGCAATCGTCTTGCTCTTATCTGCCGAACCACTGGACGATCCCCAATAATAGTTGAGCAGGGTAGAAATCCCTACTCCGAGAATAAAGCCAACGATTGTCTTTGCGTGGTCCTTGCCTGTTTCTGGTAGAGTTAAAAATGTAACCAGATAAAGATAAGCAAAACCTATCCCGATAATAGCACAAGCCATAATCAGGATCATCTTTTCCCTTTTCTCTTGAATGTCCATAATCACCTCCCTAAAGGTAATGCCCTGAGTAGTTCAATCAGACACAGAACGATAACAGCTACCCATAGAGGAGCTTTCCCCACGGCTGATGCTATCGTAACCACAAACGCTGCCAAAGCCAGAATTAAGAATACTGTTAACATTTCCATCGCCTCCTTTCATTTCCTCTTCTTCCAGTCACTTACTGCATTGACCTTGATCTGGATGATTTTCATTAATGGATTAAATGCTTTCCATAAATCCTTAACCTTCAACTCCTTGTTGGTCAATTCTGTATCCACTTCCAGTTCTATGAATTTTCTTTTCATCTATTTCACCTCCTTTCTAATTTAATTGATTATGAACCCAAATTTCAGACTTACCATCCTGATAAGTCAATTCTGGACTACACCATCATGTCCAACTATCAGTATGTTGTTTATCTTTTTTCTCTACCCAGTCTTCGCAACCATAAACATCCATATTTTTAATGAATTTTCCATATAATAAACAATAATGCCTACCTTCTTGGCAATCACAAGTATCACATGGTTTTTTTATTTCCATTATATTTTCCTTCCTATTTCTTCTTTAAGTTATCCATATCTCTTAATATCTGTTCTCTTTCCCGTTTAAGCTTCTCAAGTTCTGCTCTCTTTGTAAGATCATTAGGATTCTTGGCAATCTCTTTCTCCTTTTCGTGAATCTTTTCTTCGATTACCTTTAACTCTGCTTGAAGAAATTTGAAGTCAAAATAGCTCTCCATCTTATTCGTTTTCTTATCCATCATCTCTATTGCCTTATCCATTTTCTCGTTTATCTTCTGACTCATCTGTGAAACATCAGCACAGAGAGCATACTGCCCGAGGTAAGTAAATACTCCCCAACATGCCACAAGAAGTACGAATATCGTTCCAATTCCAGCAAATATCTTGTTCATTCTTTTACCCCTCAAAATGATAGGGATCACAGGGTTTCTTCCATCTACCCCCCCAAATACCGCCACGTTTTTCCCATTCAATACCAAGAATCAAATACGGGTCATTAAGATTATTAGGATCAAATGACCATCTGATTTCGTCTTTATCTACAATCCAATCTCCATCTTTATCCTCAACGACGCAATAATCCTTAGCCTGCCATGATTGATGCTTGCCAATCTTTACGCCCGATCTTCCAGCATTATATTCAATCAACTGTTGCTCAGGACTTCTATAAAACGTAAACATAGCAATTATTATTCCTGCTACTTCATAAGCCCAGATTTCAAATCTCGCTGATTCCAGAAGAAACTTTAGCCTATTCATTTCTTCTTCTCCAAATACTCTATCAGACTTACCGTATCCTTCATCACCGCTTTTAATACGGCAACTGTCATCTCAATATCATTCTTCACCCACCAATTAAAGGCCATTCGATACCTCTCCCTGATAATTCTCATCATCTCCTGAACCACCTGATTGGATAATCCCCTTACCTCTCACTCTCCATGTTATTTGAACACCATCTGATAGATTATGTAAACGATTCCAAGACCAAATACTGCTCCACCACTAATGGCCGATAAAACCTTGAGAGTCCAATATCTATTACGTTTCCTTGCAAATTCACATCCTTCATTGTCAATTATAGATATGCCTTTATTGGCAGCCATGATCCCCTGAAAAAGTATCCAGTTCTGCTCACTTTGAGGTTTTGCCCTAAAATCAATCTCATTGATACTAATTTCAAATCCGTTAGCCATTTCTACCTCCCTTCAATTCACTAATTACTTGGCTTCCTTAACTGGTTGATCTATTGTCTTCTTCTCCTTACGTAATATTCTCTCTCCAACAAGTCCTGCACCTGCGACTACAGGTGGGAGGAGTTGGAAGAGAGGCAGTCCCTCTTTGATGACGGATGAACGCATGGAGGGGGTGATGTCGAGGGAATGAACCTTAGCACCAATCAAGGGTATTTCACTTCTTCCAGAACGATATTCTGGATTATCAAAAGCATTTGGTATTTCCATCTCCCCTACCTTCGCTCTCCACTTCTTCCCAAACTTATTCATGTACTCGGGGAGGATCTTATCATAGAAACCCTTCATGCCTTCGCCACCAACCTTGAGATCGAGACCAGTAAATTCCTTCCAGCCCGTATTAAATATGGGTTTCCCTTCGTTGGCTATCATTTTTTGTGCTAAATCTTTCCCAACATAATCAGATAGTTTGTTTGCAGGAACATCTCTCTGTGTTACTCCGACATCACGTCCATCCTTGATAGCACCAACATTGTAGGTTTTGTTTGGGTTAATTTCATAATTAACCGAATCTACTTGTTTACTCAAATCATATCTTGCCGCCTGCTGTTCCCCCGTAGTCCATGCAACCCTATCGTATCCATTCTCCGATGCCCATCTTACCATACGACGCATGGCCATCTCGTGCCAGGTCTTGGAGAAGGGGGCCTGCGGAGGACGTTCATAACTTGGAAATTGCTTCGTGATTTCTCGGATAGCATCTTCAAGTTTAGGATAATAACCTGTATAAACACCAACCTCTTTGGCTTCTGGTTTACCAAGAGCATATAGTTTCTGCCCATCAACAATTTTCTCTTGTACCACATACCCAGAAGGAATGTCATTGATCCCCTTATATCCCTTCTCCCTCCCCGCCTGATGCCAATCAGATTGAACTTCCTCAATGAACAATACCTTCTTCCCCTGTGCATCCACACGGTCATTGAAGCGAACATGGGCGAGAACGTCGAGTTCATCAAAATGGGCAGATTTATAAGTTGGAACATCTGTTGAACTCATACCATAAAGTGCACCCTTGGGATTAACTTCAACCCTTCGTTCAACTGGCATCGTTAGCAACAACTCCCGATAATTCTCTCCACCTGGGAGTTGCCATTGGGAGAATTTAGTGCCTCCCTGTCCTATAGCCATTTCTTCATAAGTTACCTTATAATTGTGTGAAAGTGAATTGAAAAATTCTCGTGACTTATTAGGAGCATTTTTAGCATCATTGTTTAACCAAGCATCATAAGCATCTTTATATCCGCCTTTCTGTACTTCCTCCACCTTCACTTCATTCTGCTTCAAATAATCCATCACTTCCTGCTTACCTACCTTTCCTGTTTTACCTTGCAAGTATTCATCCAGCCCACTCCACTTGATCTCATCTCCCTTCACTCCTGCACCCTTTATCAATCCTCTGATCTGCTCAACGGGAGCCTGATTGGGCATCTTGGATTCGATGGTGGATTGGAGAGTGGAAGTCCAACCTTTTGGCTGGCCTTCGAGACTCCCTCTCTCGCTGGTAAGTTTCTCGGGGATGAACTTCCTCAAGCGAGTCGGCACCTGCTTCATGGTGATCGAACCCTCTTCTACCCTTTTAGCTAAAGTTTCAACTGGCGGACTCTCCAGCATACCATGAACATTTCTTCGCAGACTGCTGATCCTGGTCTCCATTAGATCCATGTAGGGATTGGGTTCCACTGGCGGAGTGCCTCTGACTAATCCAGGAGGGGTAGTGGTATACTCGGTAGTAGGCTTCCTGAGACCCCTCTTGGCTCCAAGAAACATAGGTAACGCCATAGCAGCAGTACCACCAATAGTTCCCCAAAGCGCCCTATCTTCTGCGGTGGGCTTACCTCCCGTAAGAGTAAAAGGAGGGCCAGCCTCTCGCGAGACATCGGCTATTTTTTCAGCACCTTTTCCGAGCATCTCGAAAGGTACGGAGACCGCTTCCGTCACCTTCCTTCCAGCTTCCGTCTGAGGTTGATAGATGAGAGCCTTACCCACAGCCTCACTCCATGGCTCACTCTTGCCGAAGGGTAAACCAGCAATCCCTACTAATCCCATTGCAGGGAGACCATAAGCTTGAGTTGCAAGATTGAGTCCTGCTTCCACCGGACCCCAAGGCTGAAGAAAGGCCTTGGTGGTTTCGATAGCAGGATCAAGAGGAGATGATTTTTTTTGGCGTGAATAATATCTCCCGTCCTCCCCTTTATATATCTCATACCCAGCCTCTTCCTCACCCTTAATAGTCAGAGGAAATGTCTTATGCGTTCTCCCTTTGAGTATCTGACCTGTTTGGGGGACTCTACTTTGCCAGTGGCCTATTGCATCTGGGACGATACCATACTTCTTTGCCGTCTCGTAGTCATAATCCTCGCCCTCTGGATCGAAGGGAGTAACCGGACCACCTCCCTGTCTTGGGATCAGTTCAATATATGGATTCACCAAAGCAAGACCTTCCCATGGTTTCATTCTGGGTACTCCTTCCCAGTTCTTACTTTGAACATGGCCTTTACTTTGTCGGCTGGGGCTCCTTGAGCAATAGCCTGTCTGGAGTTAGCAAGCTCTTTATCAAAGTTAGGACCACCTCCCATTGGCGGAAGAGTTATCTGTGGTTCAGGTTTACTCAGCATTCCTCTGGTTCCTGCAATTACTCCCGGGATTGATCTTCCCACTACTTTCTCCGCCATTGGGAACCCACCGATGAGATACTTACGTCCTGCGTTGGATGTAATGAGCTTGGCGACAATATAGGGAGATAGAAAAGCTCCCGCAGTGGCTAATCCTGCCCCAGTCCCCTTGCTCTTTCTCGCAACTTCTCCCGCAAGTCCGGCACCCACGGCACTACCAACTTGCCCAAGGAGGTGAAGGACATAGAGTGTGTGAGCTGTCCCAGAAGGATTTCCTGCGATTCTCCATGATGCTCCCATCCTCTCTCCTACAGTAGCCATTTCCTTAAGGAAGGAAAGTTCCTTTGCTGTCATTAAGGCTTTCAGTTTAACTTCACCCAACCCGCTCTTACCAAAGAGATCTTTGGCTATCTGAGAACCATTGTATATTACCTCCCCAGTAATCGGGGATGTTTGACTGTTTTTCTGAAATATCTGTGTAAGAAGCCCTTGCCTAAAATTAATAAAATTGGGTTCGGGTAACCCACTCCTGATCTTTGCAATATCATCCAAGGAAGCATTTTTCAAATAAGTAATAGCTCTTTCTGGGCTGGCCTCCCCAATCTTACCCATGACTCCTTTTTGCACTCCCTCACCGAAGACGTTCTGGCTCCAAAATTTACGGGCATTGACAAATTTCTCATGCACCTTCGATCCAGCCATCTTTGCGGATACCTGCATATCATCCTGAAGAGCATCATAGAGATATCTGATTGGCCCCCCTGCCTCAGTACCTTCAATATTCTTAGAAAAGAGTTTATTGCCTATACTCTTTCGCATTCCCTCTGACTCAGCATAGGGTATAGGAGTGAATTCCTGTCCGGCCTGTTTGAGTACCTGAGCTTCCACATCCATAGGCAACCTTAAGCTTACTTTCGTTCTTGCACTTACATCGGGACGAATTTTATTCTCCAAATAGGAGATGACCTTATCCACTTCTTTTTTGCTTCCCTCGGAAAGAAGTTGATATGCGTCACTCGATGTTACGTCCTCGATAGCCTTATTGGTAGCCTCATGCGAGATATCCACTCCCTTAAGTAAATCCTTAGCCTCTGTGTAGAACTTTCCTCCTTGAGTCTTGGCTTCAGCTAACTTAATCAACCTTCCTTCCTGCGCAACCTGCCCAGCCAAGAACGGTTCCTGCTTACCACCAACTTTACCCAAAGTCTTTTCTACATAATCAGCAAATTGCCCCGTAGCTGTTATAGCCTCCTTCTGCATTGTATACGCAGACTGAGGAAGCTTCTGAACAGAAGATGTGATTGCAGATTGAGCAGTGCTTCCTGTAATATCAGCGGCAGGAATCTTGATCCCTTCTCGTTCAGCAATCTTTGCAACTTCCATCGCCCCCGGGGTTCTGCCACGAGCATAGAAAGGAAGCATTCTTGGAATAAGAGGAGCAACTGCTCTACCTGTAGCCTCCATCAATGCGCCTTCTCCGAACTCCCTAGCTACTTCTCCACCCTTAGCAATTACTTTCTCTATAGAGGTCATGGGGGCAACGCCTAACCTTTTCTGTAGTCCCTCCCATTGAGGCCCGCCTGCAAGAAAGTCCTGATATTCAACATCAGATAGAGGCATTCCAAGTTCCTTCTCTACATCCATCTTATCCAACGGACGTGAGGGTGCTCTTGGTATCACCGATTTTGCTAACTGTTTTGCACCAGCATATCCAGCTCCGGCTCCTGGAATACCCCCGATCAATCCTCCTGCAACCAATCCCCCCATCTCAATTCCGGTTCTGGCCCAAGGAGCCCATTTAGGTGGAGAAGTGCTAATAATGTCGGTTCCAGGAGTAAGTTGCCTGGCTGATAAATCCTTGGTTCCCTTTACCGACTTAAATAGAGAATCAATATCTCTGGATGTCGGCGAAGTAGGTTTATCCCACTCGAATGGTATCTTCTCTTTGGTTTCTGGATCTTCAATGTATTGTGTAGGCATAGACTGCTCCTTGTATCTTGTTAAGGGTTATTCCTGCACCCATGTCCCATCGGGTTTCTGTTTCCATACCTTCACGGCACCAGATGGCTGATTTCCCTGCGTTCCTCCCAACGATCCCTTAATTCTCGCAAACTGATCATTGAAGGATGCCTTCTTTCCCTCCATCAACTTCTGGATAGTCTGGATACCGCCAATTATCTGCTGGGGGTTCTTCGCAGATGTCAGAAGTTTCTCAACTGCTTGAGCTTCCGACTGAGCCAATACACCTCCCTGAGTCATGCTGGTAAGGTATCTTGCAAACTCCCTATCGAAGGCATGTAACGCAATGTCCAAATTGTTAACATCGGTATCACCTGCGATCTGTTTCTTCCCAGCCAAGAAGTATCTATTCAGTGCTGGAGAACCAGTCCGGTCTACCTTGCTTGACAACTCAAGAATCTGTCTCCCGTGGTTCTCTGCAGCTCCCATAGCCGTCTGTGCTATGGCATAGATGTTTGAGAGATTGCTGAGAGCCTTAGTGTCAGCGGCGTACTCAGCCTCAGCCAGCTTCAAGTTATATGTTGGGTTCAGTTGTTTCACCATCTTGAATATTTTATTCTTCGTGAGACCTCCAGCCTGACCAAAGGGTTGAACCACCAGACGAAGTTGGGAAGGAGCCATCTCGTTGCCCACGAGCATATTTGCATACAGTTTAGCATCTTCATCCGTGATCACACCAGGCAACTCCTGTTCTCCGTGCTTCTTTGGCTCATAAGGTTCACGTTGCCCCGTAGGGGATATGGCAGTATTCAATCCAGTTACAGGATCAGACACCAATGTATATCCCTCCGTTGTTCGTGGATGCGGGGCGCCAGGAACTTTAGGCGTTGGACCCTTACCCATAATCCCAGCAGGAAGCACTCCTCCGGGAGTTGCCCACACATACTCTCCGGTTGAAGTTTGCACCAAGTGAGGGGCAGGAGCCGTAGGGGCCTTTCTTCCTCTTGTAACCGCACCGAGCATTTCTTCAGGACGAGCCATAGCCTGCTCTAATCCCTTCGCCAGTTCAGGTATATCTTTCCCGTACTCCGGCATCTTTGCACCAAATCTTCTTTCTCTTGGCGTAGGGCCAAACCCTCTCCCATATCCCTGTTGCCTTGTTCTTGCCTCCTCAATGAGTTTCTGATACATATCCACAATGGGTTTATTCTGTGCCGTAATTTCATCCATGAGCCTTTCTTCAGGGTGGGCTTCATAATAGGTTGATGCAAATCCAGGAGACACACTGGATACGCCTGGCCCAAGAGTTTCCTTCATTTCGGCAAGTCGCTTCTCAGGGTATCCAGGAACATTCCACCTCTCACGGGAAGCAAGTTCAAGAGATTCTGGGGTATCGGGAGAACTAAGTTGCACGGGAGTAGTGGTCGGTGGCCCCAACTTCAGTAGTCTCCTCAGTTTATCCATCTCATCTTCTTCGGTTGGAGGAGTAACAATTCCTCCGGCCTGCCGTGGGATTGTTGGAATATCCCATATGTCTTTCTTATCCTTCGAGAGATCAAGAATGTCCTCAGATTTCAGTGTATCGGGCTTCATTGAATAACTCCCAGTAGTAGGGAGATTAGCCATTCCCGTAGGCGGATTCGGGGTAGATGGAGTCATGTCGAAGGAACCACGTGCAGCCTTTAGTCTGTCATAGAGATCTGGCCCAGATGATGAACTTGAGAACATGCTTTTTCCTGCTGGCGACCCATAGGCGGATGTTCTCTCATTGTATGATTGCCGTCCTTGAGGTTTTAGTAAAGACTTCAGCGTGTTTAGCATGAGAGGTTGATCATTAGGATCAACTTCTCCTCCCATCTGTCTTGATTCAAGCGGAATAGTGTCTCCACCTGATAGCCTCTTCTCACCAGAAGTTGATTTCTGTTGCGCCGGTGGCTTCAGGATGGAGATGGCAGACTTTAGAATATCATATTTGGACTGCTCCAACTTCATTGGTTCAGGAGGGACGACCAATCCCCCCATTGCCCTTGACTCAAGGTGCATTGGCTTCATCATAGAAACAATGGACTCAATAATAGCCAGTTTTCTATGCTCCTTATCCCCATGTTGTGTGGGATTTACCTCTCCGCCTTTTTCTCTTGATTCCAGCGGTATCACCTCCCCCTTCTTTGCAGGAAAATATACTCCGGGAGCTGTCACAACCTCGGGGGCTTTCTCTGCAATGGTATATCCATGAGAGGGTTTTCCCATTCCAAGTATCTCAGTCAATCTATCCAATCCTGGATTTACATCCTTGAACCAATCTGTCTTCATGTCTTTCCTCCATTAACCCATTTTCACGCTTCTTTGTCAATTAATATGACGGATCAGTAGAGAATCTGTAGTCCGCTGAATTAGAAGCTGAAATCTGCGCCGATGCAGAAACGCTTGAGAGAGCACCAGCCACAATCTGTGCATTGATACTCCCAATTCCCTTCATTGCCTCTAATCTCAGGGTCTTCATAACCTCGAAGTTCTTAATGTCTAATTCTACATTCTTAATCAGCAACTCCGCCCTGATCATTTCATACTTCAACTCCGCATCAAAGCTCTTGAAGTCGATGTCTGCAAGAACGGAGTGAACTTGGGCTTGGGA
>Ga0180732_1000703_pt1 | contig 25526 bp, 25 predicted proteins | sample KR11_01MetaG_FD_148674 | JGI IMG/M metagenome (GOLD analysis project Ga0180732, IMG submission 148674) | Groundwater microbial communities from the Olkiluoto Island deep subsurface site, Finland - KR11_0.1 MetaG | ecosystem: Environmental > Aquatic > Deep subsurface > Groundwater | place... | reverse complement strand
CACCCCCAGACAGCAAAGGCGAACATCAAACGCCGTGGCTCCATTGAGGCGGTCACTGAGAGCGAAGGGGTATGTCGTGAGTGCCTGAAGGAGGCAGTGTTGGGGGATGGGTTGTGTGTGGATTGCTTTGGAGAGGAAGCCGATAGGATGTTGCAGGGTAGAAAGGGAAACTATCATAGGAAAAGTAGAGCAAAGAAGGAAGGTAGAAAGATGACAGAGGAAGAAGTAAGCGGGAAGATAATAAGCCACTTGATGAACAATTATCCCCACAGACTCACAGCCAACGAGGAAACAGCTCAACTCATTGCGCTTGTCAAGAATGCTGGCTACCGGCGCATCGTAGGGGAGCCGCCGATACTGACAGATGGAGAAATTAGCCAAGTCAAGGCGGATTATGCCAATAGCAAAATGGATGCAGGTTACAGGAAAGAACATTTCAAGGCAAAAAACTGGGGAGAGTCTGCAATAGCCCAAGCCCAACGTGACGCAGATGTGAAGTGGATGCAGTCTCAAGCCTAAACCTGTAGCACAAAATCAGGGACAACGAACCTGTAGAACGCCGCGCTCCAGCACTGGGGGCACCGCTCTACCCCAACCGCCACAATCCTACCACAGCCTATACGCTGGCACATCTTGAGGAGTAGAGGTTTCCTTGACTTTTTCAAGGCTTGGCTTGAGCAAGGCGTAGCTTTCACCCTTACTTGGGGGGAAGTGCCTTTGTCTCGTCCCTAGACTTATACCACCAGGTCACCGCAACCGCTGCAATCGCAAGATAAGTCTCAGCTTGTATCTTGCCAACGGCAAAGCCCCAAGTTATCCCCAGAACAAAAATAAAGGTTATAGAGGCTCTGATCCACTTCATTGCTTACTCCCTTAGTCTAGCTTCCACCCGTGACAGTACCATTGCGGTAGCAAATACCCTACCGCAATCCTTGTGGACTGTGGCCTCCTCTGAGTCAGCTAAAACGTAGGTCTTCAATTTCTCAAGTTCCTCACGGGACATGGAATTTTTCAAGAGGTCTAGTAGCATATCATACTCAGGAGTGTGTGGACTTTTCAAAGAGGAAGCGATTCTAGTTTCAACGAGATTCCAGAACGGTTCCATCTGGACTATAAGCCGTTCCACCTTCTTGTCAATCTCCTGTAACTTGCCACAGCCAGTGCCTTCAATAGTGTCAAGTCTCTGTTGCATCTTGCCCCATTCAACGGCCCGAAAGGCAAAGAAACTAATAATAGTTATGCAACTGACAACAAGGGAAAGGCCTGTCGCAAAGTTCATTTTACCTTACCTCTTTCTTCCAGATAAAGATTTGCGTGACTATCCAACCAAACCAGATAAAGAATAATTCAAACCAGAAACCAGGCAACCAGCAATAGGTATCCCCATACCATATTATCAACCGGCTGAGTTCAATGAAAGGATAGGATACTATACTATCAAGCAATAACTTCGGGAACCAGTGCCATTTCTGCATTTACGTGTAGTCAACTTCTTGCCACCGACATTTTATTCCTAGTTCTGGTTCTCGCCCCTTTTCTCGTGTGACCTCAACCTCTTGGGGATAACCAGGTTGCATAAACACCCAGGCATAAGTCACAGGAGTAGGGGCATCCGCGACACTATCACCATACCGCAGGTCGGCAAACCTGACCAGTGCCGTTGAACTTCTAGCCCCTCTGAGGTATGTTCTGAGGGTATCTACCCTGCGAGAAGGGGTATCTCCTACTGCATAGACGGCCTCATGTACACGGACAACTGTTGGTTCCTCAAAACCCCGGGCATTGAAATAACTTACTTCAGGTGTAAGGGTGCTATTGGTAGTATAGAGGTCAAGTTGAAACTGAATCCGCTTGCAACTAACCACAGCGGTCAGATATGTTTTGACTGTCCCGTTAGTGATAATCGCTGCGGTCAAAGTAGTAGCGGCTGTACTTGTGTTCGCTCTATACTTTGGGGTAACTGTCTGCGTAGAGGAGCATCCTTTCGTTTCGGTGATGATACTCTGAAAGAGTTTATCCCACTGGCGGTTTGTACCATAAATATAAGACATCCTAATCCAGTTAGTATTTGAAGTATCAAATCTAGCTGCCGAATCAGCCGTTGGATTATCACTCAGGACAACATAGGCTGTATGGGTTCCATAGCCAAACCACAATCTCCTGTCTGTGTCGGAGTGTTGGGCAATAGCCATAGTCGCAACGGCGGTTGTGCCACAGAAAACCCAGGGGCACCATTGCCATCTGAGAGTGCCACCTTTACTAACTTCCCTTCCTTTATAGATGTGGGTGTTAGTGCCCTCATCTACGGCTACATAAACCCAATCCTTATCGGCAGCCAATCCGACTAAGGACCCTGCTTTAGCGATGTCTTCACAGTATTGAAGTGGCCCCATAGGTTCATAAGAGTTATAGCCAACAATTTCCCCCATGCCAGAGACAAGGGAGAAATACTTCGCTCCTTGCCAATCGGTGACATATTTGAAGTTTTGACTGGATTGATTGGTTTTGAGTTCTGACAATAAGGGATGCACACCCCCGTAGGAGTCATAGTTATATAATCCATCCTTCTTCCCAATCATAAGGTTATCACTAAGGAGAAATAGGTTTTGGATGTTGACTGAGGTATCCCCAATGTAGGCGGGGCTAGTCCATTGGACACCACCGCCAGCAACTGTGTGTCCGTCTGTAGTGTTGCTTAATTCATTCGGGTTTTTCCACTTCCACAAGACTGTAGCAGTGCCTAGTGAGTTAGGAGCAGCTAGGAAACCATGAGCTATGCCATCTGTGAGGTCTGTCTGAGTCCAGGTATTCCCATCAGTAGAGTAGTAATACTTGGTGGTTCCTGCAACCGCGGCATAGGCTATCCCGTTGAATACCTTAATGTCTAGCACATTGGCAACCGTGGTGGTAGCCGCTTGCCATAGCGCGCTATTATTGAGCCAGTATATCTTGCCGGAAGTGGCACAGAGCCATCTAGCGGTAGCAGCAGGCAGCCAGCAGAAGCATACCGGGGCAGAGTCAAGAGTAGAACTAGCAGTATCCAGGACTTCCGTTTTTAGTGGCCCCAAGAAGACTCTGCCCTCTTGGGTAGTATCTATCGCCTGTCCCTCAAAATAAACCTCACCATCTGCGAAGTCCGCTTGCCCATGCCCACCAATCCAGTTCTGTTGCGTGAACTCAAAAGGATTCTGGTATCGAGGTATCTCCTCCACGACTGTGTACATCGCCCGGCCAGTAGAATCCCTCACCAGGTCAATTCTCTTGATTGTGCCGCCGATATTCAGTTCATGGTCATGTGAAGAGACAGACATTTATTCCTCTCTTAGGGTGCGGCTGGTATAGATATATAGAATCTTGTTGGCTGCTTCTGTGCTATGTATTGAGGCATTAAGCATACCACCTATGGTAGTAACAGAAGGGTTAGTTATGGGGAAACCTGCCGTAGTTGCACTTATGCGGCCTTTGAAAACTTGATTTACATAAAATACGCACCCCTCAGTTGGACGGAATATACACTCTAGAATTAGGTCTCCCCCACCAACAGTAAGGGTTTCCAATATAACGGTAGCTTCGTTAGCACTATCCCCAACAGTTCCTGATATAACCCCATCAATACACTTAAATCCTATATGTATTCCAGAGTTTATTGGCGAGGTCTTATCCGATATAACGCCACAGACCAAGTGAATATTTTGCTTTGTGATACTTTGCGGGGTGACACATACTCCAAAGTAGTGAGGTTTAACTTCTATAGAAACATATTCCACAAAGGCTCTGGCTGCTTTGTTTACATAGGCAACTCCACCTGAGTTAGCACCTGTGGAAAGGATAACTAAATCGTCAGCCCATGCCACAAGACCTGTATCTACTACTCCATTATCTATCATCCCTGCTGGGAGCCAATTATTATTGAACCAGTAGACACCTTTGAAGATCTGTAATGCCCTTAGAACTTCATTGGCATTTTTGAGAGCTTCTATGACTTTTGTCCCTGAGCCAAAGGTAAATAAGTCAGGCGGAGTAACTACCGGCACATCGCCTATAAGCCCCTTGCGTTTGGGTATCAGGTTTGTCAGTGCCACCTAGATACCCCATCTGGTTTTAATAGGTGGGAGTTTCATTCCGAAGCGTGATTGTCTCTCAGCTAACTTACCTTGCCAGTAAGTTAGAGCTTGGGCATAAGCCTGCCTGTCCCCCGAAGTAAAGTTGGGAAGTGCCATCTGCTCATATAGATAGCAGATTGCCTGAGCCACAAGAACTCTTATCTGAGGCTCATTCAATGCAATCGTGGCCGTCCATGCTGTCGAGGCTACGTTGGAGACTAGGAAGTCAAGATAGTTCCTACCGGTTATCCTGACTCGATAGTTTCTTGTTCCTTCCTCAAGATAGATATAGCCATCAGAGCCAATAGAGTAATCCCGTATGGGTATCCAGGGTTCAAGATTTATGTTCTCATCCGAGGATTCAAACACTTCAATCGGGTAATCGAGATTAAGCCCCAGGTCGGTTATGTAGAGTTTAGCTCTGTCGGGTCCGTAAAGCCTGATGTCATCCACATAGGCCACAGAGGTAGAACTCGCCCTGTAGACTCTGACACTTATCGCAGAAGGATAGGTAGCCATGTCAGCCGTGACAGTCAACTTTTCAAAGCCACTTGCACCTGTATGATAACTTGAATAGGTAGTGGCCGCGCCATCGGTTATTGCTACCCTCAAGTCACTGGCAGTATCCCCCCATACTTCGGCTGTGACCGTCACCGTATTGTCTGCCAAGTTCATAAGGCCAGAGTTTTCAGTATTGCTCTGGTAGAGATAACCAGCAGAACCCGCTAATTTCAGACTTGTAGCACCACGTTTGAAGTAAGGCGCAGTAGTGGTCTCTTCAATAGTCACATTGGCGGTATTGCTAACCTTCCAGTAGGTATGAGCAGCAGTCGAAGACCAGTTATACTCAAAATCGCCATCCCTGAGCCAGTTCCCAATAGTTAAACTCTCATCCCTTATCTGCTTATGAATGAAGGGGTAACAGAGTTTGGCTGCGTCTATCAAAGCCGTGCGTTTGGCGCTGGCTGAAAATAACCTATGAACCTGATATGTTGCACTGGCAGCTATAGTTGCCGTATGAGCTAAAACCGTAAGAGTTCCATTTGTGTTGTCCAGACTGGAGATTTTGCGTTCCTCATATTGAGTGCTACCAGCAGAGGTGATAAAGTCAAAGCAATCGTCTGTTATCCAGTCATTAGCCTTTGCCATGAGCGCGGTATCAACAACGGTAGTCTTTGTTGTCGAGCCACTACTGGTGGTAGTTCCAGCCCAGTCGTCTGCTATTTCTTTATTCAAAGCTATGAGAACATTGAGTAATGACGTGCTCATTTAGATGTCCTGTTCCGGCTCACAAGGTTTCCCTTCATCATGGTGGCAAATATGATACTTGGCCGTTACAGTCATTTCCTCATTGCTTGCACCTTCGTTGATTTTGACAGCAAGGGCTTTGAGTTGCCTTATCTTGTCTCGGATAGCGGTTTTTGTTGCCGTTGGGATTGCATCGTAGACCACTTTAGGGATTGCAAGGTCAAGAGTAAATCTTATAAGTGCCATTTAGACATATCTCCATTTTGTTGCCAGATAGTTGTGCTGGATTTCAGCCGCACTGAAGACTCGATTGCAAATGAGCACTTCACCAATGCGGCCGTTTAGGTAATTGCCATACCAAGTATCAGCCCCAAGTTGTAGATTCGTATTTGTGTTTGCTAAACTTCCTGGTTGGTCTCCACTATTTTGGAATACTCCACCAAGATAGGTCTTAATGTTGGCTGACCCCAAGTCTCCATCGTAGGTCATTACTAGATGCTTCCAACTCCCAAGCCCTATATTTCCGATTATTACATCAACATCTGTCACTCCTACCGCTAAATTTATGTGGGCAATGGATGTTAGCGGGACAATATACATACAAGGTCGATTTCCCCCACCACGATGCCCCATAATAAAAGGATATTGTCCCGCTAGTGGGTTTGCTGTTAAGTTCATCCATGCTTCCCAAGTAAGTTTTGTTGTTAGAGTTAAAGAAGCACTAGCGGGGATGTTAATATAGTCATCCCCATCAAAACTTCTACCCTGGGGAGTCCAGAGAGCACCGTAAACAGTGCAGGTATGCCCATAGGCATCACTAGAAACAAGGGAAGCTCCGCCTTGCTTCCACAGGGGAAGATATAACGCACAACTTGGTGACAGGATATATCTCTCTGCCTTCAAATCAGCAGGGGTAATCATATTCCCCCCTATCTTCGGTATCTACAAACGATATAACTCGAAGCCTTTGTCTTCCCACCTGCTGTAATGGTGGTATCGGCAGCTTCTATTACCATTCTTACCACGAAGGTTGAACCAGCACCTAAGAAGCTACCGGCAGGTGCAAATCTACCACTCATGTTCAGTGTATCTACATAGGCTGTTGATGCTGTAGAAGCTGTCTGGTCGGCACAAAGGGCTTGCCACGCTGTCCCTGCATCACTAGCTTGCCATGCGTATTTAGTGGCGGCAGTAGTAGCACTGGCATTGGTTTGCCCCATCAATCCCATCTCTATCTCATAAAGTGTGTAATTCGCTGGCTGATTGATAGTTACGGCTTCTACGGCAACCATGACGGTGCTTGCAGTAGTAGTTCCTGCGCTGGTCTGGTCTCCGCCTGAGATCAGACTGCCTTTGCCAAAAGGGTGATGGATTACCTCTACAATAGGAGGCATAACCCCACCAATAACAGCAGTACCAGCGGGTAATGCTCCGTTTAATGTTCCACTAACGATGTCAATTTGGAGATGTCTGGCACTATCAACAAGGACTGGATAGGCGTTGGTGCCATCCCACCCGTAAGCGAGGCGACCTGTGATTAGGATTTGGTCTGTTTGTCCGATGTCTGCCATTTGTTTTTCCCCCTTTTAGAGTTGGCAGCCGCAGCGGCTACCTTGATTCACTTATATCTTAGTTTTTATTACTGCCGGGTAAAAAACCTGCTTCCACTTGCGATAACCTACACTCATTAACTTGCCACCGCCTGCTCTGATTGCCATTAGCCGTCTCATTTCTGCCCGGGCTTCGGCTACCTTTATCCTCATTTCGCTATCCTTCTCCGCTTCCTCGACTATCTTGTTTACGGTAGCCTCGTCTGTTACTCCACCCTTTTCAAGTATTGCTCTTATGAGTTCGTCCAGTTCCCCTCGGTCTACCCCGTCTAGTGGGAACAGCAGGCTCGGATTTGCTCGACTCCCTGACATAGAGAGGAGCAATCCCCTCCTCTTCGGTCTTCGGGCTATCAATAGTCTTGGCATGTTGCTCCTTTAAGAACTCTTGCCTCATCTTCTCTACAGGATTATCTTTCATACCCGTTTGGTTCAAGGGGATTTTGTGGAGGTGCATTAGTTTTTCGTTGAAGAACTTCCCCATCTACTTCACCCCCAGTTTCTTGACCAGTTCTCTCAATTCAGCTATCTCAGTTCTAAGATCGTCCATTTCATCAACCTCTTGCTTCTTGGCTTTGGCTTCCTCAGAATCTATAAAAGCCTTTGTGTGCATTATGCAGCCTGCTATCTCTGCCTCGGTATCATGCCATCGGTCACAGCCTTTGCAGTAGGGCTTTAACACTGCGGGTTTTGTCTCCAGCCATCCTTTATCCAGGTTAGCATCTCTAACACCTTTCTCGATAACCTTGCCATCTCGCTTCAAGACATATTCTCTTACACTGGGGATAGCCTTGATGACTCTCCCATCTGGAGTATAGTAGGTCTTTCTGGGTAAGCCACCTATATACCCATTCAGTCCATAACCGGCGGCTTCCAGTTCTATCTTCTTTTGCTCCGTTACTTCAATAGCCATTACACTTTCACCAATACTCTTTCAGGTATAGGTGAGGTAGCACTAGGCATTGGTGCTTTCATAACCGGGGCACTCTTTGGGTAATCGGGAAGTAGTTCTTGAGCCTGGGGATTGTCCTTCTTAAAGTCAACCCACATACCCCATCGTTTGAAAAACATCTCCCTGTTCTGAGCATTCTCCAAAGCTGCTTTCTGACTGTTATCCCCTCTGGTAGCTCTTGGTTCATGGAAGGCCACGCCTAAGCCACAATACAGAATGTTCCATCCATTTCGTCTCATTACGAGGCAGTTATCTATGTCATCCCATCCTCGAAAGCCATTGTAGACATCCTCCTCTAAGACTGGGATGGCCTCTTTTCGTAGTAAACAGAATGCCCATTGGACTGCATCACATTCATAGGTGTTGGACAATCTGTGACTACATTGACCCCTTCCCATATCTGTGGGTAGGAATTTGACGATCCTGATTCCAGCACTTTCTATTGTCCTATCAGGGAAAATATTCTTGAACCCGATGATTCCAATTTTGGGGTCTCTCTCCATGAGATGCAGGGCAACAATTTCCCAGTCTGGTTCTACTTTGTTGCTATTCATTACCGTAGCAACAAACTTGCTCTGAGTATGCTGAAAAGCAATGTTAAAGAACTGATTGCCACTTTTGTATGGCGTATTGGAATGGATAAAGGTGATATTCTTTTTCTCCTTCTTGAGTTGTGCAAAGTAACGGTGTGTTAAACCATCCGTTGAATCGTCTACAACAATGAGATGGAAAGGTGTCCTGGTATGTTCGTAAAGATTCTGCATACAGGTTATTGTTAGTTCCAGATGGTTATGCGTAGGCACAACTATGTCAATCAGCTTTTCCTGCGTGTCCATACTCATGGGTAACACCTGTTCGTCCAAAATGTAGCCTCCTTCTATTTATTAGAGTAGGGGGGATTTCTCCCCCCTCTCATTGCTCGCTTTAGAACGGTAACATCAGTTCGACCAGCCCGTATTCAGTGCTTGAACCCACCGAGATACACCGGCCCAAAACCTCTATAAGTTCCGGTTCAGCGTTTGCACTGTTAGCGAGAATTGGTGTCAACATACCCGCACAAGCACTGGTAGTTGAAGCTACTAAGCCAGCACCCAGAAGCCATGTCCCATCCACGAACACGGCGCACTCACCCTTCCTCTGAAGCCAGCAGTAGTAGTTGGCCAGGACTGCCCTTGTCGCCACGCCCGCATAGCTGTGGACGTGAACCGTGTCAGCGGTCTTGAGCAGGACTTTGTCAAAGGGACTCTTCCTGATTCCCACCTCAGATGTGCCAGCCTCTAACGCTACCAGGATTCCGTCATTCTCATACAAGTCAAAGGTAGCCGTAGTGCTGACAGCAGCCGCGTTATTACCCTTAATCTTGTAGTTATGACCTTCACCCGTAGCATCGTTCACATACAGGAAGCCATCTGCAAACGAGTCTTTGGTGGTAGCAGTGGTAGCTCCCAACGTCAACTTGACCTGGAGCGCCCCGATGGCTGCAGCCGCTTGAACAGCCATGTTCCTGATGTTATCACTACCTCCAGCCTCACCTTGATACAGGTAGCCAGCAACCAGGGCAGTAGCCGATGCTCTGGCATGGGCAAACAATCGGCCATCAGGCAGCATCATCCTAGTACCAAGAGGCAGACTGCCTATCTTGGTGGATGAAGCTGCCTTCTCATCTCCGAAACTTCCGAATACCAAACATGGGTAACTCATTGTTTTCTCCTTCCCTTAACCAGGCAACGCAGCATCTTGGTTCATGTCTACGCACCAGGTATTCAGGTAATACCCAACGCCGTATTCACCCACAATGTTGAGTTCAGTGGCTCGAAGGGATGCGTCTCGTTCTGCTTCTACGTCCCATTCCTTTGCCGTGGCCAGGATTATCGCCCCACCTTCGCCAGTAGCAAATATGCCACCATGACAGGTTCCGGCAGCAGCCGTGATATTGCCGTCCTCAATCAATGGCATCCCGAACATCTTGCCAATGCCGTAGTTCCGTAGAACATCATCCGTCATTTCTCCACCAGGTTGCTGAGAGGTCGTACCTGCTGTTGGGCCCAGTGGTGTCAAGATGTCCACATAGTCCAGGGAGACATAGGGATGCAAGACATACACCAGTTTACCAGGCGCAGGCCCACCAGAGCTTACAGGGCAACCTTTCAGGATAGCTCTGGCAGCAGCCACAACCCCCATAGTACCTACACCACCACCACCCAGGGTAGTAGAGGCAGACGAGAACAATGCCAAGAGGTCTGTGTCTTTCTTGACCTCCATTGCATTGCCCAGAATCCGTCCCGCAGCCGCCTTGATGTCCTCGTTGTCGTCTCTGACAAGTTTATCGGTCAGGATGAGTTTACATCCGACCTCACCGGGGGTGATCGTAACCAGGGTGTCACTCATAGTCTCGGAAACAGCGTTATCAACACCCTCAGTCAATGCTTTGGCCGTCACAATTCCAAAATACGGGATATTCACATTCTTGCCATCATGGAGTTTCTTGGTTATCTTCCACACCAATCTACTCATTTCGGCAATGAACTGTTCTGTGAACCTGGCCTTTTCAAGTATCGTTGGAACCGTATCGGCCATTACAGTAGTTGTCGTAATAGCCATTTTATCTCCTTATTTCCTTTGTCTTCTTGCCTCTTCCAATCGGTCTCTGTTTTCTATACTTGGGTCATCAATGAAGGCTTGCTGTGCCTTCTTAAAGTTGGTATTAGTCCCTATCGCAGCCCCTGTGTCAACTGAGTCAATCCCCAAGTCCTTCCGCAACTTTGCTTCAGTGTCCTTGATTTGCTGAGTCATCTTCTTTTCCATGTCCCCTTGCCTTTTCTTGTGAAGATTGGTAACGGAACTCAGGACTTTCTTATGCTTCTCCAGGTAATTTGGGTTATCCTTCGCCCAGTCTATATTTGAATCATCCGGGTCTAATCCTAAACTCGTAATGAACTCTCTCAGACTACCATGGAAGTCCTGGTCAAACTTGGTCAGTCCCTCTAGTCTCTCTCGCTCCGCATACTCTTTCGTCTTTGACTCTAGTTGTATCGTTCTTGCTGCTTCGGGGTCTAATTCCTGGAATCTTTGATAGAGAGAGCCGTAACTTTCTTTAAGCGCCTGTGTCTCTCTCTGGAGTGCCGCAAGACCCATATCTTTTGTACTCTGGAATCCTCGGTTCACTTTTTCAAGCCGTGCATCAAAGAGTTGGGCTATTCGCTCCTCCGTCAAGGGTTGTGGCGCTACAGATGTTCCCTCTGGTGCTTTGGGTTCTAGAACATCTCCTGTCTTTTTTTGCTCCTCTGTCATTGAAACCTCCTTCTGTTGAAGTCATTCCTTTCTGAAATAACTCCAGATAACAAAAAAGCCAGGTAACGGCTTCGAGCGCACATTCCTGGCTTCATTGAGCACTATTTATATTCTTTTGTTAAACTACAACATTATACATTATATCACACTTTTAGCGCCTTTGTCATTATGCCCATCCCATGAAAGCATGGTGTGTATCTGATTAACTCCCTGTTCCCCGAATTTTAACTCCATCATACTCAAGTAGTCTGGATTAGTAAAGTATTCCTTGAAAGCCATGTCACGGAAGGGTAAACGGTTCTTACCATACTGGTTAAAATCTTCCCATTCTACATCCTTTAACTTCAGGTCGGCATACCACTGAGACCCTGGATAAGGTCTTGCTACATAGAAGTTCACATACTCAAACAGGTGTTTCTTGGCAAAGTCCAGTGTAGCCCTCACACTCTTTGGGGTATCCTCTGGCAAGCCAAACATGAAATTGGCGGCTATGTTTATGCCCGCATCCCGTATCCCCTTTATGACACCCTCTATCCCCGCGGTGACCTTCCCATCGTCCATGTTTTCAAACCCACAGCCTAACCAGGTTATCCCACCATCTTTCATAGCCTTGAGCATCTTTTCAGTGATTGTGTCCAGACGCGCATATGCCCATATGTTGAGTTTATATCCCTTCAAACCACTACATATAGCGGTTACCCTGTCCTCTTTCAGACTGAATAGTTCGTCCCAGAACTTGATATTCCTGACCTTATATTTCGTGACTAGAGTATCAATTTCTCTCAAGATATTGTCAACAGGTCGGAATCGAACACGCCTTCCATTATATAGAGTATGAATTGGACAGTAGTAACAATCAAAGGGACATCCCAGACTGGTGTAGACCGAGGCATAAGGCATTCTTGGCGAACCATCGAAACAGTGCCAGTTGTGTGCTCTATATCTGTCCATCGGCAACAGGTCAAAAGGCATATCAGGACAACCGTGAAAAGGAGTTTTGATAACCTTGAACCTACTGCCTACTGCTATCGGGTGAATCCCTGTCAGGGACACGTCCAAGTCCTCGATACGTTCTGCCAGTGCCTCAGCAACAGGCATCTTGGGGGTAGAGGATACCGAAGGATTGTTACCCATGACCACGATAATCACGGACTCAGGATGTAACTCCCTTATCCTTTGCTCTGTTTCGTCTAAGGTCAAGTCCAGGGCTTCGGCATCCAGGATGTCAGCATGTAGGTAGGAACTGGTAAGACCAGACCACAACGGCGGTTCTATGGCTGCAAGGTTAGTCCTAAGTCGGTTGTTGGGGTTGACTATTAGGGTCACGGGAAGTTCCGACAAAGCCTATCTTCCGTCACGCATTCTTCCATCTGTCGGTTATACTCACTCCAGGTACATTTCCCGCACTCTTTGTCTGGGTTCACTCCTAACACTAACTCCCGGTGTTGAGCACTTCCCCATCCTTTGACTTCAAATCGAGGGTCTAGGCGATGGTCAACGCAAAGATAGGTTTTTTTGTCTGTGCAAATCTGCATCACTAGGGGACTAGCAAGGCATTTCTTGAACTTGTGTTCCACGTGGAAGTCATTGTTATACTTGTGGGTGACGGTGTAAACATGAAAAGTAGGTGTCTCCATGGCATGACATTCTTCAAAGATACCTTGAATCTTGGGGATGTCCAGATTCAATCGTTGTGCAACCTTGAAGTCGTTGCGTTCCAGGTCTACAGGCCGCACATGGAAGTCCTGCACTCCCAGTTGCTTGACCACTTGACAGGTTTCGGCTATGGTATCAATCGTTTCGGGCAATATCAGCACTTTGGCGCAGATGTCAGTTTTGCTCTTTAACTCTGCCTTCCTTTTCACCAGTTTGGCTATGTTGGACAGGACTTTTACACAATCATCTCTTCCCCGCACTACCTCGTAGACTTGTGGCACACAACTATCAAGCGAAATCCCAATCCAGCGACAGAGTAGTAGTTCGTCAATCAACTCGTCATCCAGCAAAGCCCCATTGGTGATAATGGCGCACTCCATACCCAAATCTATGCCGAATTTGGTCATGCCCCTGATATTTCGATTCATTAGAGATTCACCACCACCACCCCAGCAGAAAGCCCCGACTCCCCAATCTGCTAACCTCACAAGCGTATCCGCAATGAACTGCCTGTCCCATTGCTGTAGCTTGGAAGGATGGTCTCGAAGATAACACTGGGAATTACAGTAATAACAAATGTCATTACAAGCATTCATGGGGTCAAGGGATGCCTCTATCGGTGCTGGCAATCTCCCTTCATTCTTTAGCCACGCTCCTATCTTCTGGTAGTGGTCATAGTATGTCAAACCCTTGTAAGAATTGAAAGAATTGTACTTTGATACGTTAGCCCATTCCATCTTACTTCTTCTTCCCTTTATGAGTTCCTTTGACTATACCCTTATTTTGGCTGGCAAAAAAAACCTCTTTGCCTTTCTTTGCCCCATATTCCTTTTTCATGTTTTGCAAAATCTTTTTGCCTTTAGGTGTAAGTGGCATACTGCCCTCCTAATAAAACTTCTTTAGTGCTTCCTTGATTTTAGGATATAGATAAAGCATCTGCTTCTTCCTGCTCGCTATCTTGTCGCGCGCTTGTAGAATCTTTGTCGCATAAGGTGAGGCATATATCAACTGCCTTTCCTTTCGACTATCTCCCTGGGACTTTATAACAAGACGTTGGTTTTCCTGTTTCAGACCTGGATGTTTTGCCCACTCTTCATCCCCTATCCGCCAGTAGGGGCGTAAAACCTTTTGGGCATCCTTTAGTTCTTGGACTAAAGGTGTCGCCCGGGGGTTAAGATTCTCCTCAAGATAACCGGCTAACTGGGGTGATAATGAGGCCATATAACTATCCCTCGCTTCCGAATACCCCTCGAAGTCGAACACTGGCCCCTCAAACTGCTTCACTAGGTTATAATAATCAGATAAAGCTTTATCTTCAGGAGTCTTGGGGTTTCTGACTTTATAATCCAATTCACGTTCTGTTATCAACCGTCGTTCTGCTCTGCGGATTTCGGCCTCTCTTACTCCATCCCTCCACTGTTTCATTGAAATCTTGCCAGTTGTAACCATCTCATCTCTTGCCAACTGGTCTTTGTAATCCTTCAGATTTCTTTCTTCTGTGACTTTCTGTTCTTTTGCCATGCCTGCCCCAGAGACTATTCCTTTCCAGTATGGTGTCTCTGGCAGTTTACCTTCTTTAACGTAATTCTCCCATTCGGGTGTTTGTTTTATCTTGGCTACTTCTGCCGGTGAAAACTCCTCTCCCTGCGGTTTGTTAGGGAAGTATTTCTTGCCTAGAACTTTCAGTGGGTCTATAACTGGGTAAGTCTGGACACCTACCCCTACAGCCCCTGGTGCCGACAATGGTATCCCAATAAGACCATCGGCAAGTGCAGCATCAATAACATCAGAGGCGAACATAGGGGCCATGCGATTATAGGCTTGCTGTAAAGCGTTCCTAGTAGAGACCGTCATCTCCTCACCTAACATTGTCTGTCCTCGTATGACATCTGTAACAAATCCTGCAAATGGCGCTTCCTTCCCAGTCCAAAACCGCTCTATAGTTTCTGGTCGTGGCGCAGCAATGATATTCCCAGCAGCAGTTTTCCGTTCCTCAGTTAGAAGTCTGGTAACAAACACCCCATATTGCTGGAACCCACCCCAAGGGTCAATGCGCGTATTGCCTACTTTGATTTTGCCAAAGTCCGTAGACCTTGGGTCAAGTTCCGCCTCTGCACCTGCTAGTTTAGCTAAGGCAACAATAGTAGATACTCCACCAACAAATTGAACCAAAGCCCTCGCTGCCTCCTTCTGAGCTATTCTTGAGGAGGAAAAGACAGTTGTGGGAGTCAAAACACGGGATATTTGCAATCTTAGGGAATAGAAGATAGTGTTTAGTGCCGGTGCCAATTCCGCAATCGCAGGCATCGGCGCTCTACCAGAAAAGATGTTTATCTGTCTCCCAAGTGCTTTGAGATCGTTGGCACTTAGTTTGTTTCCATATCGGGTAATAAAGTAGTTGGCTGAATCGAACCGAATCTTATTGAGCCCCACTGTGAAACCTCTCGCTGAATGTTTCACTCCAGGAATCATATTGACAAAACGGCTCATAAACGCCTCTTCTCTTTGAGCCAATCTAGTAGCAACGCCTTGCCAGGATGTAAATTCTACCCCCATATCTTGTGTTATCTTTTCTATATTGGGTGAAGTCTCTATGGATCGCATAATGTCGTCTGCGTATTTCCCATCAAAAATAGACCGGGTAGTTGTCCCTATCCATCCTGGCACTTTTTGGGGATGTCTCGCTGCTAATACTACAGACTGTCTCAAAGTGCCACCGAGGTCATAGGATGTCTGTATGGCACGGGGTAGGTTCAAAGCGCCCACAACTTCCTCTGTTGCCTTTGTAAGAAATGGACGTTTTGCCAAGAGTTCGATGATTAAACGTGGGCCATAAACTTTTTCTAGCAAAATCAACTCTTTATTTGCTGGTAGAATACCTTTGAATACCTTTTCCCTAAGTGCTCTTCCCGTTGCTATTTTGTCGTAAGGGCTTAAGGCGCTATCCCATATTTGGTTGAAAAGGATGTCCTTTTCAACCTGATTAAACTGACCTTCGATTGGAGAAAATATTCCTTTAGGCATTTCACCTTTGAGTTGTCCTAATGCTGCATTGAGAGCTTCTTCACCTCTTCTCTTTTCTATCATAGCGGCAGCAGGAGCTATCCGCCGTTGCCGTTCGATATGTCTCAATTCCTCGACTTTTGCAGGCTTCCCTTTGAATTCTCTAATCAATTTCAGCATTTTTGCTTGTGGGTCTTCAGGTAAGTTAAATCCTTTGCCTGGTATTGCACCAGTAGGTGGCTGCGTTGGTGGAACCCCAGCAACCTTCGGCACTGTCACGGGTTCGGCCACTGGCGCTTGCACGGACTGGGGAGTAACAGCCGCCTTTGCCTCTACCGCAGGCGCTACGGCCTCTACAGGCTTAACTCGTGCCCTTGCAGCAGCCCTAGCAGCATTAGCCTTTCTTGCACCTTCTGCCCAAAGTTCAGCTTCGGTAAACTTCTGGGTCTCCCCTTGTGGCATAGGCGCAGTTGCGGATACTGTAGGCTTGGCCTGCGCTGTTACTTCCTTGCCTGCTCCTTGTGGCGGCACTTTCTTAGGCAACTTCGCAAACCCCGCCTCGCTCGCCGCCAGTTCCTTCAACGGCTGCGCTACCTTCGGGACTGCAAGCCTCAAAGCAGGTTTAGCTAACATAGCACCTTGCTGGACGGCTGCCCCAAGCCCTGTCGGTGCCATGAAGGGCACATTCATGCCGGCCTCAATCAACCCCGGGGACTTCTTCTCAATGTCTGCGAGTGTTTGTGCCAGACCAGGTACTTTCATCACAGCTTCCATTGCCGCCGCTAAAGCCTTTATCGGTAGTTGTCCTACTGGACTCTCCCCAATGCCAGCACCTAACTTGTTCACCGCCGTATAACCTGGTCTTACTGGTTGCCAGATTTCAGGGTTAGGTTGAACCCGAGCCGCCGCTTCAGGATTCCAGATCGCCGCCGTTGTTGGATGATAAGCCATCTCTGGTCGAGGTATCTGCTTGACAAACTGTGGTATGTTCACCCCACTAGGCGGTGGGTTTGCTGCAATGTTCACGCTCGGTGGTTGCGGCATGAAGGGTTTCTGCCCCTGCCACATCCTTGCCTCATTCATCTGCCCCAAAGAGCGGATAGGTTGTGGCGGTCGAACGCCCGTTATATCCTCAAAACCAGGTATGGATTTCAGTTTAGTGAGGACACTTGTTCTGTCCTGTGGACTCATTTCTCTGAGGGTCTGAGGTAATCGCTGCTTATATAGTCTCAGCGATTCGGGACTTAACCTTCTGATGATGTCCACTAAGTCGTCAGGCATTCACTACCTCGCATAAGTAAGTTTGCTGTATGGACTACCGGGTGGAGCTAGATTATTCAGCCAGAAAGCCGTGTCATCTGGTGTCGCTCCAGTCTTCATTTGCTGGTATCCGAGGTATTGTTGCCGTGATGTCGGGTTCATACGAGCAAGATATTGTGTTGCTGGTGTGGTGAGTGTTGGCAACTGTGTAGCCAATGGTTGTTCTGTACTCCAACCAGGCATTGCTGCCCCAGGTTGAAGTTCTTTATACTCCTGCGGCATCAAAGGTTTCATCCAGGGTTGGACTGCCGGAGTTTCTTTTGCAGCCATTGAATACTGTAGCCAACTCATAGGTTGAGCCATAAGTTGAGCTAGATAGTTCTGCTGTGTCTGCTGTGTTGCCGTGGCGGCTTGTCGCTGTTCCCCCGCCAGTCGTTCCTGCTCAACTGCAAGTTGAGCTTGACCTAAGTTCTGTGTTGCGGTTGCTTGCTGTTGCAGTAAGGTAAAGTTTTGCTGCCATTGCCCTGCCTGAGTAGTCGCCTGTTCTCGTTGCCAAGCCAAAGTTGCCGTTTGAGCGTTTATTGCAGCTTGCTCGGCAGGTGAAATATATCCCCCTGCCTGTGTTGCAGGGTCTCTTCCCCAATCAGGCGGGTATCTCCATTCCGCATTATCAGTATCCCAAGTAGCTGTCCTACCATAAGTGTCTGTAGGAGCTGCCCCCGTAGGAGTAGGATAAGACGTTTGCCCTGCTGGTGCTGTTGTTAAGCCCCAATAGCCATTGGCTAGTTGCTGTGGCACATAACCTGTGGGCGCGGCTGCATTCGCTTCTTCATAAGTCCCCCATAATCCAGCGGGCATAGTGGCTGAAGCAGGTGGTGGTTCCAAAGCCCAAGCGCCAGATGTCAACTGCGTTGGAGTATAACCCGTTGTGCCCGCGGCTGCTAGAGCCTCAGCATAGCTATTGTACAAACTACCGACAGTTGGTTCAGGACTAGCCCCTAGATTTAACCACTGGTCAGATGGTTGAAGATTCCCATCGTCCATCACTTGTGCTAAAAATCTTCTACCATTTATCTCTACTATCCTGTAGTGAATGCCACCAATGGTAATATCTGACCCAATAACTGTTCCACCACCTGCGCCGCCGCCTGCGCCCCCACCTGTCCCACCACCTGTAGTACCCCCACCAGTCGTTGGTGCAGCAACATTCACACGGGTATAGTGGGTTCTATAAGCTGCATCTACCTGTGCATAGGCAGCTTCATCTAAGTATGCTGGGTTCTGGTTCATCAAATTACGTAGTTCAGTGAATACCGCGTTCAGCTCCGCAACTGTTCTTGCAGAAGCATAACGGGTTATCCACTGGGCGGCTGTGCCAGTCGTTCTACCACCAGTAGGTGGTATCGTAGGCGGTATCGTAGGCCCTGGCGTAGGTGTAGGCGTCGGTGGAGGAGTAGGCGTAGGAGTAGGTGTGGGTGTAGGCCCAGGCGTAGGCGTTGGCGTGGGTGTAGGAGTAGGTGTGGGTGTTGGTATCGTAGGTTCAACTGCCAATGCCGCAATTTCTTCATTCGTAGGTGGTTGCCTTTGACCCCGCATTACTGCAAGTGCCATTGCTACTGCGCGCTCATACCCGGGTTGCCCCCGTTGGCGACCATATACTGATGTCCATTGCCTAACATTGGCTTCGTCATCAGGCATGGTAGTTCCTGTCGTCCCACCACCAGTCGTTCCACCACCAGTCGTACTACCACCAGGAGGCGATTGACCCCAACTAGGAAAATACTGAGCAAGGTATTGCTGGTATGTCATCCCTATATAGTCCTGCCCTCGGGGGTTAAACATTTCATCGAATTGATTTGCTGGCGAGTAACCCGTTGAAACTATCTGTGTGTTTGCAAGACCTCCTGGGCCATAGAGCCCACCTGGTGCTGCGGTCTGTGCCACTGGGGGTGCTGTGCCTCCACCAGCAGTTTGTCCTGTCCATAGGGGTATGTCTCCACCAGCAGGGGCTGACGTTGGTGGTGGTTCTGCAAGTTCCCAATCGCCAGCCAGGAAAGCATCAGCAACTCCATTTTCAGTGGGAATTTGAGACAACTGCCCCGTAAGCCTATTTCTTAACAATATCGTATCTGCCGGCATATTACACCTCCGACTCCAGTGCTTTCACCTTTTCAAATTCTTTTGTAAATATCAATTTACTCAAGGCGTTTGGCTCTTTGCCATAAACCTGCCCCAAAAGTTGCAGGTCATTGCTTGTCCAGTCCTCGTATTTTTTACCTATAAGTTGTTCAGGATTCCCGAGTTCCCCAAGCGGTTCAATGACCTCCTCAATAAAGAGGTCTACAGCCTTCAATTTGAGTTCTATTACCTCATTTATTGCCCGTGTTAGAGTAGTCTCTTTCATGGGCTTATACCTACTTCTTTAAGTTGCCATTGAAGCAGTTTGATTTCCTTCCGCAATTCTTCTATTAGTTCTGTTTGTTTATCAATCTTACTTTCAAGTGTAGTTAATTGTTTGTGACCTAAGTCATTGATGAGTGCTAGGTTTTCAATCCGGTTGTCTTTCTTGTCCCCATTCCTATGATGAACAAGTTCCCAAGGTTGTAAGTTTCTCCCTAAGTATTTTGCCATAACCAAGCGATGTTCTAAGACATATCCCCCCATTTTCTGTCCTTTACGATTAGCCATCGGCCTAAAAAAATCATCTTTTCGTAAATAGACACGTATGTAGCCCTTCCGAATAATTTGCTCTTTACCAATATGTGAAGAACATTTTTGACATACCTTTGGCAATCCCTCATCATATCTTTTTTTCACCCATCGTGTTTCACCACATTCCCCACATGCTAACCAGATATAACTGTCTTTATTACGTTTCCCAATATGTCTACCAGTTATCGTATCACCAATATTAGGCATTATGGTTTATTACCTCCTGCGTTAACACCTCTACCTTGAGTCGGTGACATGGAAGTCTGGCTTCTCATTTGCTTCATCTTGTTTTGTATGTCCTCTGCTGTCCCTGGTTGTGCCTTCTGAGGAATAGGCGCAATTAACTGCCTACCAGCTTCTGGTTGTCCTGGTTGTGGGGGTGCCACAGGAGTAGCCCCTTGAGCAAGTCCAGGTATTGCTTCTCCACCTGTCCTCTTGGAGATGGCTGCCGCCAGTTTGCCCGCAGCATACTGTGAGACAAGCCCCTGTAACATCGGGTCGTTCTTCAATTTTTGTATTTCTTCATCCAAGTCCATTGCTATCGGGTCTACATTACTCATCTGACTCCTAGCCCACTTTGGCGTAACTACCCCTTGCGCCAGCAACCTCTCCATGTCATCATGCCGTCGATACTCGTCTTCCTCTGAAATCGGGGCAAATTCGACATAGCAGGTAAAAGGTTCTTTCAGTTTGTCCTTCTTTATCTCGACATCGAATTCGTCTGTAGGAGTCTTAGCCCACACCTGTATGTCCCCAGGGATGACATTTTTGAAGAGTCTTGCACACTTGATTAACACCTGAGCTGTCCCATATCGAAATGCCTCTGTCGAATATCTATACCGTGCCGCTGCTTCACTAATTACCAATCTGCGGTCTGCACCAGAACGCACACCTTCTTCACTTAGTCCTCTAACTGACCTGGGAGCAGCATGAGCAGCAATATAGTCGGAAGTTCGCGCTAGATGCCGGTTCAACATCTCAGGAGGAATTTGCTGATTGTTCTGAATTACCTTGACACCTACGGGTAGTGGAGTGTATTCCCCAAACTTCTGACTTAGTTCGGTTACCTCCTTAGCCTTGTCGCCTTCAAGGAAACCGCCTCCCCATGATACTCTTGCCAGAATTATATCAGCGATTGAGAAATCCCTACTTTCTGCTATAAGTAGGTCTTTAATATATCTGAGAATGCCGACATACCTCATTTCGGGTTTATTATCATAAGAAAGGTTCCCCAGCCCAGCATCAATGATGGTATATGGAATGAAACCATAACTATGTTGCGCCACACCACCTTTGACTTTCAGAAGAGGTTCACCATCAGCCATATCGCAACGATACTTTGCATCCCAGTAGGATACAAACTCAACGTTTTCCGCTATCTTTCTCCCCTTTGGATTAGACCAATTAGGATACCGTTCCCTGATGTCAAGTAAGAGTCTGGGGTGTTTTTCGATTACGAATTGCCTGCCCCCGTAAGAAGGATCGGGCATTATGCAATGGGGATTGACAGCTTGTATGACAATGGGTAAACTATTACCCTTTTCATACCGCCACTGGTCTAGCCTTTCGGCATACTCACTGTCGGATACCTTTTCGCCTTGCTCTGGCTTATCAGGCCATCTATCGGCATCATAGACGGTCTTGAACACTCCCATTCCGTGCAGCCCGTGATGTTTACCTGCCACACGCCACGGTGAAATGTCTGATTCCACATTGGTGCGGTATATCATGCCCAGGAAGAACTTCCTCATTAGTTGCTGCCGTTCAAAATCAGCCTGAGTATTACCCTGCTGCGTTACAGTCACCCGTGCATTGTTCAAGTCAACGTGGTCAACATAAGTGTCAACCACATCTCTTGCTGTAGGTAGTGTTATACCCTCAGTCTGGAATTCCTTTGGAAGATTGAGCAGGGATTTGAAGTCGAGTTCAAAATACTTCTCGTCGTCCTCAAAACATTTCCATAAGGGTTCGTAGAATGTTTCACATTTCTGCTGGAGTTCCTTGATTTCCTCAATCGTTATTTTTGCTGGCTTCATGTGCCCCCTTTAACAAGAAAGCCGACCCTTTTGGTCGGCTATCAAGTAGCTCTGTTTGGAATTTAACATACCCCTTACAACGGGGGCAGACAATCTCAATATGTCCCTTTAGGTTTTCTCCCAGCTTTTTATTACATTGTGGACATCTTAACTCTACAATTATATCATATTCTGCCACTAAAGTCTTTTCCCTCTAGCTTTTAACCTAATCGCTTAGGGAATAGTCTGTCCCACATTAACTTTTCCCAGTCTATATTTTTGGATTCCAAATCACGAACAAAGTAATCACTTACCCATCCCATTCTCTTGTTCAAGAAAAAGAACTCATATCGAAAATGTCTAAGGTTATAATAAATCCCATTTGTAGGTGCTGCAAGTAGCAACATTTCGCCTTCCCTTAATGAATATCAGGATAAACAGGGTGTTCCCAGTCACCAACCGGCTCGATTATCATGTTTTTCCTGAACTCCTCCCGCGACAAATATGGAAACATGTCCTCGATAGGCGTGTTCCAGCCAAAGATTCGAGGGTCATAAGTATGGTATTCGTGCATGTTGACATCACAAACTACCGCTTCATCGTAGGCCATAACCTCTCTTATCTTCTCCCTGATTTCAGCGTTATTGCTCATGGTGACAGTTCTAATCCCATAAGCCTGAGCTACCTTTACAAAGTCAGGTGGGCTATAACCTTTGGGGCCGCAGGCCTCTGCCCTACCCTGGAAGTTCGTCTCCTGGAAGGCTTTGGTGATTCCGTAGATATGGTTGTTCATTATGAAGGTCTTGACCTTGACTCCATAGTTTTTATAGGTCTGGAGTTCCTGTATGTTCATGTTGAAACCACCGTCACCTATCAGGCACACTACGTTCCTGTCCGGCGCGGCAAACCATGCCCCCATCGCACCGGCAAAGGAAAATCCCATCGGGGAGTTGCCATTGCTGGTAATGAATCGTTGCCCCATCTTTGTTTCAAAGGCTTGACTGGCAACCACGAGGTTCCCACCACAATCGGCAACTATGATGTCCTTATGTTCCAGTTCTTCTGACAGAATCTTCATAAAGACATAGGGATGAACAAACTCCTTTTGCTCTTCGAGCTCAGGTAGCACAGGGTCATACTTGTCCCGCCAAACCATAACCTGCTTAACCCAGTCACTGAAGACAGGATAAGGTGAATAACGCTTCAAAATCATAGATAGAAAGGCCTTAGCATCACAGTGGATATTGACATCAAAGGGGACTTGTTGAAGTTTCCTATCCAATAAAGTCTCATCCACATCTACGACATACTTCTTGGCAGCGCGGGCAAATGATTTGAGGTTCCCACCAGTGATTCTCCCCGATATGCGACTCCCAATCGCCAGAAGTAGGTCGCAGTTCTGTATGGCGAAGTTCCGGCCAGGGCCCCCATAAGTGCCTACTCGACCTCCATAATACTTCAGGTCGGAAGTTATGATGTCAAGGGCATTCCACGTGGGAAAACAAGGAATTGAGAGAAGCGTAGCGAAACGTTTTATAGAGTCTACGGCATTAGCGGTTCTCACTCCACCACCTACAAGTATGACAGGACGTTTACATCCATATAAATCATCGAAGAACTGGTTAATTTGTTGTCCTACCTTGACCATGTCATAGGCACTACTAACAGGTTCATACCCAACAAGAGTATCAACCTCAACTTCTGCCTTCTGGACATCTACTGGTAAATCCAGAAGGACAGGCCCAGGTCTGCCACTCTGCGCTATGTGTAACGCCTTCTCCAGTTCATACTTGATGTCAAGTGGGGCTGTGACCATCTTGGCATACTTGGTGATGGGTTTGACTATGCTGACTATATCTGTTTCCTGAAAACCCACCTGCCTGATACTGGGGTCTGGTCTAAGAAACTTCGAGTGTATCTGTCCAGTGATAAAAAGGCATGGTGTTGAATCATAGTAGCAGTTGGCAATGCCAGTCACAAAGTTGTGTCCACCAGGGCCGCTGGTGGCTATGGCAACCGCTGGCTTGCCTGTGACCTTTGCATAGCACTCGGCAGCAAAGCTCCCCGCCTGCTCGTGCATGGTGCAGATATAACGGGTGTTCTTGACTCTGGTAAAGGCATCTATAAGGTCGCCGTTAGCCCCACCATAGACAACGAAGATGTCCTTGATACCATAGTCACCGAGTGATTGAATGACATAGTCAGCTACTTTCAACGTTTAGCCCCCTTTTTATTACCAACTTTTATTAAGTCCAGATAACCATAGATTTTGGTTACTCGGCATGCTGAGTCACGCTCTGTTTCCCACGAATCCATTTTCTGCATTAGCTTTTTTATAACACTGGACATATCCTTGTTACTCCTTATAAACATAGCATCGGGAAAAATAGTAAAGAGAAGAATTGTTCCAGGTGGTTCAAGGAAAACGTGGATAATAGGGAAAATTGGTCTTTCATCAAGAGTCCAGTTCCATTTCAACTGTATTTCAAACTTTTCTGCAACTTTCAAATAGGTCTCCACTCTATTGTTTCCCCAACTTTCAACTTTTAACCTCCTTTCCTATATATCTGACTAAATCTGCCACTCTAGCCGCAAAACCCATTTCATTGTCATACCACGCCACGATATGTGCTCTCTTGCCGTCTACCTGTGTACAGAGGCCATCCACGATGCAACTGTGGGTATCCCCCACTATATCGGAGCTTACCAACTCTTCTTCGGAATATCCCAGGATTGGAGTTGACATTGCGGCTAAAGCATCGTTTACTTCCTGCTTACTGGTATCTTGTTTCAATTCCGCTGTGATGTGGCATACCGAGCCACAGGCTACCGGCACACGAAAGGCCATGCCATCTATAGGAAACGAGAATACTTGCTTCAGGCATGGAACGGCGGTACATTGTGTGGGAATGATATTGAGAAGTGCATTACGGCCTCTTCGGTGGTCAGGGTGCGGCGAATCAACCAAAGTCTGGTTCGGGGTTACGGCATTGAGATTGACAAGATAGGCACTTTCTACTCCGAAGGTTCTATCCAGGCCATCCAGAACAGGGGCTACACAGTTGGCAGTGCAAGAACCCGCAGATATGATGTAATGTTTTGATGGTACATATTTCAGTTCATTCACACCCATAAACAGCGTAATATCAGCGTCAGGCATTGGGCAAGTTATCAACACCCTTTTAGCACTCCCCGTAATATGCCATAGGATTTTGTCCTTACCAGTATATTTGCCCGTAGCCTCGATAACAAGGTCAATATCAAGGTTCAACCAGGGCAAATCCTCTATTTCGGGAACTCTTAGCTGTAGTATTCCATCCAGAGTCCCTTCATGTCTCCCCTGGATAGAATCATGTTTATAGAGATATTCCCTGGTCGGCACGTCCATAATGTCATTGATTGCAACAACGTTGTTCAGTTGGCGTGCAACCAAGCGTCCTATCCTCCCAAAACCGTTGATTGCTACTCTCATTTCACCTCCAATGCTACCTTGTCCACTTTTTCATCTCCCAAAATGTTAATCACCAAGAAAGGTATTTAGCCACCACCTTATATAAAAGATTGTCGCAAAAAAGAAGAGAAAGGCTAGAATTATTACTGCCACACCTCCTTCTGTGGATAGTTTACCCGATAAGTCCCAAAAGATAATGGAAAATATACAGAACAACAGTAGAACTAT
>Ga0180732_1000702_pt1 | contig 25528 bp, 30 predicted proteins | sample KR11_01MetaG_FD_148674 | JGI IMG/M metagenome (GOLD analysis project Ga0180732, IMG submission 148674) | Groundwater microbial communities from the Olkiluoto Island deep subsurface site, Finland - KR11_0.1 MetaG | ecosystem: Environmental > Aquatic > Deep subsurface > Groundwater | place... | reverse complement strand
AGAAACTAAATTTTAAGCTTCTTCCCGGCAAAAGAAGGATAATACATCTTCCTTTTTATCTTTTCGATGCTATAATTATATATTCGGTATAGGGTAGCGTTTTTTCAAAAATGCGCACGGATCCGTGAAAATCCGTCAAAAAACTAAAAGAAGGGCATGCAAAGCATGCCCTATTCCGTGTAAACTGAGGTTTCAGTTTATCTGCATCATCCGTGTTCTCGGTTCAAACCAAACCTGAAAAACATGGAAAATTAATAACTATCGAAATGACTGTACAGAGCAAGCATGTTAAATTCCTTAACCGATGACCGATGAAAATAAGTTCGAATGATTTATCTTACCATAACAATAGCATCAGTCGTCATTGTCTTGTAAGGATATACAATTATTTTTACATCGTATTTGGTATCAGGGTTTAAAGTAGTTGCTATTCCATTCACAGTGACATCTCTATTGGTTACACTTACTGTGCCAGCGCTATCAGTCAGATTGGTTGTTATTATCTGGTCCCCAACACTAAAATCAGAACTTGCAGTTATATACATGGGTGGACTTCCAGCTTCAACTATGGATAGTTTCCAGTCTCCTGCTATCAATCTATCCCCAGCTTTATGGGTTAACTTCATATCGACAATTCCAATAGTTTCTGGAATATTGCCTAATGTAATAACCGCAGTCGGTCCTTTTTGATTCATGCTACTACCGAAACCAAATCCAAATACTGCAATGACTGCCGCTAAAATGACGGTGATTGCAACCATCAGGATAACTCCTATGACCGGAGAAACTGCAGTTTCATCTTTCATGATATTCCTGTTATTGCTCGGAAAGATTAAATAAATAAAGATGCCCTCTGAAAAAATTAAAAGAGGGCATTAGGTAATTTTACCTCACCTCTACAACCTGATCAAGCAACATGGCGTTTGATGGGATGTGTACCAGTTTTACATCATACTTTTGGGCACTTGCTAAGGCAGCGACTGCGGGGGCCGCAACAAAAACGCCATCAACATCGACAAATTTGATCGTGCTGTTTGTTAGATTTATATAATTTGCACCTGGAGACACATCTGTCTTATTCAATGTGACTATCTGGTTTCCTACTCCGAAATCATTCATTTTCTCTGATGTAATATAATTGGGTGCATCTCCTGCCTTGACAAGGGATACCTTCCAATCTCCACCTTTGAGCAGATCTCCGCCTTTGTGCTGTATCTTCATATCAGCTCCGGATGTATCAGGGTTATTCGATGCCACAATACTCGCTGTCGGTGCAGCCTGCTGCGACCCGCCCAGACCGAACACGAATGCAGCAATGACTGCTGCCAATATGACAGTGATCGCGACCATCAGGATAACGCCAATGACAGGCGATACTGCCTCTTCATTTTTACTAAATATTCTCATATAGGTTTCCTCCGATTAACTTTCCTCTTGTTTTCGTCTTACTACTTTTTCGAGCTTTTTAGCCCACATATCCTCAACCTGCGTATATTCGCATTCGAGGTAATGATAGACTGCCTTGGCGAGAGCATCTTTGGTGGCTACCTCTCCAGTCTTATGTTTAAGAGCCTCAAGGTCTTCCACCACGAGAACCGTCTGAACGTGCATTATTTTCGCCATTATTCATCTCCTTGTTAGAGTGATGTCCGCAAACTCTGATCGCGGTCCAGCCATCTTACTATATCATTATAATGATAATCTATTTAAATGTTCCGTTAGTCATGATGATAATCATAATGCACATATATATGGCTACGGAGGTTAAATTCAATTAAATGATAAGTTCAAAACATTCAGTTCTTAACTATAACCGGATCATCTGTTCATATAATACATGGGGTTGAACGCTATGGTTGAGATATTCGCGGCTCTGGGATGCCTTCATCTGGGGTTAATAATTTCGATATAAAGAGGATGTATCACCTGTAAACTTTCTTTCTATGTTCGAACTTATGCAGAATAATAATATCGCCCTTGAACTCATATAGAACCCGAAAAGGCGGGATTTTAACACTTCTAAGAGGAAAAAGTTCGTATCCCAACGGCTTTCCAATTTCGGGGTTATCGAGGATCTTCTGGACAATCTTCTTTATCCGGGTCTGGATTTTTTTATCCCTTATCTTCTTTAAATCCCCTTTGAATTCTTCAGTGTAAATCAGTTTCATGTCCAGATTTCATCAAGCTCGTCAGCACTTCTTATCTCATGTATTCTGCCTGCTTTTACATCATTTCTGGAGCGTTTTATTCCTTTCATAAGAGTAACATCATTCATTACTTCAATGGTTTCGATCAGAGCTTCCAGTTCATCTTTTAATTTTTTTAAATTATTAAATGCATCGAAGCTTATGACCATCTTATTTTGTGTCATAGTTTCTGGCATAATTATCAACTATCTGGAATCTGTTTTGTATAATATATAAACCAATTGCTTATCAGGCTTGATAAGTGTAATTTGTGAACAATCTTTTAGACGCTATGGTTCAAGAGCCTTATCAACATCTGATATTATATCATCCGCATCCTCAAGCCCTACGGATATTCGAACAAGTTCGTCCACGATACCGTATCTTAACCTTTTCTCAACTGGTATCACCGCATGGGTCATTGTGGCTGGATGCTGGACCAGGGTCGCTGTCTCACCAAGACTCACTGCCAGGGTACACAGCTTCAGGGCATTCAGGAATAAGGGTACATCACTTGTTTTTTTGAGAACCAGGGCTATCATGCCCCCATTGCCCTTCATCTGCTTTCCAGCAAGGACTTTCTGCGGGAAGTTCGAAAGTCCAGGATATATCACACGAGCTACCCTGTCATGTCCTTCCAGGAATCTGGCAACCTCCAGGGCATTTGAATTATGCTTATCCATCCTGACAGCAAGGGTCTTCATCCCCCGGGTGATAAGCCATGCATTAAAGGGACTTAATGCTCCTCCAATGTTCTTTGCCGTGTGCCTTGCAGCGCTGATGAACTCAGAAGAACCCACTATAACCCCGCCTATCGTGTCACCGTGACCATTCAGGTATTTTGTGGCGCTGTGCACTACAACGTCAGCGCCCAGCGAGAGCGGCTGCTGGAAATAAGGTGTCATATAAGTGTTGTCCACCACCACCTGCGCCCCTTTCTCATGGGCAATATCTGACACCGCTTTTATATCTGTTAGTTTCATCGTGGGATTTGCCGGAGTTTCCAGGAACACAAGCTTTGTTTGCGGAAGTATGGCATTCTCAACGCTGTTAAGTTCAGAGGTATCTACAAAACTGACTTTTACCCCGAATTTTGCCAGGTCGACGAAAAGGTCGTATGTCCCCCCATATAATACTTCATCTGTAATGATATGGTCGCCTGCCTTTACTGATGTAAGGATGGCAGCGCTTATAGCCGCCATTCCCGACGCCTGCGACAACGCAGCCTCGCCGCCTTCAAGGTCGGCTATCTTTTCCTCAAAAACCTCTGTGGTGGGATTCAGACCGCGGGAATAGACATAACCTTTTTCCTTTCCGCTCATCAGCCTTGCCCCGTGGGCTGCGTCTTTGAATGTAAAAGGCGCGGTCTGGTAGATAGGGGTTATCATCGGTCCATTCTCAGAGCTTTTTTCACCACTATGAATAGCCCGCGTGGAAAATCCTGATTTCTTAAGGTTCATAGATACAAGTTCACTCCATTATTAATGTGTTAGGCATTTCAATTACTTAAAGTTCGTGAATTAACAGGAAATGAAATTTCATAATAATCCAGAGTCTTTGATCACACTCCCAGCAGCGCCCCCGCAGCAAGCCCCACTATCACCGCAATAACAAAGCTCAGCAGCGTCCCTATCAGCACATATTCCCCAACTTTCCTGGATTCGCTGAACCTGAATATCGACTTTGCCGCAACAAGGAAGCCAATGGCTGCGTACTGCTGGAGTAGAATAAAGGTAAGGATCAAAAAGCGCTCAAGCCACCCTATCCATGTACCTGCTTTCTCAAGGCTTTTATCTTTATCAGCACCTTCTTTTTCACTGATGTCCCTCCTCCATTTCTCAGTTATCCTGTTTATCAGAACACTGCTCGGCCAGATTATAACAAGATAAGCCGCGGCGATGACCCAGAACTTTGTCCCGGGCAAAAAGAACTGTCCCAGAGACGCTATGTCTTCAGTATCAGGCGCTATTACAAGTATCCATATTACAAGAAGAACTGCTAAATGTCCGAACTGATCTGCAAAGAAGCTCTTGAGATCATTTTCATATCTTGATTTTATTCCATCAATTAGAATATGCGTTACAGCGACCGCCACAGGAAGCCAGAGCACACCCCATAATCCTGAGAACAAATATGCAAGAACTCCCGCTATTGCGCCGTGTAAATAGAGATGTTTAGAGCGCCAGCCATCTTTCCTCCTCATTTGCACCCACTTATCGCTCTGGAATGCGAAATCAGTAAGCAGGTGAGCTATCACCAGCCGAATGAGCAATGAGATATCCATCTGTTCAATCATTATAAGCCTCCTTCCTTATTTTTAGTATTTATAAGTTTCCAGTATTATATTTAATGGTTTCCCTGTACCTTTGCAGGAATTCCTGAACCGCCCTCATACCGCCTGTCTTCAGGCGCTGGAAAACGGCGGGCTGGCTGATATTCAGTGACCTTGCTATCTCTTCCTGCGTTTGGCCCATGATATGATACATGACAGCCTCAGCCTGCTCCTTGCTCCACCGCATGATCAGTGCATCAAGCAACGCGCATTCAGCGCGCAGTTCATTGTTGAGTTCCTTCCAGGGTGTGAGCGCTGTTATATTATGATCGCCTTTTTTCATGCTGTCAAGTCCCTTCCCCGAGTTCCGGAAAGCCTCTCCGTCCCCCTCTCCTGCCCTTTTTCCCAGGCTGTCGATAGTCCCAAGTCCTATGGCGATCCTCGTGTCTATGCGATGGCTTTTTCCACTGAAACCCGATATCAGACCCGAACGAATGATAAGTGCAGCCAGCAGCGCTTCATCCGGCATGGATAATACTCCCTGAAAGCTGTCGCCCCTGAAAATATGGAACTTTGAAGCTATCATGTCGTGCGGAAGCTTCCCGAAAGCGGCTGTCAGTATCCAGAGGACTTTTTCACGGTCTTTCGGCTTAAATCTCGAATAACCGATCAGATCCCCGGTCAGGACTGCATAGATTTTTCCTTCGTTCATAATATCAACAAATATAATGTTATGGCCTTATAATCATGTATTATAAGTCTTTAGACTTATATTAACTTTGCGCCCTGGTTCTTATTAGTGGAAGTTAATTTTAATACAACAAATGCATATTCTGTCAATATGCCCTGCGAAAAGTTCATAAAAAAATTCGATGATTATAAAAAGATGCGTATAATGAAAAAACTCTTCGGTACATTTGGCTTTCGCGGCATAGTGAATGAAGGGTTTGGCACTGATAAAGTAAAACGGGTAGGCGCGTCGCTGGCGCTTTATCTGGGTGAAGGAAAGACCATTGCTATTGGAAAAGACCCGCGCATCTCCTCTGATATGCTTGAGGAAGCGCTCATCGAGGGCATAACTGAACATGGGTGCAATGCGCTGACTCTCGGCATAATAACCCCTAACACGCTTTCGCTTGAAATTGCGCGACAGGCAGACGCAGGCGTAATGATAACAGCATCGCACAACCCCCCTGAGTACAATGGCATAAAGTGTTTGAGCAAAAGCGGAAGGGGATTCTCTCCTGAAGAAGATCTTGCGATAGAGACTATTTATTTCGGCGATATTAAGGCAGGGGTAAATAAAGGAAAAAAGCTAACAGACAGCAAAGCGAGCGACCGTTACAGGGCCCACATAATCCAGTATGTTCAGAAGCTATTTCCAGCAAAACCGATGAAAATCGTTGTGGACGGCGGCGGCGGCTCTGCTTCCACGGTGACTCCGGAAATCCTTGAACGGCTGGGGTATGAAGTTGTGCGGTTCAACTGCAAATACGACGGCATGTTCAGGGAGAGGAATCCCGAGCCCACGGATACGAACCTGGAAAAGCTCAAGAAGCTTGTTATATCCGAAAAAGCTGACATGGGTGTGGCGCACGATGGCGACGGCGACAGGACCGCGTTCATCGATGAGAATGGTAAATTCGTCCAGGGAGACGTCAGCGCAGCGATAATCGCAGACCATGTGCTGCGGCAGTGCAGAGATAAGAAAAAGTTAATTGCTGTGACAATAGCGTTCTCCAACCTCATCAAAGACGTTTCAGAGCGCCTGGGCGCACAAGTTATATATACGCCTGTGGGTGAACCGTATCTTGCGCAGGCAAAACTCATGTGCGGCGCGCAGGTAGGGCTTGAGGAGCATGGTTCAGTAGTTATCGAATGGAGCCGCGAGGGACCAATGCTCGCTGGAATAATGGCGGGGATACTGTCGAAAGAAAAAATGACCTTTTCAGAGGTTGTGGCTTCTTATCCCAAATATCACCAGATAAAAGGTGCAAAGACGCTGCCAGAAGGTACGAATATAGATAAAATACTTGAGAGGTTGAAAACCAAAATCCCGTTGGATTATGAGAAAGCCACGGATATGGATGGTCTGAGAGTGGATTACCCGGACGGCTGGTTCCTTGTGAGGGCCAGCGGTACTGAGCCAAAAGTCAGGGTCTTTTCAGAAGGGAATAATGAGAAAAGGGCACAGGAATTAATCAAGATTGCGATGGACGGATTAGAGTCAGCTCTAAAATAATTAAATCGATCTTTATGAATAACCGCAAAAAATATTGGTTGATTACAAGATAAAAACGAAAGAAATATATATTGATATGAAGTTTAATTATATTGAGAATCATTTAATTAATTTAGAATCTTATAATTGGAGGTTTGGACGTGGTAACTATGGTCAAGAAAAATTATTCATATTATTATATTGAGGAATACAAATATCGAGAATATGATTTGAGTAATCAGCCTGCAATTGGAGGAGAAAAATGTCTTTTCAACTTCATGATTCTTTAGAGGAAGCATTAAAAAAACAGAAATTACCCGCTGTCATTGCTTATAATAGAATAGATGGGCCTGGCTCCAGTCTAGATCTTCGCGAATTTCAACAAGCACTTTGGCGTCTACCTCACATGCCTAAGGATATCCGAGCGGATCTGACAATGGAATGGACTCGTAAACTTCCAAGAACTGTGGGAATTACTATAGACACAGGAACAAGAGTAGAAGCTCATCCTTTTGACTCTGAACTAATAGGAGTTCAATCTATAGAATATGGAACCAAAGTTATTGGAAAACCTGGTGAAATAATTCCAAATAAAAATAATTGGCTCCTTAAAATCCTTGATCTCTTTGATTTAACAGGAGTAATGTTTGTCCTGCGCAATCTTCATGCAGGCACACAATCGGCAGGTTTGGGTGGTTCCGCAACTGCAACAACAGGAGTATGCATTCTCGCAAATGAATTAGCAGGCAGACCCTTAAGTGTAACTCAATTGATTTCTATGGCATCTCTTATTGAACAAGATCTTGGAGTAAGTATCACCGGAACACAAGAGCAATCAAATACTGTTTTCGGTGGCGTCACTGATTATATATGGTTCCCATGGGGAATCCCAGGTAGACCTGAAACTGGATTCGGGGAGTCGATACGCACCGAATTGATAGTACCAAAGGATTTCAAAATACTTGAACAACGGATGGCAATATTTCACTCCGGGAATCCTCGTCCAAGTACGCAGGTCAATTCAATATGGCGAGAGAAATTGCAAACTCCGGAGGGATATAAATTACATATGAAGAAACCTGAAATTGCCCATCAATTCCGTGAGGGTTTGAGATTGAGGAAATGGAATCAAGTACTTGAATCTATACAGAAATATCGTGAAATCCGTACTGAACTTTGTCCAGATTATATGGATAAAGGATCGCAGGAAATATTGGGACGGGCGGAGACAAAAGGATGTACAGCTTTTCCACTTGGGGCTGGTGGAGGTGGAGGTGTTTTTGTTTTCTCTCCTGATCCTGAATCTTTGCATTTGGTACGGAAAGATCTTCAGGGTATATATCGAGAAATTCCTTTCAACATAAAAGCAAAAGGACATGAATTGATCAATCTACCCTTGGAGGTATGAATAAATGAATTTCAAAGATATAAATTGGAACATTGTAGAGGCAAAAGGTAGCATAGCTTTTCCTCTTGGCGTAGGTGGAGGTGGAACTCACATATCTTCGCCTGAGCCTATAAGTATACAAGAAATAAAAGATGAACTTTCTATTAAGGGATACAAAGACAAAAAAATAAATATAATATCTAAAGGATATGAATTGTTCAAATGACTAAGCGGGAGGTATTGAGAATGGAATTGACAATTCTTAATTGGAACATTGGCGGCGCTAAGTATCTCGAGGAGACAGAAGATAAGCGCGAAATAACACGTGATTTGCTTAACAACGAACTTAAAAGACTTATTGAACGATATGACCATCCTCATGTTGTTACACTTCAAGAGATTGTGCGCTATGGAGAAACGAAAGAAACGGCAATTAATTTGATAGACGATATTGTTGGCTACAGTTACTACCCTTTTACGTTGATTGACACAGAATTACTATCGGCTAAGGACAAGTGGAATAAAGTGAAGCGCAGTGGTGATTGGCCTCTAGATCATTATTTTGCTCAAGGGAATGCAATGTTATTTAGAGATGATATGCCGCATTTTCACTTTTGGGATTTATTATGTTCAAGTTCTTTTAACTGGGATGGTGTCTCAGAAGACGATAGCGGTGTACTTCTAAATTTGCTTAAGAATGCTTTTGGAAATGATCTGATGAGTAATGTGTATTTATTTAACTGGGATGAAATTCCAGAAAACCCTATTGAAAATCAAAGACTCGTGGAATTTTTAATACAAAATTGTAATGTGACTTGGGCAAAAGAATGTAAAATTGAGAAAAGCAATGATGGCAATAACATCAGCATTTCTAATGGAAAATATTTATTTAACTGGGATGAAATTCCAGACAATCCTATTGAAAAAAAAAGACTAATAGAATTTTTAATACAGAATTGCAATGTGAATTGGGCAAAACAAAAAAAAATTAAGAAAATTAACGACAACGCCATCGTAATCTGGGATGAAAAGTGTTCATTCAAGGAAGATAGTGTAGATGGAACTGAAACAAAGTTTCACACAGATGTTTTTGGTAAACGGGTGGATAAGGATGGCAAAAACATTTCATCAATTAAAGAAAAAACAATTGAAATATTACTTGATGAAAAAAAAGAAAATGCGATACTAAAAATCAGTGACGCCCGAATTTATGATCTAGAAGCAAAAAATGAAAATGGCAAGCTAAATATTTATACGAAAGGAACGAAGTTCACATTTCTTGAAATTAACAAAGAAGCCGATGAACTCACAGTGAAGAGAGATAATGGCAAGGAAAACAAATACGAAAAGTTAAGAATTTTAAATAATGGGAAAAGAATTACAATTTATACCAAGAAAAAATGTGTCAATATAACGCGTAATGGTAAAAAAGTGACGCTGAAAATCAATGACGATGAACCTATTGTTTTAAAAGTAAAAGAGGAAAAAGGCAAACTTAATACATATATACCAGGGGGAGTAAGTCATGTAGAACAAGTCTATCTCAGGTCAGGTCTCTATTTTGGCAACCGTGATACTGAACCAAGGGCTGCACTGGTGGCACATTTCATATTCAATCCAGAACGTAAAGAGAAAAAGCCATTAGATATTTTCGTCGTAAATCTCCATTTGACGACACTGACGGGGGAACGTGAAGGTATTCCTATAAAAGACCATGAAGCTTCAAGAATTCGTCAGAACCAACTAGATGTCATCTTTCTTGATATTGTGTCTCAATATAATATATGGAGACAAAAACATTATCCAGAGCGTGACAATAAGCGTCAACCTGCAGATGGGGAGACCATCGAAAGAGAAGAACCTCTATGGATATTAGCAGGAGATTTCAATTTTACACCAGAGTCTAAGGAGTACGAGTATATAAAGAAAGAAATGAATTTCATGGATGTTGTTCCTATCAAAGGAAGTGGAACAAAAGCTAAAGGAGTTGGGAACCCTGCCACCTTAACTCTCGATTACATTTTTGTAGGTCCTAAATTCATATCATTGGATCATCGCATTACAGAGGATGGAATACGCAATAATAGTGTCGATTCACACGCAAAAGGGTCTGACCATTTTCCAATATATGCAAGGATTCCTCTTGCATTACCGGAGAAGAAATGAAATGTTTGCAATTTGTAGAATAATCAACATTCAACTATAGCAATAAGGATTACCGACTGCATGTCATCATGAGAATAAATATGAATGAATCAACGCGGAATATTCTGGATAAAGATCAAATAAGGAGTAAATATGTTAAGTAGTTTAGATAATAAAATGCAAAGGCATAGAAATCTTCCTGAAGAAATAATTGGGGTTAATAATGGCAGTATCGCCTGAGATATATCTTGGATTGCTGGCTGTAATTGTTTTTGCTATACATCTTTATGAAAGTAATAGAATACATCAACAAGAACTAAAATTCCAGAAATTAAAGCACGAGGATCAACTGAAGCAGCAAGAGAAAGAAAATGAATTACTGCTGAAACAATTTGAAGAGAATACGAAGGAACGTGAAAAACGCGATGAGTGGCTCGATCGTCAAACGACCAATCTGGCTGGGGTTACAGAAAAAATTGGTGACAAGATTGCGATGCAATTAAAGGAGAATGTTGATTGGGCTGTTTCTGCACTTGAACAAGCGAAACTTAAACCCCGTGCACAAACCTTATTTGGTGAAAGAATGGGGCATTTTCGTGACGAGAAAGAGCATATAGCGGAGAATTTTGTTCCATTATTATTAAAAAGATGTAAATTCCATGCAGAAAAAGGAAAGGTATATCTAATTGTCGATGCAGGCACTACTCTCTTTCCATTTTTCGAAAGATTAGGGCGAGAAACTGTGCGCATTTATGAGAATAAAGAACCGTGGCTCAGTAATCTTGAAATTATTACTAACAATCTACCGGGAATTGAAACACTCATTGAGACAGGTAGGATTAATCCCAACAATCGCTACTCTAAACTGGCAGTTGAGTGCAAGCTCCTCCCAGGAGCACCACTGCCAATATATTCAGGTATTACAGGATTGGAAACAAATGATGCACTTGAACGTCTCCGCAAAGCACCTGGAGGTGCTGTTTTCATTGGGCTTATTACGGGAAATTGGATTCGATTGAATACTTCAACATCACCTAATTGTCCGGTGCCACTCGCTAGGGGACAAGGTCATCTAGGCTTCAAGCAAGTTTTAATCGACAATTCAGATGAGATTTATGTTGTTACTCCATTGGGTAAGATTTTCGTTGACATTCCAAACGATAAAGATCCCTGCAATACGATAAATAAGGCGCTGGATTTTAATGAAAATCATCTCGATCCAGATAAACAACCTTATTTACAAGTAAAAATCGATAGTGATAAGGCGAAAAATTTAAAGCTAGTATCTACATATCGTGTCGATGGACGTGTATTGTATAAACTTAGCCAAAAGCTTTTCACTCTATTCAATTTAGACGAGAATGATAATAATAAAGATGTGTGGAATGAACAGTTTTCCAAGTCAGAATATCATAATGTACCACATATACTTTTCCCATTTGATAAGAAGTTATCTGGCAACCGGGATATTCAGATTGAAACAGAGTTTCCACATCGTAATACACAGAGAGAGGATTTCATAACAAAGTTCTTCTTTGTTCCACCGACTCAAAAACCCTGAAAAAGAATGATAATGAAAAAGGATAATTTAGATTTTTGCACCTGCGGGAGTATCTTGCGCAGGCAAAACTCATGTGCGGCGCGCAGGTGGGACTTGAGGAGCATGGTTCGGTGCTCCTTGAATGGAGCCGTGAAGGTCCGATGCTGGCAGGAGTGATGGCAGGTATACTCTCGAATGAAGGACTGAGCCTTTCCGAACTTGTGGCTTCGTATCCGAGATATTACCAGATAAAGGATGCAAAAGTGCTGCCTGATGGAAAAAAACCTGGGGCTGTACTGGACAGGCTGAAAAAGGAGATACCACAGGATTATGAACGTTTAACTGATATGGACGGAGTTCGCGTGGATTATGAGGATGGATGGTTCCTTGTTAGGGCAAGCGGCACAGAACCCAAGGTAAGGATATTCTATGAGGGGAAGACGGAGGATAGGGCGAAGGAACTGAATAAGATCGCTATGTATGGGCTCGATAATTCTATATAATAATTTTATATAACTACAAAATTAAATTTTTTATATATAAATAATCCCTAAAACTCATCATTACTATACTAATGATCATTTTTATATAGTATAAGATTAGTTAATTTATTATAAGGATTCTCAAAAAAGGACGATAAATATGCCTAGCGATCTTGCAGATAAAGCCATTCTTTTATTGGCACCAAATATAGGTAATGCAAACGCAAAATCTATAGTTTTTGAAGCCTGCAAGAGTATAAATGCTGATATTGAAACATTGGATAATAGCAAGCTTATTCCTTTTTTGGAACACCTTGAAATATCAATGGTTCCACGGGTAGGACCTGGTATAGCAAAGAAAACAAAAGATAAATTAATGGAGTTAGGCGAGAAAAAAATACTTGTGGAAAATAAGGTCGTGCCTGAAACAAAATTAGATGAAGGGATTGAAAGAGAAATTGAAGCTTATCTTGAGAAAAATACCCTTCAAACTGAAGATGATATTCAGGATTATTCAAAATACCTTTCAAAGAAGTGCGGCGGGGATGCCAAAACAATTGAACAAAGAATCGCTGATAAGGTTTTGCATGCCAAAGATTCATTCGCCAAAAAAAAGGTGAAGGTTGAAATAAAATTGTTCCTCAACAAGTTTCCTCATCCGAATAAAACTGATATTGATGATTTTATAAGATATCTCCGCGTGTTAAAAATCGTCATTGATGAGGCTGAAATAAGAGAACAAATGGAAAATGAAAGGCTTTTCCGTAAATTCGAAGGGGCACGTCGTGAAGATACCCCTGAGGCTGATAAATTAATGAACCGGGTTAAGGGAAGTAAAGAGGCAATCGGGGAAAACATGAAAAAGCAGGGGATGACCTATCTGATAAAGGATGAATCCGAAGATTCTGATAAATCCATGTCTGAATTTATGGAGATCATGACCCCAACTGAAACTGACATGGCAGAAGCGCTCAAGAATATGGGGCTTTTCCACCTTGTTAAGAAATGAAATCTGATTTTTAATATCAAGCATGAATGTCTTCATTCTGGCGATTGTTTTGGGTGCACTGCCTTGTCAGGTTTGGGATGTTTGCTCAGATCCGAAAGCAAGCTCTTCCCCGCGCGCACTGCATCCATCGAGAATACCTCAAGGTTGAAAACGCCTTTAAATTCCAGTTCCCTCAAAACCGAGAAATCGATATTCCCTTCCCCGGGCGCGCCGTGCATATCGCCATAGTAACTCTCAGCCAGCACACCATTATTATCGTGCACATGAACATGTGCCACATTGCCGTTCAATTCTCTTACAAAATACCGCAATTTTCCCATATTGCCGCTGCACGTGAGGTTGGCGTGGCCGATGTCGAAAGTGGCTTTCAGGGAGGGCGAGTTCACTTCCCTTATCGCACGCAGGTGCTCATCAACTGTGCAGCACAGGTTCGTGGGGTCTGTTCCTTCCTTGTTCTCAAGACCCAGGATAATACCGTGGTTTTCAGCTTCAAATGAAAGTTTTTTGAGGTTTTCTACCATGCGACTGAAGCTCTTTTCCCTGTCGCCTGATATCTTTCCAGGATGCACCGTAAGGACGCTGCATCCGAATTCAGAGGCAAGGCTAATGCTCTCCCCCATGAGCCTAAATTGAATGGAACCCATATGCGAAGTATCCACAATGAGCTCTTTCGGGTAATTGGGTAATTCCCCAAAGTACGGGGCATGCATTGTAGTAAGCGCCCTGCCTGTGGAAAGAAGGTCGTGCAGTTCATCCACGCGTTCTTTCATTAATTTACCCCCGTTGTAAAGCCTTAGCTTCGGGATGTAAAGTTCGATGCTATCAACCTCTTTTTCCAGCTCTGGCAGCGGTGAAGCAAAGGACGAGGCTCCGATCATCATTTTCATATAAGTTTGATTTCTTGAATGCCTGCAAAGTATTAATAAGTTCCATATTCAAGGAAATAGCAAATATTCAGGGATATAGGAAAGATTAACTTAATGAACGTCTTAAAAGGGCAGGATAGGATAGATATGAACAAAAAAATGATTTTCACAGGGCTGCTCGGTGCCGTATTTCTCATAGCAGGACTGTACTTCAGGATTACCGACCCCGATATAAGCTATATTTCTTTTGAATACTTTGGTTTTGGGACATGGATTGCAGGCATAGTATTTTTTGTTATTTACCCAAAATATAAAGAGATCATTTCATTCAGCCTGGGGCTGTTGGTGCTGCATGCAGGGGTTTTACTTATCTTAAAAGACAACTATTCAAATCCAAAACTTCTTGGCTTTCTGGTCTTTACCTCCGGGATAGTTTTTGTCATGAGTTCAGGTTTTTCGGATTATTTGAAGAACAGGAAAAATAAATAAAAGGCTCAAAGGTTCTTATCCTCTTTCATGACCTTAAGGAGTTCGAGAATAGAATACCCTGCCCTTGTGACCCCCATGCTTCGGTTATCCGTATCTGTTCCAACAAGATAGAGGTTCGCTATCGGTGAGCGCTGACCTGCAAAATATCCATTGATCGTTACTGCGGCTTTTTCTGGTATTGTAACCTGGTAATGGGTCATCTCGATTTTGTTCTCTATTTCTGGGACAGCATTAATTATTATCTCAAGCGCGCGCTTCTTTTCGCTTTCTATGTTCTTTTTGTCGTCAATAATGAAGGTGAACCCGACTAACTGCTTGCCTTTTGGCGCAATACCAGGATCGTAATTGCTGATCGGCATTGCCCAGTACGCACCGTTCTTGAACCAGACCTCTGAGCCGATATAATCGAATTCCTTCATTTTTTCGCTCAAGCCATGCCATATCGTAAGGCTCAATGTCTGCTCGATGCGGGAGACATTCTCTTTGAAATCGGATGGCAGCGGAACAAGGGATGGAAGGGTTTTTACAAAACCTGAGTAAACAACTGCATCCGCGGTATAAGAATCAGTATCAGTGGCAACACCTGTTGTTTCCCCGTTAAGGGTGATTATCTCGCTCACACGTTCACCTGTCTTAATACTGACATTCGCAGGCATCGAATATAGAACCGAATTAAGAAATGATTTAAGCCCTCCTCGCGGGTATGCCTGGGCGTACGCCACCTTGTTCGTGGCAAGCCTGCCCAGCGTTGACAGACGTGAGGTCAACTGGTATTTTGACAACATATCTGACAGCATTGCCGTATAAGAATTATTATTTTCCACGGTTTCGTCTTTAAAGATATCCTCTGAAACGCTGTCCCTCACAAAGCTGCTGCCGTAAAGAACACGGTTCACGGAAGTTTCTTTCATGGATTTCCCTGAAAGGAATGGGGCGATAGCGTCCACAAAATCCAGTGTATCTTTTGAAAGGCCTTTCGGCAGGAAATCATATACTGACTGGTTGACGTCAAGCATCCCAAAAGCGTTCAAAGTGAGCGCCTTTGTGAGCGCCTGTGAGAGCAGCAGCCTGTCTTTTCTGGGAAGGACATCAAAGGTCACAAAATCCTGGATATTTGAGGGAATTTTTGTAAGACCTTTCTCTGTCCTCACATAGTAAGTACCATAGTCTAAAAATACCGGAACATATGTGAAATATTCATCCATCAAACGCCGCAGCGGTCCAACCTTTAGGTGCGTTATTGCATGTGGGCCCGTGTCCACCTGGAAGCCATCCACCATATAGCTGTTGCAGTTGCCCCCTACCGAGCCGTTCTTTTCCAGAACGAGAACGCTTTTCCCGTGCTTTGAAAGCGCAAGAGCGGACATGAGACCGCTTATGCCCCCTCCTATAACAATAACGTCGTAATCAGTCATGTACACCTAATCTTATGCCCCACTATGAAAAATCTTGCTATGGAGTGCTCTGGCACGTCTGCGCATTCTCCGTACCAGCGCCCGTATTGCATGGATCATAATAATATTGGGGGGAATGACCTTCCCGCCTGACCTTGTTTTTCCATTGCGTATGGATTCAAGCGCCTGGCTTTCGCCGATATGCGTGTCTATATCTGTAAACCCGAGCCCTATGGTCGAAAGCAGGTGGGAGTCGCTGCCGCCCACTTCGGGTTTTCCAAGCACAGAAGCCATATGTCTTGCTTTTTCGTTCTCACCGAATACGCATCTTGAATTAAAGGTCTCTATGGCGTCAGCGTCCTTTGCTGCAAATCCGATGCTATCTTTCTTGAAAGGATGCGGGGCGATCACAACTCCACCTTTTTGCCGGGCGATATTGATAGTCTCTAATACCGGAAGGCCAGGCTGGATATTTTCTCTTATCCCGAGCACGATAAGGTGTCCATCTGAAGTAGATATCTCAATGCCCGGGATCACAAGCAGGGGAAGGTTCAACTCTTTCGTGCGCTCTATCGCACGCAAACTCCCCTCAACCGTGTTGTGGTCGCAAATTGCAATGCCGTCAAGCCCCTTACTGACTGCCCGCTTCAGTATATCATCCACTTCAAGACTGCTATCGGTCGAGTAATTCGAATGTATGTGAAGATCGAAACGCATGTACCTATATTTTCTAATGTGTTTAAAAAGTTAACTCCTAAGGAAAAAAGTTTAAATACCCATAAATAAATTAGGTATCACTAATTTTCTCATTTTTATTGATGAGGTATTTGAGAGGTATTTAAAATGGATAATATGGAATATAAAGGAACTACCACGATCGGGTTAGTATGCGATACAGGTGTGGTCCTGGCAACAGAGAGAAGAGCAACCATGGGTCACTTCATTGCAAGCAAAGACGCAAAGAAAGTATATCAGATAGACGACTTGATAGCCATGACCACGGCCGGCTCAGTAGGGGACGCACAGAGGCTCGTAAAATGGATGCAGGTGGAGTCAAGGCTCTATAAAATGCGCAGGGAAGAGCCAATGACTGTTAAGGGTATTGTAAGTCTGCTTGCCAACATCCTGAGCGGGAACAGATACTACCCATACTATGTCCAGCTTCTTGTTGGAGGTTTCGATAAGAACGGACCCAGTGTATATTCACTTGATGCAATAGGTGGAATAATCGAAGAGAAAAAAGCAGTATCCACAGGATCGGGTTCGCCAATGGCATACGGCGTTCTTGAAGACAGGTATATTGAAAAGATGCCTATTGATGACGGGGTCGAACTTGCAGTACGAGCGCTGCACAATGCCATGAAGCGCGACTCAGCATCAGGTGATGGTATCGAAGTTATCAAAATTACTGCAGACGGATATACGAAGGTAGATGATAACGATATCAAGAATATGCGTAGTGCTTTTACATAATTTTATTTTTATTTTTTGAATTTTAGAAGGAAAAATACGATGACTGTTGATGAAGTAATAACTGAATTAAAATTAAAAATAAGAGCCAAACTTCCCCCCGATGTAACAATATCGGATGTGGATTTTGAAGGACCTGAACTCGTTATTTATACAGAAGAGCCGAGAAAATTTGCGGACAACGGCGATCTGATAAAAGGTCTTGCAAAGGAGTTAAGAAAACGCCTTGTAGTAAGACCTGACCCGAAAGTACTGGTTCAGCCCGAAGAAGCTATTGCCGCAATTACGAGAATAGTTCCATCTGAATCAGTCATCTCAAACCATTATTTTGATGTTGACACCGGAGAGGTCGTAATAGAAGCAGAGAAGCCGGGTCTTGTCATAGGCAGGCACGGAGAGACGCTGCGGGAGATCACAAAAGAGATCGGATGGACTCCCAAGGTAGTCCGAACCCCTCCCATGAAATCAACCACTGTGAACAACATCCGCCAGTTCATGCGCGCTAACAAGGATGAACGCAAATCCATCCTGAAAACGATCGGCAGGAAGATACACAGGGGCGTTTCATCAAAGGATAAATGGGTGAGATTGACAACGCTGGGTGCATGCCGTGAGGTTGGACGCAGCTGCTTTTTGCTATCGACACCTGAAACAAGGATACTTATCGACTGCGGAGTAGCTGTGAGCAGTGATGATAACGGGAGCCCTTACCTTTATGTTCCGGAGGTTCAACCGATCAGTCAGATAGATGCAGTAATTCTTACACATGCACACCTTGATCACATGGGGCTTGTACCACTTTTATACAAATACGGCTACGAAGGGCCGGTTTACTGTACCCCGCCAACGCGCGACCTGATGGCGCTGCTTCAACTGGATTACATAGACGTAGCGGCAAAAGAAGGCAGGAAGGCGCCTTATGAGTCGGCGATGATCCGCGAAGTGCTGAAGCATACTATTACATTGAACTACGGAGATGTAACAGACATAGCTCCTGACATGAAGCTCACGTTACATAATGCCGGACACATCATCGGTTCATCGATAGCGCATTTCCATGTTGGGGACGGATTGTACAATATAGCGTTCACGGGTGATTTCAAGTTCGAGAAAACCCGTCTTTTCGATCCAGCAACCACGGATTTCCCGCGCATTGAAACGCTTGTGATGGAAGCAACGTACGGCGGGTCAAGGGATATGCAGCCACCGCGAAAAGAGGCTGAGCGGAACATCACGCAGATAGCGAAAGAGACCCTTGAAAATGGTGGAAGTGTCATAATCCCGACATTTGCAGTGGGACGAAGCCAGGAAGTCATGATAGTATTAGAGGAAGCCATCCGAAAAGGAATAATACCTGATGTCCCTGTTTATCTTGACGGGATGATATCCGAGGCTACAGCGATCCATACCACTCATCCTGAATATCTGAACAATGAACTCAGGAACCAGATCTTCCATAAGGGAATGAACCCGTTCCTTTCAAAATGTTTCGTCCAGGTGGACTCAAAAGAAAAACGGCAGAAGATTATCGAAAACCGCGAGCCGTGCATCGTCCTGGCTACATCAGGTATGATGAACGGCGGACCTATCATGGAATACCTGAAAGCCTTCGGACCTGAGGAAAAGTTCACGCTGGTATTTGTAGGTTACCAGGCTGAAGGTACTCTTGGAAGGCGCATCCAGAAGGGATGGAAGGAGATCCCCATGTCAACTGGAGCCGGAAGGACAGAGACCATCAAGATCAATATGCGAATCGAGACCGCCGACGGTTTCTCTGGTCACTCAGACAGGGGGCAGCTTATGGAATACATAAGAAGGATGAGACCACGCGCCGAGCATATCCTGACGCAACATGGCGATGATAAGAACTGCATGGACCTGGCAAGCTCGATATACAGGAAGTACAAGATAGAGACCAGGGCGCCAATGAACCTTGAGACGATAAGACTGGCTTAGCAACACTTAAACTTTCTACTACCTATTCAGAGTTATATGGTCAAAGTTGAAGTCGTGATGGATGAAAGGGCTTTGCTTGCAAGAGCCATGCTCAACCTCAAGCTGATAAAAATATCATGGGCTTTATTCTTTATACTTATTGGTGCGAGCTGGATACTTGAAAACCTCGATAAGATAAATAACGCCATGATGTGGGCTTTAATATATGCGGGAAGCGGCGCGATCCTTCTTTTATTGAATCTCCTGAGATACTTTTATAAATTCAATATAAGCAGGTTCACTATCGGGCTTGGAGTTCTCGGAGTACTGATGGGTGTAGGAAATATTTATTCGCCTGGAACCATTTCTATATGGGCTGCGATCGTACTTATCATAGGGTTAAGTATGCTGCTCGGGGCGATCAAGAAATAATTTCAGTAATAAAGTCGCAGCGCACGGGTTTTTTAATGTATAGGAAACTATAAATGCGTATCTATATCCTGCGGCTGATTCTCAATCCGAAAGAATTAAGTTCTTTGAAGAGACAGTAAAGAATGATTTAAACAATGGTATCAACTACACAAGGAATAATTTTATGAATGCAATGAAGGAAAAAGCAATTTGGTTAGTATATGATTTTGATTTAGGCGGGGATATTCAAGGATTATACAAATGGTTGGATTCAAAGGGTGCTATTGAGTGCGGAAATAGCGTTGCTTTTCTAAAATTCAGTTTCGAAGAAAATTTTTATCAGGAACTTAGAGAAGAGTTAATGAAACATGTTACTATACAAAATAAGGATAGAATTTATATTATTTATAGGGATGCTAGAAAAATGAGAGGTAAGTTCCTAAGTGGAGAAAGAAAGAAAAATCCATGGGCTGGATATGCACTAGTAGGTGTTGCAGCAGAAGAAGAAGAGGAAGAATCGGAAGATTAGCTATTTAATAATGAAATATATTCTGGCTGATACTGGTTTCTGGATTGCATTATTAGATGGAAGTGATGAGCGTGATAAACAATCTGCCGCAAGAGAAATCTTCTCAGTAATTAGGTCATCAAACACTCAGATATTATTTCCTTCTATAATCTATACTGAATTATTGAGAACTAGATTTTTCAAGTTTTGACCAATGTCTCATAGAAGAATGTCGGGAATTCGTCAAAGTCCACGATAAATGCCTTGAAATCGCATATATTCATAGACGAGATTGTTAGAAAATGAATCTTTTAACTTAAGACCACTTACATGCTCGCTTCTTTGAACCTATTAACGACGAAATCCTTCTCAAGCGACGCAAGGAAATGCCCTGCGCGCGGTCCTGACTTAATCCCCAGGAGTGCAAGATATACGGTTTCAAAGACGTCCTTCCCTTCAAGTCCGGTCTCCTGTGCCACTTTATACACGGTGTCATGGATATCCTGACCGCTCATGCCATGCTCAAACTCATCAGCTAACATAACAAGCGCCTTCTTCTGCTCTTTCGTAAAGCTCTTGACCTGCGGTGGAAGCGTTTCCTGTACCTTGAATTTCACGAACAACGGCGCGTATTTTGCTAGCCAGTTCCTCGCATTGTCAGCCCTCTGCCTGATGCCTTCAATATCCGAGGTATCATAATTCGTGCGCGCAATTACAGTAAGCAGGTGATCAAAACCCCTGTTGTCCGCTATCTGCACCGCAGTCACCATGTGCCTGTAAGGAATATTTGATAGTTTTGTGCCTTCTGTCTGTGAAAGCTGGTATGCGCGTTTATCGCCTTCAACCATATCATACTCATCGATCAGGTTAAGGAGGGCAAGTCCTGGATCAAATTCAATGTGCTTTTCCGGCTTCTGCCTGATTATCAGGTAGCGCAGCACTTCTGGCGGTACGATATCGAGCATATCGTTTATTGAGATAGCAAGACCTGTTGACGAATGCATTGCGCCTTTGCCTTTGAGCATGATCCATTCGTACACTATCGGATGTGGGGGCTCATAACCATATATCTCACGGCTTATGCGCTTTCCGGTATCATATGAACCGCCAGCAGTGGCGTGGTCCTTTCCGAAAGGTTCGACAGTCGTGCCGAATATTGGCCACCGCGCAGGCCAGTCAACGCGCCAGGTGAGCTTCCCTCCGCCTTTCATGGATACGGTGCCTGTTGAGCCGCATTTACAGACATAATCCACAGTCTCTTTTTCAGGGTCAAACCCTGTAACTTTTGTCGAGTTCAGCCGCCCACATGCTGTGCAGATGGCATTGTACGGACTCCAGCCAGGTTCCAGTTCCCTTCCAGACACTTCTGAAAGTATGGCTGCAATTTTGTCCTTGCCTAAAAGTGCTTTCTTTATCGCCTCAACATATTTCCCTTCTTTATAGAGTTCATCAGCCCTGTAAACATCAGGCTTTATTCCCAGCGTATGCAGTGCCTCGATAAAAGGAAGCAGGAAATGTTCTGAATAACTCTTATGGCTGCCGCAGGGGCAGGGAATATCTGAAAGGGGTTTCCCCACATGGCTCTCATAATCTTTCGAAAGAAATGGATACACCTTACGGAGAGGGTCAAGCGTATCAGCGATATATATGAGCCGCACATCTGCGCCTTTATCCTTTAGCGCCCTGTAAACCGCGTCTGCAGTTACTACTTCTCTCATATTGCCGATGTGAATAGCGCCTGAAGGGGTAATTCCCGAAGCTACTGTGTGATTTTTGTTCCGAGAAAGCGCCTCTTCTGCTATGACATCTGCCCAGTGTATTGTTTCGTTATTCATGCCCCTAAAATCGCAGAAGAGATATTAAAAGATACCCTTATCTTTTGCTTCTCCAATCAGAGAATATGTCACGAATAGCTGTAGGAGGAACTTTTGATCCGCTGCACGCAGGTCATAAGGCTCTTCTTGCAAAAGCATCTGAGTTAAGCCGCAGAGGTGAATTGCTTGTAGGGCTAACGTCCAACGATATGGTCAGGAATAAGTTCCATGATGTTGCGGATTATAACCAGCGCTTTGAAGATGTTTTGGGGTTTGTCAGGTCGCAGGGAATAGAACCTGTTATCGTCAGGCTGGATGACCCTTACGGCCCTTCTATTAAGGAAGATTTTGACTGTATAGTTGTGTCTCCTGAAACACATCCTGTTGCATTGAAAATAAACACGATACGCAGGGAAAAAGGCTTGATACCATTAATAATAATTCTGGTGGACTACGTACTTGCAGATGATGGTTTACCGATATCAAGCACTCGCATAAAGAGAGGGGAGATAGATGCGAACGGGCGCGTACTGGATAAAAAGAGATGAAGTGAATGGTTTTGGTTATTGATTATTGAATTACCAGGCCTATGTGTTCGTGCGGGATACGAATCTTTGAATATTTCGTCTCAAGAACTGAAACACATCGCTGGATCGTCAAGAGCATGTATCAATTCTCTCGCTACACTGCCTGTTTTCCCTCTGCATGTAAACACAAGGATATTAAGATCAGCCCATTCCAGGCAGCCTAAACTCTTTTCAAGGTTTGGAATACCCGATTCTTCAGAACCGGAAAAATCTTCAACAATGGCGGTATTTATATATCCATCCGCTCTCAAGCGATCACGGAGTTTTAACAGCCGTTCTTTTTCCCCTAAATGTTTACCATCTGAAGGCGGATTATAAGCGCCATAGATAACGATGTGAATTTTATCCTTATAAGCAAGGATAGATTCTCTTTTCCTCTTCTGGAATTCGTCGAATCTTCTTTGGATCATCTCGCCCTTTAAAACCACAGCCCCTTTTTAAGATGGTTTCGATAGATAAGCTTTTACCTTAGTAGAAATAGATATACTCAAGTAGACTAAAATATACTCGATGTGACGATTCACCTTGAGGGATGTACCATGGGAACATACACAAACAAAAAAATAGAAGAGTACGCAAATGAAATGCCGTCAGAGCTTATTCGAGCGGTAGAAGCTTTGAATGACAAATTTAGATTGGCTATTTTTTTTGTGCTTCTAAAAAACGGTGATTTATCATTCACTCAAATAATGACGGAATTAGATATACCCAGGAAAGACAGCAGCATCCTGTCCCATCACCTGAAAATACTTGAAAAGGGAGCACTTATCAAAAATAAATATGCCAAAAAGGAAGGTGTGGATAGCCATTCATTTTATGACCTGACAGAGTTTGGAGAGGATATCCTTAATGCTTTAATGGATACGCTTGCTGTTTCTCGTTTCGTCGGTGAACCAATTGAACCGCTCAAGAAAATGCTGTATCAGGTAGGGTTAAAGCAATCTGAAAAAGCTTTTAAGGATGCGACTAGATGAATCTAACGCCTCAAGATGCGGGAAGGATGGAGTACCTCCTGGGAAAATCCAGACTTAGCTTCATAACTCCTGAAGAACAAACCGAATTGCGTTATTTGATCACTAAAGAGCAGCCATCGGCTAAGGACAGTTCACTGGAAGAATTGATCAAGCTTGGATTGATCCTTGTCGGACTGTATATTTTAGCGAAAGCACTGAGCGAGAAATAAGGAGCGAAGGCCAAATTTTGGTGTTATGGGCTATTATAAAATAATTGTTAATACGTCTGATGAAATTGTTTGAGGCAGGTCTTTCAGTTTAATCTAGGTTTTTTAATTGTATCATTAACTTGATGTAATCTTTTCTGCAAGAATTCAAAGGTATGATCAATATGATACTTGCAATGAGACCTAGAATTGTATTTTCGCCCAATGGGGATTGGATAATCCAAAAAACTATTAAAAATGAGAATCCATAAATACCACTCATAAAAAGTTTAATTATATCCAGTTCTGCTTTTATGTAATCCGCTTCTGTCATATTTCGACCCATGTATTAATTGACGAGAGGATATAAAGATGCATCGGAAGGTATTTGATAAACAAGAGCCACTTAAATCTGAAAGTATGGAACTGTTCTCTCAACGACAAGGTATCAAGCCTGTTAAAAATATTATGCAAGTTAATAGTATAGATGCCGAATTACGTAATAAGTTATGGAATGCTGTAGGATTTTGTTATTGGAATCAGATAGGAACGTATCAATTTCCCGAACTACATTACGAAATTCCTACATTTATAAATAATTTGCTCGATAGATTGTGGCACGAATATTTTAAGCGACCTTTGGATACCATGCCTAGTTATTGGCCAGATTTATATAATAATTTAAGAAGTTATTTCTATGGATGCGAATGGAATGAAGTTTATGATTTTATAGAATTTATCGCCAATAATCCAGTTAATCAAAAATTTATTGACTTTTGTAATTCCAATCTAAAGGAGGAATTATCTACATATCGTTTTGTTGGAGGGAAGATTGTACGGATAACCAGCGATGAAGAAATCGCCGAGATAGAAGCAGCCTTGCATATACCTATATCTCCAGTTCAGCAGCATATAAACCGTGCATTAGAGCTTTTGTCTGATAAAAAATCCCCCGATTATAGGAATTCTATTAAAGAGTCCATAAGTTCTGTTGAAGCAATTTGCAAGTTAATTGCGAATAATAATAAGGCAACATTAACAATAGCCTTAGAAACAATAGAAAAAGGAAAAAAGATGAAGATGCATCCTCCTTTGGTACGTGCTTTTAAAGAATTATATACTTATACAAATGATGCAGATGGAATTCGTCATTCTCTAAAGGATGAGCCTAATCTGGATTTGGAGGATGCAAAATTTATGCTTGTATCCTGCTCAGCATTCATCAACTATCTTATAATAAAATCATCAAAAGCAGGAATTAAGTTATAAATCTGTAAATCTGGGTCTCCTAAGAGAAAAATATAAACCCCTAATCCCCCCATCTAAACAAATTCAGGAGAAATCCATATAATATCCATCGAAAATCTCTCGAAATCATTCGGAAACAACATCGTCCTCCGTAACATCAACCTCAAAATAGAGCAGGGGGAATTCCTTACGATATTCGGACCCAATGGCGCAGGAAAGACAACGCTGATAAAAATAATGTCCACTCTTGTGAGCCCGACTTACGGCAAGGTCATGATCGATGGTTTTGATATCCAGGAGAACGCGATCGAGATAAGGAAAAAGATCGGCGTCATCTCGCACGAAACATACCTTTATCACGAGCTCACAGCAGCCGAGAACCTCGGGTTCTTCGGGAGGATGTAC
>Ga0180732_1000701_pt1 | contig 25551 bp, 32 predicted proteins | sample KR11_01MetaG_FD_148674 | JGI IMG/M metagenome (GOLD analysis project Ga0180732, IMG submission 148674) | Groundwater microbial communities from the Olkiluoto Island deep subsurface site, Finland - KR11_0.1 MetaG | ecosystem: Environmental > Aquatic > Deep subsurface > Groundwater | place... | reverse complement strand
GGCGTTCTTCGACTACCGGGGGACGCTGATCTAATAACGGGTAATAGGTGGCCGTCTCCCTCGTGTGGCAGGGGGACCACCCCTTTCGGCATTGACAGGCGAGGCGGGCGGCGTGGACACTGGGGCGTGAGGGACCGGCTACAGTCGAGGGCGAGCGGATGCGATGGTTGCGGGGACTGCTGGCGTTGTGGGTGCGCGTCGAGTGGTGGGTAGGTCGGGGCGCGGCCGTGCGAAGGCGGCTGGAAGGCTATGCAGAGAGGGCGCGGCGGGCCTCTCGGCAGTGGCGGGCGTGCCTCCGCGACGCGATCGCGGCAGACAAGCGGGCGAAGGCGGCCGAGGACATCCTGGAGACGGAGCGGCACGACCACCTACGGGAGACCGCGCGGCTGGAGTCGCTCCTGACCGAGGCGAACGATGAGGTGCGGCAGCTCCAGTCGCTGGTCACGCTCCGGGAGAAGGAGGCCGAGGAATTGACCAGGCTCAACGAGAAGTTCGCGGCCATCTGCGAGCGGGACACGAAGATCGCGGTCATGCAAGGGCAGTTCGCTTCGCTGACGGGAGGACGACGTAATGCCGGTGGCACTCAGGGACACGTTCCTTAGCAGGCAGTTCGAGTCGCGCTCCCGCGAGCTGGACACGTACAAGGCGCAGGCGGCCAACGCCCTCGGGCCTGGCATAGGCGGCCCAGGCGCGATGATCGCGGCCTCACTGGGCCTCTCCTCCATGCTCGGGTTCTCCGACGAGGCGGCGCGCCACGACGACCAGTACAGGCGGTTCCGCGGCTGGGCCTACGTCGCCATCAACCGGATCGCCACCCGCATGGCGGCGCTCCCGCTGCGGATCGGGCGCAAACTGAAGGGGATGCCCGCCCTCGCGGAGAAGCTCGGTTGGCGGCGAAGGACGAAACTGCTCACCCCTTGGCAGAAGATGCGCGGCCCCGCCTACGTCAAGGAGATGGACCAGGAGGTGGAACTGATCGAGGACCATGAGCTGCTCACCGCCATCCGCGCGCCCAACGAGGCGATGGTGACGTGGGGGCTGTTCTACTCGACGGCGGCCTCGATGGAGATCACCGGCAAGGGCTGCTGGTGGATGCCGCGCGTGAAGGGCGCCATGCAGGTCTGGCCGCTGCCGTCGTCATGGGTGACGCCGGTCCACACGCGCAAGAAGCTGTTCGACCACTTCCGCATACAGCCGATGAGCGGCCTCTCGACGGGCTGGTACGACGTGCCGCCGGAGGAAGTCGCCGTGTTCTGCCTGCCGGACCCGGCGGACCCGCTGGGGTACTGCTCGCCGGTGCAGAGCCAGAGCGCGGCGGTGGCGGCTGACGAGGCCATCCAGGCGGCGCAGTGGCGGCAGTTCAAGAACTCATTCTTCCCCAACGTGGCCCTGCGCGTCGGCCGGCTTCCTGGCATGCTACCCGGCACGGAGGGCGAGCGGCCTGTCCTGGAGGCGGATCAGCGGCGCGAGCTGATCGAGGCGGCCCGCGCGATCTGGGAGGGCGTCGTCAACTACAACGAGCCGCTGATCGTTGACGGCATGATCGAGGGCGTCGACCGGCTCTCGCTCGGGCCGCAGGAGATGGACTACCTCAACTCGGGCACGGCCGTCAAGAGCCGCATCTTCCAGGCACTCGGCTGCAATCCAGTGATTGCCGGCGAGATCACTGGCGTCAACCGCGCGCAGGCGGCAGTGGCCGATCAGATTTTCGTCAGTAACGTCGTCAACCCGTTGGCCACGCTCTTCGGGCAGGTGATGACGGAGCACTACGCGCGCGAGGACGAGGACATCGTGATCTGGCTGGAGGAGGCGGAGACGAAGGACCCGGACTATGAGTTGAAGAAGTGGCAGGCCGCTGGCACCTTGCAGGTGGTGACGAAGGATGAGTACCGCGAGAAGTTCATGCTGATGCCACCGCTGGACGAGGGCGGGGACGAATTCCCCGGTCCCGCCAAGCCGGAGCCGCCGCAGGGCGGGCCGTTCGGCCAGCCGCAGCCGTTCGGTCAGGAGAAGCCACCGACGGACGAGGCGAACCAGGATGAGGAGCAAGTCTAGCCCAAGGGGCCGGGCGGAGAGCAGAACTCAAACGCCGAAAGGCAGGAGGTTGACGTGGCAACTTACGCGGAACTGAAATCAGTTTTCGGCTACGGACCCTTGATCGACAAAATCGAGGTCGCCATTTGCGACAAGGCGCGGGCGATCATCGCCGAGGCAACGCCCTCTGCCGCTCGGCTCGCGTGGGCCGCCGGTGCTTTCGCTAACAGCCAAGCCGAGGCCGCGAAGCTTGTGAAATACGTGCTGGTGGCCAACAAGGCAGCGACGCTGGCCGCCATTCTCGGGGCGATGGAGCCGGCCGTTCAAAGCAACGTCGATGCTGCCATTGACAAGCTCTATCAGTGAGAGGTGACTTATGGCCAAGACTGAAGCCTCTGCCGCCCTGGACGCCTGCCAGGAGATCGCGCAGAACACGATCCTGGAGGGCGCTACTGTGTCGCTGGCGGGAATGTACGGGGCGATGCTCTACATCGACTTCGCTCTGTCCAACGCTACGGCGCACACCGGGACCAAAATCACGGTCCAGGTCTCCAGCAACACGACCGGCGACGAGGACTGGGTGGATTACTACTCGTTCGTCAGCACCACGGGCACGACAAACCTAGAGGTCATTACCAACAATCCGCTGGCAGCCGCCGGAACGTCTATCACCTGTGCCAGCACGACTGGGTATACGGCGGGAACCTGGATCTTCCTGGAAGACGTGAGCACGTTCGCCAACTCTGAATGGTGCTTCGTCGCGCTGGTGACGACCAACACGAGTGTCACGGTCCTGGATGGCGTGACCCGCCAGCACGCGGTCAACTCGATTATGAACTCGGTGGCCAACCGCTATGCTGTGGCCCTTCCCGAGACGGCGCTGCGGTGCCGGATCGTATACGACAACACGTATGACTCGGACGGCGCGACGGTGGCAATTCGATCCCGAATCAGCGACGTAACGGCGATCTAAGATGTTCGGACGCTCGCACCCACGAATGACGCAACGGCCGGAACTCTGGCAGGTGAGTGCGCGCCACCCGCGGGTGCGGGACGGCTCACTTATCTTCTTCGGCGGCGGAAACGCCCCAGGTGGTCCGTGGTACTGCGACTCGGCACGACCCGGAAACTTGAACGGTAACCACGGCACGCTCACCAACTTCTCCTGGCCGAACACGGCGACGAGCGGCTGGACGTGGATTCCGCGGTTGGGACGGTTTGGGACAGTACATGGTGGTACGAAGAACTTTGTTGATTGTGGCACCAGATTGGGAAAGCCGTTGAACTGGACAATCGCCGCATTTGTAAACCCGATTACAATGCAACCCGCGGGGATTATATTTTCGGGCGACGCGGCAGGCACAGACAATTCCGTGTGGGGAATCTTCGGTGGAGCCTCCACTATTAATCTGAGTATTTACGTGAGTTCCGGCGCAGCGTTTCAGGTCGCTCAATTTGCTGGGGAGTATATCGCAGCCAATTGGCCAATTGGCTCGCAGACTCACATCGCCGCTACAGTGGACGGTTCATTCATTCGCTATTACCGCAACGGCACGCTGATTGGTTCCCCGGTGGCACAGACCGTTGCGATGGGGGGAACGCCCTACGGCTTTTCGCTTGGCCGTTACGGAGCATATGACGGGTTGTATTGGAAAGGTGGACTGAGCGATGCCGGACTTTGGAATCGTGCCCTCTCCCTCCCCGAAATCCAGACCCTCGCCAATCCCTCCGACGCATCCCTTGGCGGCCTGATCGAGCCCGTGTGGCAGCGGGTGTACGCGGCGGCAGTGGCGGGTGAGGAATTCAGTTCGTCAAGTTCCAGTAGTCGCGCGTTCTCTAGTTCTTCCAGCAGCACCAGCACGTCAACGAGTGAAGCGTTTTCGTCGTCGTCGTCAACGTCCTCTTCCAGTGAAGCGTTTTCCAGTTCGTCCTCCACCAGCAGTTCAAGTGAAGCGTTCTCATCGTCATCTAGTACGTCGTCCAGTAGCGAGGCGTTCAGTTCATCCTCGTCGACAACGTCATCGAGCGAGGCGTTCTCCTCCTCGTCGCTGTCTTCATACTCGTCGAGCACGAGCGGCCTGCTGCCGACCGTACCTCGCCGCTGCACTGGCACTATCGCGGTCAAGTCGTGGTGCGGCGCTGTCGTTCGCGCGGCCGCGTGGTCTGCTGGCAGTCCGTCTCTCAGGGCATGGTCCTCTGGAACATTCAGGGTGGTGGGAGCATGAGCACGCACACGCTGGCGATAGGCGTCGACAACCTGGTCGAGGTGAGCGGGCTGGTCCTGGCCACCGACGGCACAACCTACGTGAATGACGCCACTGTGACATTCACGCTGACGGACGAGGACCACGTCGAGATCACCGATGCCACGGACGTGGCGATGGCCTACGTGGCGGCCAGCAACGGCAAGTACCAGGGGACGCTGCCGTACACGGTGACGGCGAACCTGACGAAGGGGGCGTCGTACTGGCTGTTCATCGAGGGGGTGAAGGCGGGGCGGACGGTGCTCTACGAGCGGCACGACTGCGTCGCCAACTACGCCGGGAGCTGAGCCGTGCCATCTAATAACGGATATAAGATGCGCCGTCCCCACCCGCTCTGCAAGGTGGCAGCCGACCTGTGGGTCAAGCAGGCGGACAGGCACGAGGCGGCCATGCGCGACGCTATGCGCCGGGTGTTCGCGGACATCGCCAAGGAGACGGGCCGGCGGCTGCGCACGCTGGCCAGGGAGCATCCTGACCTGTTCGACGACCCTGTGAAGGCGCGGCACGTCGCGGAGCGCGTGTTCGACCCCAAGGAGTGGCTAGGGGTGATCAAGGTGGCGGCGGCGCGGCAGATAGCGCAGGGGATCGTGACGGGCTACCTGTCGGGGCGGGAGCTGTTCAAGAGGCGGATGAGGAAGGCGTTCGAGTTGTTCTCTAAGGGCTGGGAGGAGGCCCAACACCCGAGGGACGCCCGCGGGAGGTTCGGAGCAGGCGGCGGGGCGCAACCACTACCTACTAAACCGCACGAAAGCGAAGTTGGCGGCGCGAGAACCAATGAGTGGAACAAGTCGCTTGAGATAGTGGACGCATTGCAGGCGAAACTAGATGTCGTCGACCAGGATTCGCCCTCCGTTGCACATTACTTAGAGGACCTGTCGGCGATGCCAAAGAGCCATCAGGAATTGTTGGCGAAAACGGCAGGAGGCATTTGCGTAGGAGATCGGCCTATTACCGAACAGGATCACATGCAGCATTTGAAAGGCGTGCAACCGAGTGGATGGCCGTCCGGGTACACATGGGACGACGCTGCGGGAATGGGAATATCGAAGGTGGGCGACACGATAGTGTTAGGAAAGGGATTGCACGGAAGCGTCAGCGTGGCATGGCATGAAGCTGCGCATGGCCTTGACACTGGTGGAAAACTACTGCACGGTCAGAAGTTCTCCGAACGGGATGCCGGCACGGTTGCGTTTGAGAAGGTTCGGCAGACGATGGTTCGTTTGTTTGGACCATATACTTGGCACTATCAAGAGGCGTTTGCTGAGGGCTATGCGGTATGGGGTGCAGGGAAACTAGGGCGACTCAAGGATGGAAGCATGGTCCCGTCCGGCAAGATTTACACAAGCGAGGACGCGAAGATACTAGATGATTATTTTGGTGGGCTAAAGATATGAGTCGCACAGCAATTCCCAGGAGAGTAGATGACCGTACAATCCTGGTGCAGGCTCGCGCTGAAGGTAACGGCGTAATAGGTGATGGGGTTGTCGAGATTACAACCGAATCGCCAGATTACGCGGCCTATGATGAATTTCTGAAAGAGGTCGCGGTCGAGAAGGGCAAGGCCGCGGAACTGCTTTCCAAGGGCTACGACCCCAGCGAGGCCAGGGACGAGGCGGGGATGGCCGGTGGCAATGAAACTGAAGGGGAGGCGGACGAGTCCTGATGGCCAAGAAGAAGCCACCCCTGAACGGCTCTTACTACACGCTCGCGGAGCGCGCCGAGCAGGGCGAGGACATCTCTGCGGAGCAACTCGCTACCGCCGCCTGGCTTGAGGACTGGGCCATCCCCGACACCGTGCGCCAGGCCATCGTCAACGAGGTCGAGGCCAGCATGGACGGCGAGTGGTGGGACGCCATGCCGCAGTCGATCCTGGACAAGATCGAGGCCAACGTGCGGGACGGGATCACGGAAGGGCGATCGCTGGACCAGACGGTGGAGGCGGTGCAGGAAGCGCTGGGGGCGGACGGGAACGTGCGGGCGGAACGGATAGCGCGCACGGAAATGACCGGTGCACTCAACGCCGGGCACGTGGTCCAGGGTGCTGAGCTGGAAGAGGCCGGTATCAAGGTACTGAAGTATTGGATGAATGCAGGCGACGAGTTTGTGCGGGACTCGCATATCGCGTACGCCGGCCCGCCTTACTCGCCCGTGGAAGGGGCCGACGCGAACTTCGTGCTTGACACGAAGGAAGGGGTGGTAGAGGTCCCATACCCTGGTCATATGAATCTTCCGCCCGAAGAGAGAATATCCTGCCGGTGCCTGGCGTACATCGACATCGACGAGTCTGGCGGGGTGGACACCAGCAAGGCGTTCGACCCGAACGAGCCGCGGGACGAGCGGGGACGATGGAGCGACGAATCCTCGGAAGCGGTCTACGACAAGGACAAAGAGGAGTGGCGACAAAGCGATGGTCGCGCGTTGCCGGCGCATATATCTGCCGTGCGCATCCCGCCCGCGTGGACCGGCGTGCGGGTGGCGAAGAATCCGAACTCGGAAATGCTGGTGGCGGGGAAAGACTCCAAGGGGCGCGAGCAGCGGATCTACAGCCAGGCATACTGGACACGGACAGCCGCCCTGAAGTTCAGTCGCGTTCGGGAACTCATGCAGAAACAAGGCGCAATCGCGGCGCAGAACGAGGCCAACGTGAAGTCGGGACAGGAGGAAGCGGTCGTCACAGCCCTGATAATGGCCACCGGCATCCGGCCGGGCTCGGAGGCAGACACCGGGGCCGAAAAGCAGGCATACGGCGCGACGACGCTGGAGGCGCGGCACGTGAAACCAACCAAGGAAGGCGCGATCCTGGAGTTCGTCGGGAAGAAAGGCGTGGCCCTCTCGATACCGGTGGACGACAAGGGATTGGCGAAAATGTTGCTAAACCGTGCGAAGCAACGGTCGCCGCGGGAAAAACTGTTCTCCGTCACGGACTCGCAACTTCGGCAGTATGTCCACAGCCTTGACGGGGGTAAGTTCAAGCCGAAGGACTTCCGTACTCTCAAGGGAACGTCCGTCGCCATAATCGAGATCAAGAAGGCCAAGGCGCCCGCAACGGACCGGGAGTACAAACGACAAGTCAAGGCGATAGCAAAGGTGGTCGCGGCGAAGTTGGGGAACACCCCGACCGTCGCGCTACAAAGTTACATCGACCCGACCGTGTGGAGCAAATGGAGGAAGCCATGATGGACGTGCCGGAACTGGACACCGACGTGCGGTTCGGAGAGGTTGACGAGGGATCGCTGGACTGGCGCGCCGAACTTGCCGAAGAGGAAGACCCCGACGATGACGAGATCGAGACGCCGGACGACGTGGCGGCGATGCTCGGATTCGATCCGACGGAAGGGGACTGACGCCGATGCACGCGAACAGCCTCCTCCTCTTCCGCAAGCATCTGCTGGGCCACTTCAGGGACGGCCAGACGATCCTTGAGGTCGGACCCGGCGGGTACCCGAGCCCATACATCCTGGCGATAGGCGAGGTGGCCAGGGTCCACTACCACGTCACCGACCGCAAGTGGGAGCGGATCGAGCGGCGGATGGATCGGGCGCGCAGGCGCGGGACTCACGCGGGCGAGCTGTCAGTCGCCACCATTAAGCAACCGGAGGACTATCGGATCGACTCTCCGGACAGCGTGTACGACATCGTGCTGAGCGGGCAGGTGCTCGCGCACGTGCGGCGCCCGTGGCTGCTGGTGCCAGAGATGGCCCGGGTGTTGAAACCGGCCGGACTCCTGCTGACGATCACACCCGTGACATGGCGGTACGGGCCGCAGCCGATAGACGGCTGGAGGATACTGCCGCACGGGATGCGGGAGTTGCACGCGGCGGCCGGGCTGGAGACGCTCATGGCCGCCTTCGAGCACCTCGACCCGGACCCGGCGGTCAAGACCATGCAAATCGGCGGCGGGGACGTATTCGACACAGTGGCCGTCGGCAGGAAATCGTAAGGAGGTTTTCGGGTGGCAAGACCGATGCACGATGTCGTCGTGATGCTATGCGAGGAAGTACGGCAATCGCTGGGGATCGACATGCTCCGATACGTCGAGGTCGGCGTTGACGAGGGACAGACTCTCGTGCAAGTGCTTACACGATGCGACTTTCTTCTCGCGACTGCCGTGGACTGTTGGATGGAAGATCCGGCGCACGAGACGACCGCGCGCGCGGCTCTTGCGCCGTTTGGAAACCGGGTTGTCATTCGAGTCGGGTTGTCTGTCGAGGTGGCTGCGCAATCTGCCAAGCAGAGCCAGCATGTCGTGCTGGTTGACGCGGCCCATGACTATACGAGTGTCGCGGCAGATTTGTCGGCGTGGTGGCCGATCGTTGCGCCGGGCGGTCTGATGTGCACGCACGACTATAACCGTTCGCGGCGTCGGAAGTTAGAGAACGTTGTACGGGCCGTTGACGAGTTCGCCGCGAAGATCGCGTTGCCCGTGGAGTTGTACGCATGCTCCGGAAAGCTGGCTTGCATCCGAAAACCAAGGAATGTGTAGGCGTGGGCGCGCGACGGTCCATCTAATTATTATTTATACATGGGCGCGAGTTCGGCGTCCACCCATCGGAGCGGGTCCGCGAGGCAGAAAGCGCATTGACACCGGCCGGGTCGCCGGGGGACACTGGGGGAGTGAGCGGGATGGTGCTGAGGTCGCACGTGCCCTCCGACGAGGAGGTCCGGCTGCTGGACGTGATGGCGGTCGCCGCGAGGCAGGCCGTCGACCGGCTGCAAGAGGCCGGCGCGTTCAGCGACGTGGTGCTGAAGTACAGCGTGCGGGGAGGTGAGCTGACGGAGGTTCACCTCGACCAGTTCGGCACCCATCGGCCCAGCGATTTGAAGCGGAACGACGGGTAGGAAGTCTCGGGCGTCTTGAGACAAGAGCCTGGTGGCTGCGACTTGACGAGGGTCGCGGCAGCCGGGCTCTTTTTTTGTGGAGTGAAGGCGATGGCCAACGTGCTAGTGACCGTGCGGTTGCCGAGTGCCGACGCCTCCATCATCGCCTACAGGAACTTCCGCGTCTACAACCAGAACACGATCGACGCGGACCCAGCGACGTTCCGCAGCACGGCGAAGCTCGTCGAGACGATGCTGACCGCTGCCACCACGGAGTACGAGATCGAGGTGGCGGAGGAGACAACGCTCCTATTCATGTGCCAGGACGTGACGAACGATGGAAACGAGTCCGCCTGGGTGCAACTGGTCGTCGCCGCCCACTCGCCGTATGTGAAGGCGCCGGACCCGATCGTAGTCAATTCCATCGAGTACTGCTCGGCATCGAGCACGTCGGAGACGGCCACATCTTCCAGCAGCTCCAGCACGTCGTCCTCGTCGAATTCAACGCAGTCCGCCAGTTCCGTGTCCACGACCAGCGGCCCGTACGTCAGCTCCTCGTCGTCCACGTCCACTTCATCACTGTCGAAGTCGTCCGTGAGCAGTTCGTCCAAGTCGAGCATCACGCAGTCGACCCAGACAAAGACATCCTTCAGCACGAACAGCAGCAGCAGTACGAGCCACACGTCCTCGTCCTCGTCGTCGGGCACGTCTTCCTCCTCGACATCCAGTTCGTCACACACGAATTCCTCATCGTCAACGTCCTCGTCGTCAACATCGTCGTCGAGTTGCACCTCGGCCAGCTACTCCAGCGGTTCATCCGTTTCCACGAGCACTGGTTCCTCGTCGTCCTGCACTTCGTCCACGGCATCGACCGGCGGATCGTCAGGGTCGTCCTCAAGCACCAGCAGTTCGAGTACCACTTCGACTGGCGTGCTGAGTCGGAGCAGCAGCGCATGCACATCTTCACCGGCCACGAGTTCGGTGGCAGAGTACAGTTCATCGTCAACATCATCCTCAACGGCATCAAGTGTGAGTTCCTCCTCATCGTCAACGTCGTCGTCGGTGATCACCTTCTCTTCGTCAAGTTCATCGTCGTCGTCGGTGATCACATTCTCGTCGTCGTCAAGTACGTCTTCATCGTCCATGATCACATTCAGTTCGTCTTCTTCATCGTCGAGTTCGTCGATTATCACGTTCTCCTCGTCAAGTTCTTCGTCGAGTTCAACATCAAGCTCATCAGTGATCATATACTCATCATCATCATCGGTGGTCACGTTCAGTTCCTCTTCATCGTCATCCTCGTCGTCATCGGTGATCACGTTCAGCAGTTCATCGTCATCGAGCAGCAATTCGTCCTCTTCGTCGTGCTCCAGTTGCTCGCACAGCACGTCCTCATCGTCCGCACTGTAAGGAATAATCCTCATGGCAGACTGGGAGCAGCAGAACGCCGAACTGGTCAAGGCCGTGCGGGATCGCGGCATGACGGCGACGCGCTTCGGGTATGGCATCGTCACCGCCGACCGGTACGTGGCGGGCGTGCTGGAGTGCTCCGGCCAGACGGACACGGAGAAGGCGGCGATCCTGAAGGACGCGGCGACGAAGCTGACGTACTCGAACGAGGAGACAGTCGCGGACGTGTTCGAGGCTGGCTCCGGCATCAAGGACTTCTGCAAGCGACTCGACGTGAAGGCCCCGAAGAACACGCTCATGGTGCTGGAGAACGTGCTCACGAGCAGCAAGGTGGACCGCGACGGGGACATCATGCGCTCCGATGGCGCGGAGTTGGACCCGAACATGCCGCTGCTCTGGCACCACATGCTCCCGATGCCCTTGGGACGGATGCTGCGCGTGCTGAGCCGCTCGCCGAAGGAGGTCAAGGTGGCGACGGCCATCGTGGACACGGAGGCTGGCCGGGACGCGGCCACGCTGGTCGAGTTCGGGGCGCTGCGGTTCTCCCACGGGTTCCGGCCGCTGAAGTTCCAGCCGATGGCGAAGGCGGTAGACCCGGAGAAGTGCCCGACTGCCGGGTTCGACGTGCAGCGGTTCGAGGTGATGGAGGAGTCGCTGGTTACGGTGCCGTCCAACACGGACGCGGTGATCACGGCGTTCTCCCGCGGCAAGCTGCACGATCCGCTGATGAAGGCGTGGGCCGGGCGGGAGTACGACCAGAGGCAGAAGGTGTTCGCGGCGGCGGCTGTGGACCCGTGGCAGGCCCGGGTGGATGCCTGGGTCAAGTCGTCCGGTGAGACGGGCATCCCGGTCGAGGTGCTGGAGAAGTTCTGCCCGACGTGCGCGCAGGCGGCAAGGGCCAAGGGCTTCAAGGCCGTCAAGCTCGACCTAAAGGAGATGCCCGAGCAGATGATGAAGGGCCTGTGCGAGTCGCTCGGCGACGACGCCGACTTCTTCACCCGCTGTATGGAGAAGGACCTTGGCAAGTTCGAGGCGGAGGTCGGGGACAACAAGGAGGGGTTCTGCGCGTGGCTGCACAAGCAGTGCGTCGGCAAGTGGCCAGCGGAGAAGCCGGAGAAGTCAGCCCCGGTCGAGCGCGAGGGACAGGGCGACACGCCTGCGGACGAGCCGGCCGATGAGGAGGAGGAGTCCAGCGGCGACGACGAGGACCTCGGCCTAGTGGCGAAGACGATGGCCGAGTCGAAGGCCAAGGAGGAGCCGAAGGACCCGCACATGAACGAGGACGGAACATTCAAGGGCGGGTTCGATGGCTGCGTCGCTCACTTTGTGGATCTCGGCAAGTCGGAGGAGCAGGCCAAGGGGCTGTGCGCCAAGATCGCGCGGGAGACGGGGCAGGCGCCGGGCGGCAAGGAGCACGAGCCGGAAGGCGTCAAGTACGGCCGCGTGCTGAGCCGCAAGAACGAGGCGCGGCTGCGCGAGTGCCACGAGAAGATCGGCGAGGCGCACTCGGGCATGCGCGAGGTGCTGGACCTGGTGGAGTCGGTCGAGTCCAGCGTGTCCGAGGTGGCCACCACGCAGCAGGCATCCGCGCTGGAGGTCCTTGTCCAGAAGGTCGCGGAGATCGGCGACGAGAAGCAACTGCGGGCGGTGAAGGCGCTGCTCGACAGCAAGATAGACGGGTTGAAGAGGGCGAAGGCGAAGGCAATGATCGACAGGTTTCTGCGTTCCAATTCCAAGCGCTGAGCCGTTACGGCCGGCGCAGCCTTTCAGAGGAGTGAGCAAATGCTTACCAAGAAGATGAAGGGCTGGCTGATCGAGCAGAAGTATGCTGCTGAGGCGGCCAGCGACACCGAGTTCCTCGGAGCGATGACCAAGGCCATCACCGAGGGCAAGCTCGACGCGGCGAAGATCGCGGAGCTGACCGCGCCCGACGAGCCGGACCCGAAGGACGAGCTGGGCGACGCCGTCGCCAAGGCGGTCGAGAAGGCGATGGCCCCGCTGGTCGAGAAGATGGCCAAGACGGAGAAGAAGGTCTCCCTGGCCGACGAGATCGACGGCGCGGTGACCAAGGCCATGAGTGGGATCATGGAACGGGTCAAGCCGGACAGCCAGCACACGCCGGCGCAGGTGTTGGCGGGAACCAGCGAAGGGGAGAAGACCCAGGCGCGGGTCAAGAGCCCCGTCGAGAGTTACTCCAGCAGCCGCACGCACCTGTGCTATCCGATGGACACGAAGCACGTCCACCTGCGCGGCCAGCCGGCATTCCTGCCGGGCCAGGAGCGCATCCCGTTGGAGTCGTCCAGCGAGAGGGACCGGGCCATCAGCGGCGCCTACTTCAAGTTTGCCTGCGCGGCCGGGTGCAACGGACGGCTGCCCCGTTGGCTCCAGATGACGGAGCACGACAAGCAGTTGCTCGACTACGCCCTGCACGAGGAGAAGTGGTCGGGCGTGGCCGCCGGGGAGAAGTACGAGATCGACGGCCGCAAACTGTTCGACTTCGAGCGCAAGGCCCTGCTGGACGACAGCACGTCGGGCGGGCTCGAGGCGGCCCCCATCGTGTTCGACAACGCGGTGATCACCATTCCGGTGCTCTACGGCCAGCTCTTCCCGCTGGTCGAGACTCAGACCTTGACGCGCGGGCGCCGGGTCGAGGGGTTCAGCATCGGCAACGTGACCGTCACGTCGGGCACGGCCGAGGGGACGGCCATCAGCCTGTTCGACACCACCACGTTCATCGCGGCGTTCGACACCACGATCTACAACGCGGTGGCCGCGATCCAGATCGGCAACGACTTCCAGGAGGACTCGCCGGTCAACATCGCCGCGATCATCACCCAGAAGTTGGGTGAGAAGTACCAGGAATGGCTGGACAACCAGATCGCCAACGGCGACGGGACCACGGAGCCGCAGGGCCTCGTCAACGCCACCTCGGGCATGACCGACATCGGCAACCCGGCGGGAGGCGCGAACGCGGCCCCGCAGGTGGTCGACTTCGAGAAGCTCTACTTCGGCGTCACCCTGCCGTACCGCACGCCGCTCAACCGGTGCCGGTTCGTGATGAACGACACCAGCTACCAGCGGGCGGTGAGCATCGCGGAGGCGTCCGGCTGGCAGACCCGGGCGTTCGGCATGCGGTGGAGTTCGTACGAGCTGGCCGACGGCTCGGCGGTGGCCATCCAGAACGACATGGCGAACACCGTGGCGTTCTTCTGCAACCTGAGCCGGTACCGCATGTATCGGCGGCTGGGCATGAACGTCCGCGTGGAGACCGCCGGCGACACGCTGGCCCGCGCGAACCTGACCGAGATCATCACCAGGGCCCGCTGGGGCGGCAAGTTGACCTCCGGGTCGGCTGCGGCCTACAGCGACAACTGGCAGACCTGATCCTGGGGACGTGTACGGCGGGGCCGGGAGTCTTCGGCGCGCCCGGCCCCGCCCTCTCTAATCCAGCGCCGCACACGAGAGGGCGAAACGATGAATTGGAATCCGAAGGAGTTGGTGATCGAACTGGCGGGCAACAAGAACCAGCGGTTCCTGTTCGAGCCGCTGGGGGCGGTGCTGCGCGGCAGGTGGGACAGGGCCCGCGTGACTGACACCAGCTCGAACACCCAAATGACGAACATGCCGGACATCCCCGGCATCCACGTGGCCTTGGACCTGAAGTCGCGGTGCCTGCGGGCGATGGACCCGCTGGCGTGGCCGGAGAACCAGGAGACGCTACGGAGGGCGAACGTGATCCTGAAGGGCGCGACCCTCGCGCAGGGCCGCCCGTGGGACACGTCCGTCATGCGGAACCTGACGGAGACGGAGGTCAAGAGCGCCCTGTGGGCGATGCTTGGATACGTCGAGGGCGGGAAGGCGATCGTCCGGCACGGGCAGTTCCCGACCAAGGACGAGGTGCTGGCGATGCCCGGCCAACTGAAGATACGGTACGGGTCGCTGCGGATCATCAACCCGGTGACGAAGGAGACAGAGAGCCCCTACGCAACCGCCGAGGAGCTGGCGAAACTTCGCGGTGAGGGAGCTGGGGCGCGAATCGAGACAGAGCCCGTGTCGTTCGCGGCGTTGTCGTGACGCGGGCATCCAAGTCGCAGTCGCTTTCGCCCTCGACTGTAGCCGGTCGTGCCCGCCCCGCTCGTCGCGGAGCGGGCAGGCCGGCCTTTTGCTAGGGGGACAGCGCGATGCAAGCAAGGGCCGAACTGAGTAAGGCGCTCTGCCGGGAGTGCAGGGGGGAGGGCCGGACCCCGGTGCGGATCAAGCAGGCGAACGGCCGGACGAGGGAGACGTTGCGGGTGTGCCCGGCCTGTATGGGGTCTGGGCGGCGGGGCTACCTGACGAAGTGAGCTAATAACGAATATTAGATGGGCGCGACGGAAAGCCGGAAGGACGCGATTATGGCAACAGTTGAGCCGACACCGCCTGAAAAGAATCCAGCCAACAACAACGGCACTTTGAAGGAGTTGCCCGCGCCGATCAGGTGGGTCATCTTCGGCCTGCCGAAGGTCACGGAGGTGGTGGCCAAACCGACGGGCGTTCTGACGATCCTCATAATCGCCTTCTGTACATGGGGGTACTTCTGCGGCATCCCGGAGAGTCAGGCGCGCATCCAGTCGCTCACGGCGCAGCAGGAAGTCATTGGGTACATCTCCAAACTCATGGACAAGACGCAACTTCTGCAAGAGCAGCAGTTCAAGGTCACGAACGAGATCCAGAGGTCTCAGCAGGAATGGCAGAAACAGATAACCGCCCAGCATGATCGCCGACAACTTGAAGCCGAGAAAAACGTCACGCGACTGGAGGAGTTGTCGGCTCAGCACGCGATGCAGACAGCGGAACACCAGAAGTCGATCGCATTCCTAGAGGGACTCAACAAGGAATCGGCGGCGCGATCTGTGGAACACCAGAAAATGATCGGCATTCTCGACAGGATAGCCGAGCCGAAGTCCGTACCAAAAGGACCTGGAGGTTGAGACGTGATCGTGACGGACACCGACGCCGCCCGCTTCTGCGGGTGCGACTCGACTGACGCGGCCCTGCTGCTGTTGAAGCCCGGCGCCGAGCGTGCCGTCGTCAAGTTCCTGCGGTGGGACCCCGTGAAGCCGACGACGGCTCACACGCGATACTACCCGCGCGGGCGATCTGGCGGGCAATACACATATCAGACAGACCCGACGCCGGCGCGCGGCGTGCTGCGTGGGGGCGACATGGTGGCGCTGTCCGGCGGGCAGAGCCAGATACTCCAGCTCGACCACAAATACGTGCTGAAGGCCGGGCTCCAGGTGTGGGAGCACGAGGGGGCGTACTTCGGCGACGCGGCGGCCTTCGCGGCGGCGGACCTGCTCGTCATCGGGACGGACTTCGCGTTCGAGACGGAGGACGGCGTGTGGAGTAAGGCGGGGCACCTGAAGCGGATCGGCGCGAACTGGCCGATCCTGGAGGGTTCGGTCAAAGTGAGCTACTTTGCCGGATTCACGGAAGAAGAGTTGAAGGGGACGGCCACGACGGCGGATGCCGCTGACATCCGGCTGGCGACCTTGCTGGCGATCCAGAAGGAGTACAACCAGAACGTCGCGCAGAGGGTGGACGCGAACCGCGGGGCGGTCGGTGTGATAACGAGCGAGTCGATATCAGGCTACAGCTACTCGGTGGAGGGCTCGTCCGCGCAGCAGTTGGCCGTGTCGGTATCGCTGCCGCGCGAGTCGAAGCTGCTGCTCCAGCCGTACCGCATGTACGGGAGGATCTACTGATGACCCTCGCTGCCCTGTGCAACCGGGACACCGTGAGCGTCCGGACGTTGACCGCGACGAAGGACGCGGCGATGCACACGTCGGAGGCGTTGTCCGCAGAGACGGCCTCGCTGAAGTGCCGCGTGGTGGAGTTGACGAGCCGGCAGGCGTGGAAGTTCGAGCAGGAGGGGCTCAACCAGATGTACCAGTTCCTATTCGCGGCGGACCCGTCGCTGACGCTGGCAAACGCACTGGTGTGGGACTCGAAGGTGTGGCGGTGCAGGGAGATAACCAACGCGGGGAACATGGACCGGATGTGGGCCGTGATAGCGGAGCACGTCCCCCAGGTGGAGCTGACGCCGTGACATGGCAAGCCAAGGGACGATACGAACCGAGGCGGGGACGATCGAGTACCGGAGCGACGAGGAGAAGGCAGCGGAGGCGCTGAAGAAGAAGATTGAGCAGCGGGTGCTGCGGGCCGGGCAGTTCCTGAAGAACAAGGTGATCCAGAATATCGGCAAGACGGGCATCTTCAGCACCAAGGCGACGAAGTGGGAGAAGAAGTTCGGCAAGGCGAAGAAGTCTGCGGCGAAGGTGGCTAAGGCATTCGGCAAGAAAAAGAAGAAGGTAGGCAAGTGGCTGACCGGGGTGAAGAAGAAGGCTGCGAAGGCGTACAAGCAGTACAAGAAGGGGACGAAGAAGCCGAAGAAGCGGCGCGGAGCGTGGTGGAGGTCGAGGCGCGGGGCCGACTACTCGCGGAAGTCGCGGCCGTTGCGAGCGAGCAAGAAGAAGAATGCCACGCTGGGCCCGCGGGACAGTGAGACACGGAAGTTCATCAAGGACGTTCGGCAGGGCAAGATGTCCGCGGTGTCGGCCATCACACCTATGTGGTGGCACGAGCACGCCAAGACGGCGATGGAGACGCGGTACCGGGCCACGAAGGTGACGATGCACAAGGTGGCGGGCCGCACGACGTACGTGATGTGGCGCGGCAAGCCGGGCCGGGAGAAGGCGTTCAAGGTAGTCCAGCACAGCAAACTCGGCGAGTTCCCGCGGGCCATAACGAAGGACCTGATGCGGTCCGTGTACCGCGGGGACATAGAGCACGCTGGCAACGTTACGTTCATCCGTGTTGGCACGAAGAAGTTCTACGGCAAGATACTGGAGCTGACGAGCCGATCGAACCGCAGGCCGTACCTGAGGCGGACGCTCAAGGAGGAGACGCCTGAAGTGGTGAAGATACTGAGGGGCAAGGCGACGGGGAGCGTCAAGAAGTGAACATTGCGGAGCTGTTCGTGGCGGTTGGCGCGAGGTGGACGGCAGCCGGGCTGGACACGACGGTCACGGGCGGGCTGCACGTGTTCGATGCGCCTGAGGGGACTGACATGCCCTATGCGATCATGGCGGAGACAGGGAGCAACGTGCCGTGGCGGGCCAGCTCCGGGGACACGACCAGCCGCGAGGACTCGACGGACTTCCAGATCAGCCTGATAGCGGCGGCGCCGACGCTCAACGCGGCGGCGAAGACGGCGGCCAAGGCGATCCACGACGCCTTCGAGAACGCCTCACTGTCGATCAGCGGGGCCAAGCTGGTGCGGTGCCGATGGCTCGGCGAATCGCTCCTGCACGATCCGCTGAACCCGAACGCGCTGGAGTGGGTGCAGAGATTCACGGCGGTGGCAGTGGTCGAGACGGCGACGACCGCGGCATGAGGAGGGTACAGCGATGGCAGTCGGGACGAAAAGCTGGACGGGGACCGCGACGGCCTCAATCACCTACGTCTACCGCCGAGTGGACACGTTGGGGACGCCGACGGAGTCTTCGTCCGCGCTGAAGAACGCGACAGTCTACACCACCGGCAAGGCGTCCGGTCAGGCCAATGCAGTGTACCGCGAGCAGTACACCGTCACCAGCGGGAGCCCGAACCAGGATCTCACCCTGCGGGACACGCTGTTGGACATCTTCGGGGACGACCTGGATTTCGAGTTCGTCAAGGGCATCCTGGTCCGCAATCTATCCACGACGGCAGGCGACAACCTGAGTGTCGGGCCGCAGAGCGTGGCCAACCCGTTCATCGAGCCCTGGGGCGACGCGATTGCCGGCAAGAACACGGTCAAGCCGAGCGGCTGCCTCTTCCTGGACTCGCCCGTGGCAGGTTACGCGGTGACCGCAACTGCCAAGGTCTTCCGCGTTGCCTACGCCGGAACGAGCGGGTCCATCACGTTCGACATCGTGATCTGGGGCACGACGGGCGATCTGGTGTCGTCGTCATGCAGCACATCCAGCGTGGGTCTCAGTTCGGCGTCCACGGCGTCGTCCGCATCGTCGAAGTCCTCGTCCTCATCCTCGTCGAAGTCCTCGTCGTTCAGCAGCAGCAAGTCAACGTCGTCTTCGTCGACGCGCTCGTCCAGCTCGAAGAGCACGGCATCCTCGTCGTCTTCGTCCACAATTGTTACCAAATCCTCATCATCGTCGTCGATTGTGACGTTCAGCTCGTCGTCCTCGTCGTCAAGAAGCAGTTCGACCAGGAGCACGTCCAGCTCCATCGTCACGTTCTCCTCGTCTTCGTCGTCGTCGAAGTCCACGTCGTCATCGAAGTCGGTCTCGTCGTCCTCATCGTGCTCGTCGATCTCGTTCCGCCTGAGTTCGTCCTCGTCGGCGTCAAGCTCGTCGTGCTCGAAGTCCTCATCGTCCCTCTCAACCGGCGCGTAAAGGGAGGGATGACCGATGGGCGAGCGCAAGTTCGACGGGACCCTGGCGGCGGACATCGAGTACATCCACTCGCTGACGGACGCCATCGCCGCGACCAAAGAGACGAACACCGTATCGCAGGCAACCGCCTACGCCAACGGCACGGGCGACAACCAGGCCAACCTGCTGTTCCGCCGGCAATACACGCTCATCAAGACCGGGCCGTACCGGCAAGACATCGAGTTGTTCAACGGGCTGAAGGACCAGTTCGGGGAGTTGCTGCCGTTCGAGACGATCCGGGCCGTCATGGTGCGGAACCTAGCGACGGTGGAGACGGACGACATCCTGGTGGGGCCTTGCGGGATCGGCGACCCGCTGACGGAGCCCTGGGGGAGCAGCGCGGCAGGCAAGAACACAGTGAAGCCTGGCGGGTGTCTGATACTGGACGCGCCGGTGGACGGCTACTCGCTGTCCCCGACGGCGCAGAACTTCCGGGTGCAGCACGACGGCACCAGCACCGACATCCACTTCCAGGTGGCGGTGATCGGCAACGCGGGGGACGTGGAGTCGAGCACGAGCAGCGCGTCAACGTCTTCAAGCTACTCATCCTCGTCTTCATCGTGCTCCACGTCGAGTTCGACGGTTATCACATTCTCCAGCAGTTCGTCCTCGTCAACGATCATAACCTACAGTAGCAGCACGAGTTCCTCGCAATCGTCGAAGTCGTCTTATGAGTCGAGTTCGACATCCAGTGGGTTCGACGAGCTTTCGCAGTCGTCGTCGACTAGTTCCATGAGCACGCGCGGTTCGACGGAGTGCTCGACATGCTCATCGTGGAGTTCAGGCCAGCAGTCGAGCGCATGCACGAGTACCGGCCGGTCGTCGAGTTCGACATCCTCGTCGTCTTGCTCTTCTTCATCTTCGTCCAGCCCGTCGAGCCAGAGCCCGCTGAGCCCGTCAAGCGGGTCGTCGTCGTCGTCGACGGTCTTCACGCACACGTCGTCCAGCAGCACGTCAAGCAGCAGCACGTCAAGCAGCACGTCATCCAGCAGCAGTAGTACCGTGATCGCGTTCAGCTCGTCAAGCACGTCGTCGCGGTCGTCATCCAGCTCGTCAAGCTCAACCACGTCTTCGTCAACGATGATCACTAACACGTCCCAATCAATAGAGTTTTCTAGTTCGGTGTCAGGAGAATCGTCGTGGCTAATGGGTGCCACGGCCACAATCAATGCTCCGCTCTCAGGAGAGTGGGCATGGTCGGTTGGGACGCCGTTTCCGTGCACAGTGGACGGGATGAACCCCGGGGCGAACCTCACGCAGTACCTCTACGCTTATGACTTCGACTTCGTCATCCCGGGTGGCGCAGAAATCCACGGGATCGTCGTCAAGATCACGAAGAGTTGTACTCTCGGAACATACGTCGACAGCCACGTATGGTTGACGGACAACGGAGGAGCGGGGACTGGAACCGATCAAGCCGCGGCCGGTTCGTGGGCGATTGGCGCGACAGAGTACACCTACGGCACGAAGTACGACAAGTGGGGACAGATCACCACGGTAGCAGAAGCAAACAGCGCGGCGTTTGGAGTCATGTTGCAAGCAGCTTGCACGGGTTATGACACCGCGACAGTTTCCGTCGTTTCCATCACTATTTACTATTCGGACTGACGAGATGGCTGAAGCCAATCACGCACAAGAGCGGTCTTGCCGCACTGGTCGCAGGGGACCGCGAGGAGGACCTGCACGCCAGGTGATAACTGCTCCTTCGGGAAGACATAGGCCCAGCCGCAAGACGGGCAATGGCCGCTCCCGGGCGTTTCCGCAGGCCCGGCAAACCAGAAGATCAGGCCCACCCAGAGGGCCAAGACGGCGGCGAAACACAGGGCGAATCGAGTCATTTCAGGGCTCCTTTTAATTACCGTTATTATACCACGAACCGGCCAAGGATTCCGATGGTTTAACGCGGGGGGCGGGGAGAATCCGTCTATTTTCGGTTAATAGACCGGCCGGCCGCGATTCCCCGTCTGGGGGCATAGACAAGGCAGCGGTATAGGCACGGGCGGGCCGGCGCGGGATAATGCGGGGCGGAATCGGACTGGCCGAGTAGAGAAAGCTGGCCGGTGTTGCGGGTCCTGGGGCCTGCGGTGCCGGCCTTTTTCGTTGGGTACGAAGGCAGGGCGAAAAAAGACGCCGGCTAGTGGCGGACAAACCATGCCGGCGTCAGAAAGGCGTAACGATGCCCATTGTAGCAGAAAACAAGCGAGAAGGCCACGGCTGTACGACTTGCTCTATTCAAGAAGAGAAGAATAGAGCAACCCGTACAAAACTACCCACCTTACCAGAATACAACGGTGTCCGGTGTCCGAGGCATACCACGAGGCGAGTGGTGGACCGGGAGACGGGGCGAACCGTCCGACTGACGGCGGTGGCATGCCGTACCCGTGGGTGTCCGATCTGCGGGCCGATTTGGGTGGCCCGGAACAAGTTGCTGATTGCGTGGCGGCTGACGACGTGCCAGAAGGCCTTTTACGGTGAATGCGACCGGGAGAGTTGGCCCACGCTGTACCGGAGGCTCTTGCGAGCCAAGAGCGACTACGACGCGGTGGAAGTCGGGGAAGGCCGGCTGGCAGTGCTGGCGAGCGTGGCCGTGCTGGGCGTGACGGAGCCGTACAGCACGGAGGCGGCGCAGGAGATGGCCGCGTGGATGGTGGAGAACGCCCGGCCGGTGCTGAAGCCGATCCTATTGAGCAAGGGGTGGGCCATGCCAAAGGAGCCCAAGCAGCCCAAGCAGAAGACGGGCAAAGGGAAGCCGGATGGGCGTGCCCGGTGGCGGGAGGTCGAGGAGCTGGCGTCCGCGAGCTGGGAGGACATCTTGGCGGCCGCGGAATCGCTGGGGCTGCGAGTCGAGTGCAAGGCTTGGGGGGCGACATGCATGGTAGAGTTTGACGTGCCGACGGAGTTGCGTGAGGAGTTCTACCGGTTGGCGACGAACCCGCCACCGTTGACGGAAGAGCAAAGGAGGCGGGTGGCGATGTGGGCCAAGGGGTGATGGCGGCCGTCTAATAACGGATATTAGATCGGGTGCGGGAATGCTCAAGAATACGCGGAAAAGTGGCAGATCGCCGATCTTCGCGGACTTGCACCGAGAGCGGTCACCGCTGATCGTGACATCGCCCGAGTGGGCGTTGCCGTGCGAGAGCTGCGACAAAGGGCCGAAGTGCCCTTGCTGCGGCGAAATGGTGCCGTGCGAGGTGCCTTGTGACAGATTCTCGCCCGGAGAGCGGGCGGCGATTTTGGCGGGTGCTACGGAGCAGGCCCCTGCGGCTGGCCGGCAAGATCGTGACGGACAAAGCGGGTAGTCAAAACCGGGACGAATACGAGGGCGGCGACGGCGGCACGAGGAGGTAGCCAACTATGGCAGTTTATGTGGGCAAAGACGGCAAGGTGGTGGCCGGGGCGACGACGCTCGCCCAGATCACCGACTGGTCGTTCAACGCGAAGTCGAACAATGCGGTGTGGGCCTCCAGCTCTACGGGCGGATACAAGACCCGCGCCGCAGGGGTGAAGGATGGCACAGGCTCGTTCAGCTTCAAGATCGACGACACGACCCAACAGTGGGATTCGATTGAGGTGGGGACATTGGTGTCGCTCACCCTGTACCTGGACAGCAGCAACTACATCACGGTGCCGGCGATCATCGACGACGTAACGTACGACTGCAACATCAACGAAGGTGAGCCTCCCGCAGGGAAGGCCAACTTCGGAATCACGGCGGCCTGGACCATGCCGTGAGCGACAACTTGACACGGCCTTTTAACAGGAGGGCGATGATATGGAAGGGCTTGCCAGAGCGGCCGGCTCCCCGGTACCGGTTCGGTTCCGGGGCGAGATGATACTGATTCCGCCGTTCACCTACAAAGACATCGGGACGGTGGAGAACTACATCCTGTCCAAGCGGCGCAATCCGCTGGATGTCATGCGGGAGATGCTGGCGGACAAGACGCTGAGCGAGGCGATGCAGGAGAAGGTCGTCGCGGAAGCGTACAAGGATGCCAAGGCGGCGGCCACGGTCACCGCAGAGGAGTACGGCCGGTTTGCCGGCTCGCGCGCGGGCGTGACGTTCATCCTCTGGATGCTGATAAACAAGCAATATCCAGGCCGGTTTACCCTGGATCAGGTCGAGACGATCCTCGACGAAATGCAGCCGGAGGACGCGGCTGCCCTGAAGCGGGCCACAGAGATGGCGTCAGGCACGGACGAACTGGGAAACTCGACTGGCCGGACCTCCCCGACGAGTTCAGAGGGAAGTCCGGCGATACAAGCAAACCTCCCACCTGGAGACAGGTCTTCCACTACGCCGTGACGGCGCTCGGGATACCGCCGCAGGTCGTCGCGGACTGGACGCCATACCAGTTGCGGATGGTGGTCGCGGGAGAGGAGGATCTGACGGGGAACGTGAAGATGACGAAGCAGCAGGTCCAAAAGTACCTGGCGGAGCGCAAACTGAAGAAGGAACTGCGTCTCGTCGGCTTTTCGCGGAGGATGAAGCATGGCTGAAAACGCGGCTGACACTCTTGGCGACGTTTTCGTGAGGGTCGGGGTCGACGCTGGCGGGATGTTGAGCGGCCTCGCGTCGGCCTTCAGCGGCGCGCTGAAACTTGCAACCGGCTTCGGGTCGATGCTCTTTAAGGCGATCAGCCTGCCGTTCGAGTTGGTGGGGTCCGTCTTCCGCGGGTTCTACAACGTCTTCTCGTCGCTCATGGCCGGGCTGTTCGTGCCGATGAACTACCTGCTGGCCGAGGGGCAGAAGCTCTGGGGCCTGTTCGCGTTCAAGGCGATGATTGACTCCAGCGCCGAGTTCGACAAGGCGATGAAGCGCGCGACGGCCAGCATGGCGGGCGTGCAGGGCAACGAGGAGGCGCTGCGGGACACAGCCAAGCGGGTCGCGCGGGAGGCTGGCGTGTCGCACCTTGACGTGGCCGCCGCGTACGAGGCGATGGCAAAGAACGGGTTCAACGCCGAGCAGTCGATGATGGCGATGGCAACCGCGGCTCAATACGCCAAGATCACGGACTCCAACCTCGCGGAGGCGACCAACGAGCTGGCGCACTCGATGCGGGTGCTCGGCCTGATGTCGGAGGACGCGACCACGAACATGCGCAACATGGAGTGGGCCGGCAACCTAGTCGCGCAGTCAGCCAAACTCGGCGGAACCACCGTGGACATCATGGGGAAAGCCCTCGGGTCCACCGTGGATAGCATGGAGGAGTTCGGTCAGGACGCTCGCGACGTGATGGCGGCGGTGATCGGCCTCACCAAGTCCGGCAAGGAGATGGGGTCCGAAGCCGGCCCGAAGCTGGCCATGATGTTCCGGATGCTGTCGGCCGACTCGAAGCGGCTGGCGGAGCAGGGCATCGTCGTGACGGACGCCTGGGGTGAGATGAAGGAACTGCCGGAGGTGATCGACATCTTCGCCCGGCGGTACGGGATGCTCGGGCAGGCGGCGGCAATCTATCAAATGAAGCAGGCGGGGCTCCGAGCGCAGACGGCGCTGTTCATCTGGAAATTAATTGAAACTCGCAAGGCGGCAGACGCGGCCCGCGGAAGTTTGGACGACGTGTCTGGGGCGATGGAAGAGCAGGCGACGAAGCGGTCGGGGACGCTCCAGCGGGCTCTGGTTCGGCTCCAGGAGACGTTCTGGGGGCTGGCGGAGTCGATAGGCGGCCCCATCGCGCAGGCGATGATCCCGATGTTCGACTGGATGCGGGAGAAGGTGGACGCGCTGCGGCCAGTGATTGAGACGTTCATGGCACAGGTCAGGGCGAGGGCGGAATACTGGGGACTCTTGTTGACCACGACCATAAGCGGAATCGCACGTGGGATCGGAGGATTGTTGCCAGACGTACTGAAGAACCTCTTCGACCCGGCCACGATCAGGGAAGGCGGTGCCGGACTATTGGACACCTTCACTCGGGTCCTCGAAATCGTTGCGACCATATCGAACAACTGGAAGCTCGGATGGGAGCTGATGAAGATGTACGCGAGTGAGGCCATCAGCAACATTCGTGACAAACTACTCGGGATATGGGAGGGACGTAATCAGGAAGGTTCGTTCCTGAGCACCGTGACCAAGGTGTTCGTATTCATAAAGGACAGGGCTATCGAGTTTCTCGAATGGCTGACGAAGGCCCTTATAAGTATCGTTGCACCAGTCGGGCGGGCTATAGCCCAGTGGTTCGCCGTCAATCTCGGGCCGGACACCCTGCTCGGCGGGATGTTTATGAAGGCGGCTGGTTACGAGGCCAAGTATGAACTGCCTGGGGAATACCGCGGCGACCGAGGCGAACGGTGGGTGACGAAGGAAAAGTTCGAGCAAATCCAGCCGACGGCACCAGGAAAGTATCTTCCAGGGACATTTATGGCGCCGCTGGGGCAGCCTCGGTGGTTCAAGAAACCGGAGACTGGCCTTGAACTGCCGCCCTTGACATTCGGCGGCAACTTCGCAAGGGATGTGGGTCTAGGACTGGGCGAGGGACTGGGGAGGGCACCTCTCAGCTTGTTCGAGAATGTCCCGTTAGCCGTAGAGGACGCTTGGCTGGCGCAGCAGG
>Ga0180732_1000700_pt1 | contig 25553 bp, 26 predicted proteins | sample KR11_01MetaG_FD_148674 | JGI IMG/M metagenome (GOLD analysis project Ga0180732, IMG submission 148674) | Groundwater microbial communities from the Olkiluoto Island deep subsurface site, Finland - KR11_0.1 MetaG | ecosystem: Environmental > Aquatic > Deep subsurface > Groundwater | place... | reverse complement strand
AATTTGAGAAGTAAACATTCATTAAAACGAGCTATTCATATTTATATGAAGGGTAGGCCCATAATTAGTGGTTGTTGGAGAATAATTACTAATAGAAAAGTATTATTGTGGTTAATAGCGTTATTATTAACCATATTTGGTTTAGGAGAAATAGTAGGATATTTTAAATAAGGAAAAGACGAGTGCATAAAATTATTATTGAGAAAACTATACTTTTAGAAGGTGGATTTACTAACAATCTAGCTGATAAAGGTGGTGCGACAAAATTCGGGATCTCACAGAAAAGTTATCCAAATTTAGATATAAAGAGTCTGACGAAAGAAAAAGCAATTGAAATTTACAAGCGGGATTTTTATGACAAATTACGTTGTGATGAAATAATTGATCTTAAAATCCGTTGGAAATTATTTGACGTAGCTGTTAATATTGGAAAAAACAGAGCCGTAAAATTATTTCAAAAAGTAGTAGAGCAAAAAGTTGATGGAATAATTGGACCTCAAACTATCAAGGCAATAAACAATTTTGATTATAATGAGTTGATTTTAAAAATAATATCATTACAAATGGAGCATTACATTAATATCGTATTAATAGATAGAAGTCAGCTTGTGTATTTGAGAGGTTGGAGGCGGCGGGCTTTTGAAATATGAAAAATTTCAATAAATTTTTAAATGAAATGTCAACAAAATATAAGGAATAATAACAATGTTTAACAAAATCAAACTTATTTGGAAGGCACTTTTTGCTTTTAAAAATGTATCACATGAATACAAGAACGCAGGCAATGAAAAAGTTCCAATTTATCTTCATCGGCGTTTTATACATTCGGTACTGGTTAGTTTATCAATATTAGTAGGAATATTCATTGCTGATATTAAGATTGATGAAAATACAATTAATACATTAACTGATAATTTCCTGAATATTAGTGTTACAATAACCGCAATTTGGGGAATTATCGGGACTATAATTGGAATAATTAAAAAATCGAAAGGATAATTTTATGTGGACTATACTAAAAGCGTTTTTTCTAAAAATGGTCGGACCTATGTTGGTCACAGTAGCAAAACTTTTACTAAACGAAGTTGCTGGGGATATTATCAAGTTTGCAAAAGAAGGAATTGAACTTGCTAAGATGCAAACTGGATTAAGCAATCTTGAGAAGACGGATTTTGTTAGAAAGTATATTTGGTTACAGATGAAAGCAGTAAATAAGAATTGGTCTGAAAGATATATAAATTTAATTCTTGAATGGGTGTTTATTCACTATTATAAACCATAAGATTATTTGGGGTTTATAATATGGTTCCCGTTCTAATTTCTCCTGTTAACAGTTCTACTGTAAGTCCAGATGTTACCTTTAAATGGAAAGCAGTTGACACTGCAGTATCTTATAGGATACAAGTTTCCGTTAGTCCAACCTTTGCAGATTATTTAGTTAATACTATAACATCTAATACTCAATATTCATTTTCAGGATTGACTTTTGGTAGTACATTTTATTGGAAAGTTCAAGCAAGTCCTAATGGGGTTAATTATGGTGAATGGTCTACTATCTGGAGTTTTTCAGTAGTAGTAATTACAGGTTCTTCTGTTGAAGCCTCTAGCCAAGGTTCTGGAGGTCGTGTAATCGTAGGATATAAAATGAAGTTTTATGTTAAGGATGAAGGACAAACATTTACAGAATTAGGTTTAGTTGACCCTAGTTTACTAGATGATATCCTGGTTGCTGAGGCAAAATCGTATATATCACATTGTTCTGAACTATCAATTCCAGAGGTTGGTGATACTAAGTTAATAAATATAGGTACTAGTTATGAAACAGGGTTATTAGACGAACCACCTTTGTTAAGTGAAGTTTGGATGCAGTTATATATATCTCACAAATCTGAACTGTCAGTTCTTGTTGATACTGATTCTAAATTAGTAAGTATTGGTACTGATTACACATTAGAAATAGTTGATTAAGGTATAGGTTAAAAGAGGTAGAAATGAGAAATTTACAAGTAATAAAGTATAAACTTATAATGAACAGAAACTGTCTGAGCGTAGAGGCTGATTTATTTATTGATGACAAATTTGTTAAGACTATAGAATGCCATAGTTTTGTAGATGGCTTTTTAAGAAGATTGTATACTCAAGTTGGAGGTGATTTGCCTAATCAAGCTACACCAGCTGCTACGGGTTCTAATTCTGAGTTGATGGGAACTGTAGTGAATGCATGGGGAAGTACTCCTATTATAGTCCAATTGCATGCTTTTGCTGCGGATAAAGCAGTTCAGGGTGATAGGATAATTATTACGGGGGCGGGAACTACTGTCCTTATTAATAATACAGAAGCAAATCCTTATTGGATAGTTAATCCAGTAGCATATAGTGAAACCCATTATCGATTACTAAATTCTACTGGCCCTGGAGCACTCATTGAACAGGCAGGTGGTTCTTATGTTTGGCATTGTAGGAAACTTGCTGGTAAGGGTAGAGATACTCTTGCTTTTAGAGTTAATGCACCCGTAAATAACGATGTGTATGGTATGTTAATTGGAACAGGTAGTACTGCTGTGAGAATGTGGGATAAAAATTTAGTCACAAAAGTTACTAATGGAACAGGTTCTGGTCAATTACTATATAGTGGTGTTACTTTTGGTACGCCAACTATATATGGAAGTGATGCTTACTTTACAGTTACAAGATCATTTACAAATAATAGTGGGGCCAGCATAACTGTAAGGGAATTAAGTTTAGTTTCATTTTTCAATACAAATATCCATCCATCTAATTCAAATGTTTTTTATCATATTTTATCAAGAGACGTAACTGGAGACGTGGTAATACCTATTAATAAAACATTAATAGTAAATTATAGAGTTAAGGTTACACTGGGTTCTGAAGGTGGATTTTTAAGACAGATGATTGAATTGTTATACAGACAGTTTGCACAAGCAGCTATCAATGCACAAACCGTTTGGAATACTTCTAATAGTGTTGGAGCATCAATAGACCAACTTAATATGAATGAACTTCACTATGGGGTACCCCCGAATGGAGATTTAACATTAGACAGAGGCATAGTTGTAGGAACAGATAATACGGCAGTAAGTTTGAGTGATTATGCTATGTTAGGACGAATATATCATGGTAATGAGTTAGGACAATTATTCCATTATGGAACAGTTGTAGGAAGTTATGTAGAAAATGTAGTTAGTGGATATTGTCAACTTGATGTGTTTAGAATATTTGAAAATAAAAGCGGAAGTAGTATAATAGTTAGAGAAAATGGAATATATGCTTTTAGTTCTGAAACTGCTTTACACTGTGTAGCAAGGCATAGATTACCAACATCTATAACAGTAGTAGCTAATGGTTTGTTAAAAGTTATTTATACTTTGAAAATCATCGGGTAAATTTAATGAAGATAGAACCTAATCACTATTGGAAATTTAGAGAAGGAAGTGGAGATTATGCGTATGATTTAGGTAGTGATCACATTAATCAATTAGATTTAAACTTACCTATTAATAGTACATGGAGAGAACCTCGAGGAGTTAAGTTTAACAAATCTAATTATATAAATTCTAATTCTTATCTTTTAAACACAGGCAATGGTCATAATTTTTGTATTAGAGTTATAGGTAAATTTGAATTTGAATTTAATGAATTTTTTCCAGGTAATGGAGATCCTTCCCTATCTATTGCTACAGATTGGGGGATTTATATGAAAGTAATTACTATAGTAAAGCAAATGTCTACCTTTACAGGTGTAGATTATATTGATTTTACTTTGGAAATAAATCCCAATAGGTCTATTGCCTTTGGTAGAGATCCCAACACGGATGGAGTTATAACTTGGACCATCTCTGATCCAGGAGTATTAAATGATAGACTTAATGAGATAATGGTAATAACTTCATATATAAATTTTACTAAAATATATCTTAATGGAGTTGAAGTTGCTACAAGTAATTCTGGAGGTATAAATGTTAATAGTTCTCCTTGCGCATATTTCTTTGATAGGATGATAGGAGATATAAATTTATTAGCTACTTATGAGAAGATAATGTTTACTGAGGCTCAAATTAAATTGTTAAGTAGATTGAGGTATGATGTTCCCAGAACAGGAAGATGGATTGATTTTAGTGATCAATTTGATTCTAAAGGAAGAAATTTGCTTCAAGATCTCAGTGATATACAAAGAATAATTGAGAAAGGGGAAGGACAGTTTTATTATAAGGTAGGATCTGTAAAGGTGAGCAATGAGTAATGATCTAATTACAGGTTCTTCTGTTGAAGCTTCAGGTCAAGGTTCTGGAGGTCGTATAATTGTAGGATATAAAATGAAATTTTATATTAAAGATGAAGGTCAAACTTATGGACAATTGGGTCTTGTTGATCCTAATCATTATTGGAAATTTAAAGAAGGAAGTGGAGATTATATATATGACTTAGGTAGTGATCATGTTCATCCGGTAGATTTAAACTTACCTGTTTCTTCAATATGGAATGAACTAAGGGGGGTTAGATTTAATAACTCTAATTATATAAATAGTGGGACGTATTTATTAAATACAGGTTCGAACTATAGTTTTTGCCTTAGAGTCATAGGGAAATTTGAATCTAATACAGAAGTAATTACTATAGTAAAACAGATATCTTATCAGGATGTTATAGAATATGTTGATTTTGTTTTAAAAATAAATTCTGACCGTTCTATTGTTTTTGGTAGAGATCCAGATCGTGATGGAGTTATAACTTGGACTACCTCTAGTCCTGGAATATTAAATAATAAACTTAATGAAATAATAGTAGTAACTTCCTATACAGGTTCTTATACTAAAATATATCTTAATGGAAATGAGGTTGCTACAAGTAATTCTGGAGGTATAAGTGTTAGTAGTTCTCCTTGTGCATATTTTTTTGATAAAATGATAGGAGATATAAATTTATTGGCTACTTACGAAAACGTAGTATTTAATGTGGTTCAAGTTAAATTATTTAGTGTATTAAGGTATGATGTTCCTAGAGCAGGAAGATGGGTTGACTTTAGTGATAAATTTAATTCTAAGGGGAGAAATTTGCTTCAAGATCTTAGTGATATACAACAAACAATTGAGAAGGGAGAAGGACAATTTTATTATAAAGCAGGATCTGTAAAGGTGAGTAATGAGTAATGATTTTATAAATATAGAAAAGAAAACATTCTTCTGGGATCAACCTTTGCCAGAAGGTTTAATGACTGAGGATGGTTTTGAAGCGACTTTTTCCAAGAGTCGCGGAAATACTCAAAGCAATATAAATTATAAGCAATGTAAATTTGCTGTAGAAATTCAATATAGTGATGGTTCAACTACTGAGGAAGATTTAGGAGTATTTTTAATACAAGATATTACTACTGATGCAAACGGGGAATCTGCTACAATGAATCTTACTTCATTAGTCCAACCCCTACAAGATACTGATGCAGATATTGTAAAAGATGGGATGAGTTGGTATCAAAATAGACCTACAGGCTTTTTAATAAAAGAATTATTAAAGACTACTTATATTGATGTAGACGGAGTATTACCTGAAAATACTATAATAAAAACTCGTAGAAATAAAACATGGAATGATGAATATACTTTAAGTGCTTTTGGTAATCCTCCAGAATATGATGGTAGGAATTTTTTATCATTAGGATTAACTTGCCGAGCATTAACCTCTGGAAATATAGGTAGAGGCAATAGACTTTATTTAGGTTGTGATAATCAATTATGGGAATACAATCCAGAAACTGATATTTATTGCAAAATAGGGACTTTAACAGTTTCTACTAATTATATAAAAAGACTTTGGTTAAATGAGACTGTTACTCCTAATGTTATTTGGGGTATAGCTTATCCAAATTTACCTCAAATTGAAAGTACTAATCTTTTTCAATTAACTGAAACTATTACTATTTTTAAAGTTTCATTGATAGGGGGAATAGAAGTAGTTCAAGAGGTTAAAAAATGTTGGTCAGGAGAGTGGACTTATAGAAGACCTGTAGTAGAAAATGCTAGTAATATAGGTATAGCTCCTCCTTATTATAGTTTGTGTTTTACAGGAATGGAACATACTTATACAGGTGAAGACCACGGGGAAAATTTAGCAATACCTTTTAAAGGATCATTAACTGTAGGTTATCATAGAGCTAGATCCCCCGCTGGTGCTGTAGGAATTGAAATAGTGGCTAGTGATGGGTTAAGAAGCCTTAATAAATTAAGGACCAATTTAGTAAATTATGCAAATCCGAGTAGTGATACTGTGTTACCTATACCTGCTGTTGATAATAGAGTTAGTGCTAGTGATTGGTTGGCTGATGGACCAGGCTATTTTAAATTACAATCAGTAGGAACTTCAAATTCTTTGTCCTTTTTAAGACAGGCTTGGTCAGTGGTCAGGATTCCTAATGGGAGTGATGGATGTTTTGATTATTTAACTAAATTCAAAAGTAACCGTTTTGCTATACTTTTCCTTGTCATCCAGGATCATGTTGACATTGATGAATATGGACGTTTAGATTTGACTAAATGTACTGAAGGAGATAATCCTCTTGGATGGTATTATCCGCCTGAATTACGTTATGATTTGAAGGCTTATGATACAGTTACTAATACTTTTACTACAGTAAAAAGTGACTTGACAATAGATTCACCTGGGCTTGCAGGACCTACACCTCTTATGCCATCAATACTTTTTACTAATAAAGATGCGTATGGTACTGAAAATGAATTTGATGTTCATGTTGGGGGAGTAATTTGGCTTGAACATTTACAAGAATATTCTCGTATAGGTTTAAGTTCTTACAAATTACTTGCTAATGGGACCTACAACCTGGCTTATTTCAGAGAGACAGCTGGAAATACTGAAGATGCTTGGACTCCTATATCTGGTGTATATAACAAAGATATGCCTAATAGGGAAATTATTATATCAATTTGTGACAGAACAAAATTATTAACACAAAATGCTTACTCAGTAGTAACTCTTTCAAAAGGATCTCCTTATATATACCCTTCTTACTCTTTAGTACCTAGTAATCAGTTTTTACCTTGGCGACAATTAGCTAATATGGATGGTAAAACTTATACTACTAGAGAAGGGGATAAATATCAAAATGGAGGGAATGCTCAGTTGTGGTGTATGAGTTATTTAGGAAATACTACTTTTACTTGGATGCCCTTAGATAATATGAGACCACCTGTTACTAATGAGTCGAACCAACTGAGTAATTTAGTAACAATAAATGATTGGGAATTAAACTATCCTGTCCTTTATGGAACATCAGCAGGATATTATCCTATTGAAATGCAGGACCAAACAATAGTTGGGGGTATAAGTTATATTATTAGTTCTAAGAATTATTTATGGAAATATGATAAATATATTTCGGATAGGATAGAGTTAGCAGATTATAATGGATTAAAGGTATGGGATGCTTTAGTACTGCATGCAAATGCTAGTAGGTCTTATGTAGGTTTTGATTTGGATTCTTTTATTTTTGTTCCTAAAAGATATGAAGAAGAAGCTATTTTAACTTTTGATGCTGATTATGATACTTTTATTTCTTTAAGTAAAAAGCAAGATAGAGAAATAAGAAATGTGGTCAAGGCTACTCCCTATTCTGCCTCTTTAGGAGATATGAAATATAATATTACTTTGAGAACAGGACATGCTGAATATTGGAAAGGTGACTTAAATCTAGTTCAGAAAAATGTAAGAACTCAACGTATTAGAATGCGATGTGTTAAACCTGGTTCTATTGCTAGTGCTGATACTAGTACTTTGAGATTTGCTTATTTGGTCCATAGTGATGTTATGGAAGCTAAACTTAGTAGAGATCTAGATCCTACAGATGTATATGTATATTTACCTACAGTTTATGGAGAAATAAAAGTAGGTGATTATATTGTTATTACTGATCCTGTTACTAAAATTGAGAAAGTTATACGTATAATAGGAATAGACGTTGTTAAATCCCGTGTTCAAATTGAATCTTCGGGTTTAAGTTCTAGTGTTAAAGCTTATACTCCAATTAAGATAATTTCTACAGGAGCCCCAAGTCAGGGTTCAGTAAATTCTATATTTAGTGATGAAGGAGTAGCAATAGTAAAATCTGTTACACCTTTCAAAATTTCCAATATAAGTTATATTGGAATAGGTACTATTATTACTATCGGAAGTAGTATTACAGAATATACAGTTAATGATATTAATCCTATACCTGATACTACTGGTTGGACTTTAACTTTAAATACTACACCTACAGGTATAGCAGTTAATGATTTAATAAGAGCTTATTTCAAACCTCACCAAGATAAATCTTTTAGGTTAATAGGAAATTCAGGAATAGAAATAGCTTTTCTACCTTCTACCCCATCTAATCCTGATATTAGTAAATTTGGTGCAGATGCTGGAGGAGATATTATAGAGATTGAAGTTCCAGGTTTATCATTACAGGGTGATGAAAATTCTAAATACTCTTCTATAGATGTAGAAAGTGTAAGACTTTATGGGAAAAGAGAATATTCTATTCCGGATAATCGATTTATTCATCATTCTGTTGCTGCAGACTGGGTAAGAAGAGAAGTTGAAGAGGCTGCTCATCCTAAATTACTAATAGATTTATCAGTATGTCTTAGTGGAAGATCAGCTGGGGAAACTTCCATAGGTTTTGTGAGAGTTCCTTTTGTTAATGCTGCTTCCAAGAAACTCTCAAAAATAAAAATTATACATAAAGGATTATTTAAGATGTGGGCTGGCTACGCAATAGAAGGTTATTTGACGGCTCAGAGTTTTTCTCCTAAGGGGTTTACGCAAAAATTCACAATTCGTTCATCAACCCCCTTTTAGAATATTCTATTCTATTTTAAGATCCGAGGTAGATGGGTATCTGTTTAATAGACGAGTAAGTCTAGAATTATAAATATAAATCTTTCCACTAGTCACTCTTCCCCAGACATTTTCCCGAAGTCCTTGATACAGAATAAGAGTTTCTGGGTCTTTTTCTAAAATTTTCACTGATAATTTTAATCCCTCTGGGCTCTCTAGGGCTTCACGTATCCGATCCTCAATAGATGGTTCAACTTTTAACTTTGGTTCTTCTCCTGGTTTCAATTTGTCCTTTAGTTTTGGCTCTTCTATCTTTGGTAATTCTTTTACAGATCCTATTTGTTCATCAACTGTTAGACCATCCAACGCCTTAATACTTAAAGTGTGACTATTCATAATTATCCTTCTTATTCATAATTACATTCTATCTTAACCCCTGATTCTTGTCTTATTATATGTATAGAATTAGAGAATCTAATCCCAAACTTTGAACTGTGAGTGATAATAAACTCCGTATCATCTGTTTTTTCTAGTAATTTGAAAAATTCATCAGCCCCTGTTTCATCAAGGTTGTCAATTATTTCGTCCAGCATTGAAAAATCCATAGCCATATAACCTTTGTTCTTGGAAAGTTGTTTTAAGGCTAAAGCTATACATACTGCAATCCTTCTTCTTTCTCCTTGACTATATGTCTTTAATTTTCTAAATTTCCCATTAGAATTACAAACATTTATCGAGAACTCAAGTTTACTTCCACCTTTCTTTTTAGCTCCTAATGTAGAAAATTGGACAGTCATACCTGCTTCTAATATTCCTAATAAATAATTAGTATAGTCTTGAAATTCGGGTAAAAAACTTTCTATTGTTAACCTTTTTATTTCATCAAAGCCTTTAACCCAAAAGGAATATTTTTCAGTATTGATTTTTAGAATATGCTCTTCTTCTTTAGTAGAAACAAGATCTATTTGAACATTGGTAATTTGTTTTAAAAGTCTTTGATTAGCATCTACGTCTATCATGCAGTGAGTAATGGTTGCATTAACTTGGTTTTGTTGGTTAAGAATCTCTTGAGGATCTTTTCCCTTTGGTGTTTTGCTAATAGTCAATATAATTTGTTTCAATTGTTGTTCTAGATTAGCTATCTTGGATCCATAAGTAACTTGAGTAGATTGCAGCAATTGTTTTTTGATAGAATATTGATTTTCAATCTCAGGGATCCTTACAAGTTGATTTTGAACTTCGGACAATTGATTCATAGTATCATCTAATAACTGTTTAGTCCTTTGTAATTCTCTTATCTTATCTTTAATAGCTTCACAGGTATTGGATTGAGTTTCAACTTTGACTACTGCTTTAGTATGTTCTATATTAAGTTCATTCTTAGAATTTTCTAATTTTGCTAAAACTTCTGTGGCTATAGATAAGTCAAAAACTTCTAATTTACCACTAATAACTAATACTGATTTTAAACAATAAGGACAGGCTAAAGCTTTACCAACTTGAGCTTTTAAGTCTGTTAGATTACTTGAATTCTTTATTAATTTATCATATATAGATTGTTGCTGGATTTTTAGTTCACTTAATAATTGAGTATTCTGTTTTAAATCAGTTTGGAAGTAATCTCCTGTATCTTGTAATTGTTTTGTGAACCCATTGGCTCTTCCTAATAACTCCTTCTCTTTATCAAATAAAGTTGTTAATGAGTCAAGTTTTGACTTTAGTAAATTTATTTCATTATCAATCCTAAATTCTTCATTACTATATTCCTTCTTTGTTAGGTCGATAGTGTAGGTTAATTGGGTCTCTTGCTTTTTTAATTCATTAAATTTCTGGGAGGTTTTCAAATCTTCTGAAAGACCTTTTAGTATCTGTTCCTGTCTGGATATTTCATTTTTAGCAACTTCTATAATTAATTCAATATCTTTAGTAGACTTTTGTCCTTCTAAAGATTTTTCAAGAAAGATTATTCTAGAAAGAACTATATTCAATTCTTCTTTTAATTTATCTACTTTCTCCTTAGCTATTTCTTTTGCTTTATCAGGAATATTGAGATGTAGAAATCTGCCAATCAATTCTATTTTATCTTTAGTTTTTGTAGCATCAGAAGCAAATGTATCAATAACTCCTGAACTAATATAAGTAGAGTTTAAGAAGTCTTGGAAATATTCAGTATTCTCAATGTTGATTCCTAATAAAGCTAAAACAGCATTCTGAGTTTGAGTAACAGTTCTTAATGATTTATGAATACCATCTACCCAATAATCAAGTGTCTGATCTCCAGATAAAGTTCTCTTTCTAAGAATTATAATAGAACCTTTGTCAGTTAAGAGTTCTACTTGTCCATCACAGAAAGTAGAGTCTTCATTTATAACATCAGTAGTATCTTCATCCTTTGCAGTCTGTCCAAATAGTACCCAAGAAACTAGATTAAAAATGGTAGTTTTTCCACTACCATTACTATCAACTCCGGGTGTCAAGGTATTAATACCTGTTATTAATACTTTTTTACCTTTGAAAGGAGTAAGATCTATTGAATATTCTCCTTGATAAGGTCCGAAATTAGTAAATTTTATGCGTCCGATGTCCATTACAAATCTATAATAATTTTATTAGCTTCGTTTAGTATTTCTATCCCTATTTCAGTTACATCTTCACGTTTTAATGATACAGCATAGTTAGTTACCATTTCACCATATCCTTGTTTTGAAATAGAGACTAAAGGAGTTTCAAGAGGGTCTATTATTCGCTTTATTTGTTTTACAACATTGTGTGCTCCTTTATTTCTCAAGATTCCACTTATCATTAGAGCTTTTTGTTCATTCAACCATTTATCTCCACCTTGTAGTGTTAATTTTACTATTGCTCCATCAACCTCTTCGTCTGGAGGTAATTTTATGATTTCAGGTTCAGTATAAGAAAGATTTAAGAACTTACGATCATTACTTTCAATTATAAACCAACTAAATTCTTCATTAGAAATTGTAAATTCCAAATACCCCTTTACATAATCTTTTTCAGACATATCAACTCTGGCAGGAGACCCTACATATACATACTGATCTGTATATTGAAATATATGATAATGACCTAATATAGTATAAATAAAAGGCTCTAACATAGCTGAATTTGGCCCTTCCCAGAGTTTCAATTCAGTACTGGCTTTTGCTCCCCTTATTGGAAAGTGGCCAAGGATGATAGATTGTTTATTTATAGTTAATAAAGTTTTTATTAGTTCTTCATTATTCCTTGGCCAAGGAATCAATGAAAAGTTTGTATTGTGAATATTAAAGGCCTGAGGTTTATCTATAACAAATACATTCTGAAAATCGGGATTAGAATTACTGATGTATTGTTCTCCCGTCCAAGGATGATTTGTATTATCAGTATCATGATTTCCGATAATAATAAATATGGGAATCTTACCAAATAGAGGTTTTATACAGTCTAGAAATAATTTTCTAAGTTTATCAGGAGGATTAATCTTTTCAAAAATATCTCCACCAATTATAAACATATCATGAGAATTTTCTAAAGCTCTAGAAACAGCTCCTTCTAGAATTTTTAATTTATCTGTTAACCTAGAATTTACACCTTTCTCTGATACTCCATACTTTTCCTGAAGTCTCAATTGAAGATCTGCAATAAAAATTCCTTTTACAGGATTGTTAACACTTCTAGAGAGGGGAGGATTTAATTTCTTTCTGTAGTTCATCTATCTTTTCTTTTAAATATTCTTTAGTTACCTCAAACTCTATATTGTAACAAATTAATAATTCTTTTAATTGATTTTTTCTTTCAGGCCTGTTGAAGAATAAATAAGTAGCAATAAAACTATTATGGAATGATTTTCGCCCGAACTTATGACACCTGGGACAAAGGGTAACACCATTAAATATTATATATCTTAATTGAGAATTCATTTTATAAGATTCAATATGGTGAGCATTGAGTCTTTTGGTAGTTTTACATAATACACATTCATTATTGTCCCGTTTCTTTACTATAATTTTCCAAAGTTTAAGACATTTCCTATTGAGTTTCCTGAGTATTTTCTTTTTATAGGTTTTAGTTTCAGTATTTATACGTTTAATACTTCCTCCAAAAGGATATCAATGGGAATTGTAGCATTTGTTTCATCAATTCTTACAAAGATATAAGGTTTATGACTATAGATTTTATTTCTACCTAACCAAATGATAGATCCTTTAAGCGGATAATGTTTATCATTGTGTATTCTGAATTCTCCTTTTTTAGTAAAACTATTATAAATAAAAATAATTTTGTGAGGATATTGTCCTAATAAATCATTAAGTAAATCTAAAACAGCCACAAACTCTCTTATCATATAAGTATTAGAAGATCTAATATATTTTAAACATAGATCATTTCCCTTTATTGCATGAGTAACTAACAATCTTGCAAATTCAGGGTCTACTTCTAGTAGTTGATTTAGTCTATTAACTATACTGTGTAATAATTCTGACTTCTTCATTCTATCTTTATATCTTTGTTTCTATATTAAAAACTCCCTCTTCCATTGTTATACTACCTGTACCTGTACCTCCTCCTGTTGTAAATGGAGATATCCAACGGTAAGGTGGATAATAAGGATAAACAGGAGTAATGGGATGAACATAAACAGGGGGATAATAGATTGGTCTTTCAATAATTATTGGATCAGACCAATTAAAAATGGTTGTTACCTTGAGTTTAAACTCTTTCCACTTACCTTCAGGAAGAATATTTTCTAACAATGCAAATAACTCTTCAAGATTTACTCCTTCCTCAAGTGTTATTATTTTTTTTGTAGTGTCGAGTTGAATTTTCATATTTTACCTTTAAGTTTTTAAACTGAATACATTTTTTAATAAACCCAAATTCTCTTCAGGATCTCCAGCCACTAATTCCTTTTCTTCATCTACTGCAACTATTTCTTCTTTAGAGGGAGAAGCTAGTGTTATACCTCCTGTTCTTAAAAGTTGTAATTTTAACTTATTTAATGGGGGAGCTAACTTATTCTTGGCTGCAGTTATTTCTACTTCTTTGAACTTTGGGCCTCCATCGGGGGCTTTAGTTTTACTTTTTCCTATATAACTCATACCTATTCGAATAGAACTAGCAAAGTTGATACTATCACCACAGGGAGTATATATGCGTTCTCCCCACATAACCCCTATTTTATCTTTAGCATGATTAATCATGATTAGACATGCCTTTTTATCATGAATCTTATGAACAGTATCTAATTCTTCATCATGAACAAAGTATTTTCGATTTGACTTTACTTTTTTATTAGTATTGGGATCGTTTATTTCATAACCTCCAAATAAATCATTAAAGAAGATAGTATACATTTTTGCTCTCTCTAATCTTTGATTCATTTTGAGTTGTTCTGCAGTTACTTCTGCATTTAGTGCAGGTTGAAGAGCTGGCATACTATCTAATATAATTATGTCTGCAAGATTCTTTGCTAATAGTAGTTTTATTAGAAATAAACAATCTTCACCAAATGAAAACTCAGGTATAATTAGTTTGTCATTATCTATACCACAGGCTTTACCATAATTAGGATAATAAGCTCCTTCAGCATCAAATAATACTGCAATACCTTCCCTCTTTTGGACTTGACCAGCTAACCAATAAGACATTGAGCTTTTGCCTATTCCAGGTTTGCTGAACATTTCAATTACTTTGCCTCTTGGTAATCCTCCTACTCCAAATATTTGGTCATTTATTTCGACAATGTCAGTAGGTATAACTTCTAGTGGAGGTTTTTGAGAAGCTACTCTTGCTCCTTTGCCTAAGATCTTTAAAGTGTCCTGTATCTCTTTTACATTATCTACCATGTTGGGACATTAGGTTTTTTTGGTACATTAACTTTAATTTCAGGTGCTTTTTCTTCAGTTTTAATTACTGAAACTTTTTTAGTAATTACCGGTTCCTTTATAGGGGATATTTTAGTTTCTACTACAGGAGTAATAATAGGAGTACGAGTAGTATTATTTTCATTAATTACACCTTTATCATCAAAAACCTTCCCAGGAGTAACAGGAGCAGGTAGAGTTTTAGTAGATGGTTCTATAGTAGATGGTTCTATAGTTGAAGGTAGTAGATAGTTTATTGATAATTCTTCCAAGCGTAATAGAAATTCCTTGGGAGCAGGAAATACAAGTTTGCCTTCTGGTGTATTTGCATTTAAATCAATAGGAAATTTTTGTAAAAGTTCCAGGATTTCTTCTGAAGACCTGGCTTTTGCAACCGAATGTAAATCAATTTCACAAGATTGAATTGCTTCTACTTCCTCATCGGTAAATACTACATCTCTTTCAACATGAGCAAAGAATTCCTTTATAGATAAACTTAACCATTCTATTGGAATTTGACCCATTAGAGGACAAGCTTCAGGATTGACTGATACTTCGTACTTTACACCAAATTTCTTAGGTTTAGAAGGATCTACTTTTTTATCAATAATAGCATCCCAGGAGAAGATAGGTCCATACATAAGTTTCGTCTTGTCTTTAGTACTTACTGCTTCTTCTTTTTCAATGAATTGTTTTACTACAGAATATTTATATTCTCCTACTCTTACAATTGATTCTGCCTCCGCTCTATTAAATACAAGATATAAGAAACTCTGATTAGGTGTAAAAGTACTATCAGGATTTTTTTCTCCAAGGGCAAATTTGATTCGTTTATCCATTGCAGCTAATTCGTCAAATATACTGCCAGATCTTGGAACTACAATTGCATGTTTAGTTGATTTTAATTCTCCCGTTTCACGGTCTACTTCTCTAGTAGGATAGAAGACTGTTTGAATTTGAACTGGACCAAAAAGTATTCTGTGGATGTTAGGTCCATCAGAAGGTCTAACTCTATCTTTAAATAAGTTAAAAAGTTGGTCTTTAAATTCTTTGGGTTGTCCTAATGGAATCATGATTTTTTACTCCTTTAAAAGTTTGTATTAAGTTATCTAAAATTAGTGTTTCATCAAATTTAAGTGAACTAGGATGATTAACACAACCTATACATCCAATCATCATAGCCCCAGATTTTTGATATTCAAAAAGATATTCGTCAAATGAACAAAAATAAATATATTGTCTTACAGAAGTCTCAAATCTTGAAGAAATAAATAAACAATTATGATGTATCTTTGAATCATCACGAGATAAGTAAAAAGGTACTTTGTTAGTTTTATATCTTAAACTAAAGGTACTAGTTGTTAGTTTAGTTATCTTGTCTACTAGATTAGTATTTATATTAATAGTTCCCTCTAGAGACTGATTTACTAGATCTTTTAAACAAGATAGATCTAAGGTTCTCACCATGTTCAAGGATAATTTTGTGGAGTCCATTAGTTATCTCTTCAATTTTAGCTAGTTCATCAATATCTGAGTTATATTTATTGTATAATATAGCTAACTGTGGATCTTTAAGAATCCAATCTGTAATTTCTTGTTGTGTAGGACTATTTAATAATCTAGAAGGTAGACCTCCTTCATAAAAAGCTTTTACCTGAGAGTTGAGAGTTTGTCTAGCAGTAATATGGGCATCCGCTAACCAAGTTTTAAAATCTCTTTCTAACCTCTTTTTAGCTAGACTTATTTCTGCCTTAGCAGCTAGAAATACAAAAGCATTGTATGCACATCTTGAAATTTTTAGTTCAAGGTCAACATCAGTTACTTCTCCATAGGAACCTGTTTCCACTCTTAATAACCAGTCCACCGATTTCTGGAATTCTTTACCATCAAAGACAAAGTTGATAGTAAAAAATTCTTCAGGTATTTTAGAAATTGGTTCGGGATCTTGTGGGATACTTCTTTCAATACCTTGATGTCCTATCCTGTCTTCAAGAATACTCATAAATTAATTTAGGCCTATTCCCGTTAATAAATTTCCACTTAACTGTTGTAATTTTTTTCTCTCAATTTGATGACAATCATTAGCATAAAAAGTCATCCTATCAAATACATCATAACAAGCTATATCTGTCTTTTGGTCTTCTTGTTCTTCTCCTGGTAAAACCATTTTATTAGCTATTTTGCGGGTACGGACCTGAGAGTTAATTAATTCTCGTTGATTTTCTACCCAACCTATAATACTATCAGCATCTAGTGTATCTAAACCAACGTTTTTAGTAAGCCTTTTCCATAAATCTAATACTGTTGCATCAGTAAGATAAGAATTTGGTGATTTAGATAAGATTCCAGTTAACCTATCAAATGAAGGTGTAAGTTTAATAATTTGATTAAAGAAATCTTTATAGATTTTTTCAGCGTCCTTTTCTGGGCTTAATCTCATTTTTGCTTCTCCCCAAGAACTAGGCATTACTGCACCATTAGTACATCGAAGTACCTGTAATAGAACATTAGCTTTGGTAGACCAAAAGCCTGTATGAGAAGAAGATAGTCTCAAGCCTGCTCTAATAATATCTCCTACCTTATTTTCTCTATTGACTTCTACTTCTCTATTGAAAGAGATTACATCAAGATCCATTCCTCTATCCCCAATACTTATTTTAATAGGAAAGTTGGGGAACTTTTGCCTCATCTCTGTTAACAATTTAGTATTGTTTACTGGGACAAATGTATCATGCATAAAATTTAGGATAGTCCGGTTTGTATTATGCATTACATTGATTTGATTTGTAGATCTTTCACTTAATAATCGGTGAATGTTAGTTTGTAGTAAATCAAAGGGGATTCTATGAGCAAAGGGATCAGGAATTCCTAATCTTTTACACAAACCAATTAAGCCTGCTTCGGTAGTTGTATATATTTCATTTCCTACTACAATAAAACCTTGTTCATTAACCTGTAGGTCTCGGTATCGTATTTCTCGAATACCTATATTATAAACTTCTTGAGATTGATAAATACCTTCATCCCAATCAATTACTGTTACTTCTGTTTCTTTTACAAACTTTGATGTATCCATATATTCCTTTCTTGTTTTAAATTTAATACAATATATTAAACCTTGGATGTAGGTTATTTTAAATGCCAATAGGCATTCTTAACCTGCTTTTGTAGATTATTGGTTGTAATTTTTTACTTTTATTTTGTAGGCGCATATAACAAACATTGTGCTTTCCACCAACCATCTTCTGATTTTTATAAATAAGTTTTTCACATTCTTTACAATAAATTCTTTTGTTGGTTCTCATATTTGGGTTTTTAAACAATCTCATTTTTAAACATTTCCCCACCTCTCTTTATAAATTTTAACCTCTGCATCAACTATCATATCAAATGGGGGAGGAGGTTTTAACATTATTTCCTTTATTTTAGTCTCTAAAAATAACTCATCCTTGTGAAGTTCAAAAATTAATGCATCGTGTACTGAGAACAGGAATCTAGTTTTATATATCTTAGGCCTACATAACCAATTCCAAATGGTTATGTGGTCAGTATTAAAATAAGTTTCCCAATCTATATTAATATTCCTAAACATCAACTCAATCATTATAATAGAAAACTGTGTGCAATTACTGGCTGTGCCTTGAATTACAGCATTCACGCCCTCTCTAACTGCCTCAGCTTTTTTGTCTGCGTCTGGGCTTTCTACATTAGGTAGATGTCTAGTTCCACCAAAACAATTTGTAACTTTCTTTTCTTTATAAATTATTTGAGTTACTCTTCGTATATATTGACCTATTCCTTTATATTTTTCAAAAAAGAAGGTTATAAATTTTTGTGCTGAGTCGAGAGTTAAATGAGGATCATCTTTCTCAAGTTTCTCATTTACATTCATCATAAGGGCTTTTGCACTGACCCCGTACATTCCTCCGAAGTTACACAATTTAGTTAGTTTACGGAATCTCTTATGCGTAGTCTTAATTTGTTCTTCAGTCAAACCAAAAACATACATACAATTAATAGTATGAATATCTTTATTATCTATATATTCTTGCATCATTACCGAATCCTGAGAATACCAAGCCATTACTCTCAATTCAATTTGGTTATAATCTATTTCTAACAAATAAAAGTCTTTTTCTGGAACAAAGATACCTTTTATTTTTGGGTCTCTAGGAATGTTTTGGATATTTGGGGACTCACTTGAAAACCTATTTGTGACCGTACCTGATAATTTATAGGTAGGATGAATTCTATTATTCTCATCTCCAATATTTAACATTTTTATTAAATAAGTACTCAACATTTTAGCATTACCTCTATACTCTAAAATATGAGCACAAATAGGATAATTACCCATTAATTTTAAAGTTTTTTCATCGGTAGAAGGAGAACCACCGGGAGTTAAATTCAGAATAGGGAGTTTCATATTAGTAAATAAAATCTCTACCAACTGTTTTGGACTATTTATATTAAATTCCTTACCTGCTATATTCCAAATTTCTTGTTCTGCTATTTTTAACTTTAATGTAAGTTCTTCACTAGTCTTTATAACATAATCCTTGTCAACCTTGACTCCTGTTGTTTCAGAATCAGCATATATTCTGGTTAGAGGAACATAAAAATGAGTTACTAATCTTTTAGCATTAGGACTTAACTCCTTGCAAAATATATCTTCAAATAATCTAAATGAGGCATCGGCATCCTTTGCCCCATAAATAGCCAATTTTTCTAGTGGGACGTCATTAAGTTTACCATCATCTAGTTTTGATTGTCCCACAATATCTTTAATTTCTTCACTATAACCTCTTAGGTCCGAATACCTAATATCTGCTATTTCTTTCAAACGATGAAGTTGATTTTCATCAAGTAAATAATGTGATAACATAGTATCACATCTAACTGATTGAATTTTTATATCTAACCAATATTCTAAGAACTTTATATCAAATTTGATGTTATGATTAGTTTTACTAATATCTGAACTCAATAAGACATTGCTAAGTTTATATTTAATTTCTCTCAATTGATCTTCTGGCCAAATATTAAGAGGTAAATATACTCCAGTTTTTCTCTGCCAACTAAAACTTAACCCTAATATCTGATCAGACCAGAAATTTAATCCTGTAGTTTCTATATCTACAGTAATATGTTTAATATCATGAAGTCTTGAAAATAACCAATCAACCTTGGGTATAGTATCAGCTAAAAAATATTCTCCCCCTTTATTACTATTTACATTATTAATAAAATTAACAATATGAGTTAGATCAGATTTGAATTGAGGTAATAATTCCATATTCCTAAGTACATAAGCTGGATGGAAAGAAGGAATGATTGAACCATAAGAATTCTTTATTTCTATACCCCTCGCGTTAGTTATACTAGCTTTATTTGTTAACCTTTTCAAAGGTACAGCTCCCATAGGGACGATTACTTTTACTATATTCTTAAAATAAGACAAAGCCACTTCTACATTTTCATAACAGCAAGCAATTTCTTGTCTTTCTGGTTTTCTATTATCTCCTTTTTCATCAGTCGGGCGGCAATGCACAACGTTCATCACGAAACAACTTGTGTCAGAGTTTAAACCTACTTCAGTAAGAGTACGTCTCATCAATTGACCTGCTTTACCTTGAAACACTTTACCTGTTATAGCTTCAGCAGATCCAGGGGCCTCACCTACTATTAATATTCTTGGATTTATAAAATTACCAGTAGAGTTATAAGGCCTATAAGTATTAGCTTTGTATAAAGGACATTGGTTACATTTTGATAAGGGTAACTCGAAGGGGTAATGTTCAGGTTTAGTAGCTTTAAGAACAAAATTATTAGTTTCATCAAAGGTAACTTCTTTAGAATTTTTAAAAGGAACACTAGTCATTTTGAAATTACCAATCTTCATAATTGTTTCCTTCTCCTAGATATCCATAATATTCTCTTTCTATTTCCTTATCAGTCATATAAAAATAATATTCTAAACAGAAAGTATGTTCTTCTTCAGAACTCTCCATAGAGGCAAGGGTTTTTGTAAGAATTAACCTAATATTATCTATTCGAGTAAGTTCCGAAGTAGTATTGGGATCTAATAATTTCTCCTGCCAATCTTCAACTTCATAAAACTTATTAAGAGCCTCATCTAGTTCTTCTTTAGCATTTTGATAAACTATTCTTAGTTCATTTAATTTAATTTTGTCCATATTGCAATATAAAATTCTTTGGTTTAAATTAATTGTATTAATTGTTTGTTTCTTTTAGGCCAGGACACTTTATTTATTATAATTCCTGCTTCAATAGCTAATTTATCTCGATCTACACTAGGATAGGATTGAATATAATAAATCTCTTTTACGTTAGCCATTATCAGTTGTCTCAAACAATTTAAACAAGGTTGGGTAGTTATGTAGGCAGTTAATTCTTCATAACTATGTTCTAGATGCATTAATGCGGCTATCTCAGCATGTGCAGTTCTAATACAATGATCATCTCGGATTATACAACCACTATCAATACAATGATCTAAGCCTGGGGGAGATGAATTATAGCCAGCAGATACTAACCTGTTCTTATGAACTAATATACATCCTACTTGATTCCTTAAACAAGTTGCCCTTAACCTATACATTACTGCCAAATTGAGGAAGAAAAATTTGCGTTCTAGTCTAGTTTGAGGTATTTTATTCATTACAATTCCTATTCTAATCCAATTTTAATAAATTTTTGTCTAAACTTCTTAATTGATCTCTCAGGTCTTCTGTTGCTAAGGACCCATTTATCAGACACTGTTGAATTTTTCTAGTTAAGATCTGTGCGACTAAGGCTTTTGTAGCTACTACTATTAAGTTCTTAATATCATTTTCATCCATTTCTTCCAAAATAGGAGAAGTTGGAGGTAATAATAATTGATTAGCCGCAGTATATGTTGCCCAATCCTGAGGAGTTTCTATGTTATTCTTTATTACAAAATTTAGGGTATTATATAATTCTTCAGGAATTTCAATTATGTTAAGGAAATCCAATACTTTTTTAGAATATTGAGGTAGATAAAAAAGTCCGGATAATAATTGTTGCCAAGGTTCTACACTGTATGGGGATAACTTTTTTACAGTTATCATTGATTGAATTGAATTATTTTTTAAGGCCTTTTCTAAGGAATGGGTTTCAATTTCCATTAAGGAAGCAGCCTCTTCAATTAGCAACTTTTTATATAAATCATTAGTTATACCTTCCAAGAATTTAACAACCGAATTAATCATCTCAAATTTAGAATTATATTCAATCTCTCGATTTCTAATAAGAAAATGTATAACAGATACTGGATCTGGAATTCCAGGTAACCCTTGGGAAATTATTATATCTGCAGGGTCCATTAGGTCAGGAGTAGGACATACTTGAACTATAACACTTTTATTTAATAAAGCTTTAGCTACCTCGAGTGAGGCTTTACGTCCTCCTTCATCTCCATCAAAAAAGATATTTACTGTTCTTGTAATTTTAGATAATAGGTTTATTTGAAAATTAGAAACATTTGTTCCACTTGAACATACTACATTTTTTATACCTTTGTCATATAGTTGCAAAAAATCTTTTTGGCCTTCAACTAAGTAGGCAAATCCTATTGCCTTTATATTAACAATAGTTTTATTTAAACCATATAAAATCTTACTTCTATTAAATAGTAAAGTATTTTTTCCACATAATTGTTTAGGGGTCTTGTCTTCTTGTTTCCAATTAGAAATTCGACCATGAAAACCTACCACTTGTCCCAAAGAGTTAAAATAGGGGAATATTACCCTATTTCTAAAATAAAGACTTTTATCTTCATTAATAAAACCCAACTCTAAGGCAGAAACCTTATCAGATATATCATAACTCATTGGAGCATAACCAACACTAAAATCATTAATAGTAGATTGACTTAAAGAAGTAAGATGTGATAAATCTTTATTACAGCCTTCTTTGAAATAGAAGTCAGACATCTGTTGTAATAAATCCAAATGTCTCTGAATTGTAGGGTCTATATCTTCTATTAGTGAACCTACCTTCTGTGCTAACATACTTAAGGCTTGGATAAAGTTTACATTTAGGTATTTCATTACAAAAGTAATTACTGAACCTCCTTCACCACAGGAAAAACATTTAAAGATTTGCTTTGAACCACTTACACTAAGACTAGGATTACTATCATCATGAAATGGACATAGGCCCCAATAATTATTACCTCTCTTGGTCAAGGCAATATGATTACTAATAATATCAACAATGTCATTTTTGTTTTGAATATCTTTTATTAGATCTTTATTGAAATTCATTTCACTTCCATTCTGCCAATTTGTTATTTATCTCGACAATTAGATCATGTTTACTCTTATTAGTATTAAGAATTTCTTGAGTATTTGCAGGTACCAGATCATTTTTTAAAAGAAGTTCAAGATTCTCAATATTTTTGATGTAATGATTAATTAATCGTTCTGCACATCGGATCATTAATAATCGAGTACTAGATGGGTTCATGTTGGCAATTAAAGCATCTGCGTCAATTAAGATTTGATTCATTTATTGTTCCTTACGTTTATTAAAACACTTTTCACTACAAAAATTTTCATCGTAACCATCTTGCCAATAATATTGAATCCTGCATGTTTTACATTGAATTATGATATCTTTAGCCTCTGGATATTGACTGCCCCCTTTGAACCAAGCTTTTATTATAATCCAGAATAGTTTTATAAAATTTTGTTTTGATGTTTCCATTTAATCTGAATTCATTTTTCTTTTTCCAACTTATAATTAAATTAGGGCTGTATGGGCTTACCAGACGAAGGAGGAGTGTCTTAGAAGCAAGCCCATACTATTTAAAATACAGTTGGGATTGACTGTATTTACCCATATCATTTATTTCAATTCAATAAGATTCTGTTGAGAACAAAGTTAATTGCTGGAATAGCCAAGGATTTACCGACTTGATCCAGTTGTTGAGACTCATTTCCAGAAAATATGAATGAGTCCGGAAATCCTTGTAATCTTGCACACTCTCTAACCGTAAGAGTTCTAGGTAGTCTATAGTGAATATGTCGGGTACAGTGAGAGGTGATCGTGTATGCTGCCTTGTCTGGGTCAAGTCTTCTGTTGTTCTGTGTTCCGTAGTAAGATTCTCCATATTTTAATTCTGCCATTCTGTTAATTCGATCTACTGTATGATTAGGTTTCGTATGATTAATCTCAGAATTATAATCCTCTTCAAGATCAAACAATAAATCTTTACAACAACTAGAAAAGCAATATTTGTCAGATTCTTCTACCTTCCAATCAGGAAAGAAGTTAGTCTTTTTATATCCAAGTTGATAACCTACATAATATACTCTATTTCTATTTTGTGGCCAATCCAATTCAGTCAAATTCAATTTACAGTTTGTTACATTGTAACATTCTAACCTAAAATCTTTATCTCCCAACCTAAATAACGTATCCAAAATGTTATTTGTAAAACATAAACTCTTCATAATCTGGGGGACATTTTCAAGAATAAAGACTTTTGGTTTAATCATTTTCACAAGATCTAAAAATTGGAAGAATTCAATTTCTTCTAGAGGTACTTTATCCATGTTACCTCTATCTTTTCTTTTCATACCCAAGGGGCTGAATTGAGCACAAGAAGGATTTCCTACTAGAATATCTGATTTTAAAGTATTTATCCTACTATCTTTTAAATCGTTTATAAATAATAATTCAGGAAAATTATATTTTATAGTTTCCGGATGCACAAATGTTCTTGGTTCAATGAGAAATTGAGGTTTTAATCCCAAATCTTTTCCTACAATTAAAGTCGCACCTACTCCACCAAATGCAACTCCTATGGTCTCAAGGTTCATTTATTACCTTTATAATAATAATATTAAAATTATATCAACTGCTTCATCTATTGATTCTATTTTCGCATATACCATTTCATCTAACATACCATGTTTATGAATATCATTTTTATCAGTAATCACTATTATAGGAATATCATTTTCATGAGCCCAGACCATTTCCATTACTGAACCTATAGAAACCTGAGTCGCTTCTAAAAAATTCATTAGCACTATATCTGAATTTATTACGTCCCAACGATCACGAGTAAAAATTGCCTTAGCAGTAGAAGTAACATGATCTAAATAATGATCCATTATTTTCTTTTCTTTAGATAAATATTCTTTACCTCTAAGAGGAGACCTAGAATTTATATTATGTATTTTTAATAGATCTCTTACGTGATATCTCCAAGCAGATGCTTCTTCCCAAGATTTTCCTGTAATGGGTCCACCTAAATATACAATCTTATCTTTCATTTATTCCTCCTTCAAATTCAATTAAAAGTTTATTATAAATATTTATCTCTCTCTATTGATATCTTAATCCTCGGTAACCATCGCTTCTTAGGTTTAAATTCATCTGGAATAGTTACTTGACCTTTGGAAACTAAGATTTTTAGTACTTGGTCTGCAATATGTCTAATTATAGTAGGAGATAATCCTTTACCTATTTGATCATATTGCTGTAATATTCCACCAAAGAAAATAAAATGATCTGGAAATCCTTGCAATCTTGCACATTCACGGGGAGTTACAATTCTAGGTTCGCTATAATGTACCATTCTACTTGCTCCACCAGTAACTGTAGGTGTAGGGTAATTAGCAGTTATCCTTTTATTATTTACTGTTCCATAATAAGACTCACCAGGTCTAAGTTCTTTGAAATGTTGAATTCTATCTTCATCATGTTCTGGAGGTTCATGGTTGGGAACTGTATAGAAAGAACTTTGAGATTCAAGATCTTTTAAAACTTCTTGAGCAGAAACTG
>Ga0180732_1000699_pt1 | contig 25627 bp, 24 predicted proteins | sample KR11_01MetaG_FD_148674 | JGI IMG/M metagenome (GOLD analysis project Ga0180732, IMG submission 148674) | Groundwater microbial communities from the Olkiluoto Island deep subsurface site, Finland - KR11_0.1 MetaG | ecosystem: Environmental > Aquatic > Deep subsurface > Groundwater | place... | reverse complement strand
TCATCACCTCTCCTTCCATGCAGACCTTGCTCGCCGGTGTGCTGGCCGTATTCGGCTTCGCACCGTTCGGCATGTTTCCCCTGAGCGTGGTTGCGCTGCTCGTCCTATTCCGCGTGTGGCATCGCTGCGAGCGTGCGGCACAGGCGGCCAAAGCCGGTTTCACTTTCGGCATGGGGTTGTTCAGCTTCGGCGTCGGCTGGATATATGTCGCGCTGCATGATTACGGCTATATGCACCCGCTGCTGGCGATCACGGCCACGCTGTTGTTCGCCGCACTGGCCTCGACGCCGCTGGTGCTGGCAGGTTATGCGCTGGTGCGTTTCCGTGTATCGCCGAACGTGAAGGTGTTGCTGGTCATGCCCGCGCTGTGGGTGCTGGCTGAATGGTTCAGGGGGCTGTTGTTCACGGGCTTCCCCTGGCTGGCCTTCGGTTATGCGCAAGTCTCCGACAGTCCGCTGATCGGTTATGCGCCGCTATTTGGCGTCTATGGTGTGTCGCTGGCGGTGGCGGTGAGCGCGGGTCTGTTGCTCTTCGTGTCACAGGTGCGCTGGAGCGCAGCAGGGAAGCTGGCGCTCGGCGGTCTGGTCGTCCTGTGGCTGGCCGGTGCGGCGCTGCAGCAGGTGGCATGGACGCAGCCGATCGGAGAGCAGTTCAAGGTGAGCTTGCTGCAAGGCAATATCCCGCAGGATGAGAAGTTCTCGCAGGAGAAGCTGGTCTCCACCTTGGAGACATACCGGCGTCTGGCGCAGGGCAGTGATGCGCGGCTGATCGTGCTGCCCGAGACGGCGATCCCGCTATTGCGCCACAACGTGCCTGCTTATTACCAGGAGATATTGCGCGACCACGTGCGGCAGAACGGTGGCGACATATTGATCGGCGCGTTCGAGAAGGAAGGCGGCCACTATTTCAATAGCGTGTACTCGCTCGGCACTGCCGAGAGCCAGCATTACCGCAAGGATCACCTCGTGCCCTTCGGCGAGTTCATTCCGCTGCGTGGCGTGCTGGGTTGGTTCATCAACGATGTGCTGCAGATACCGATGGGTGATCTGACCAGCGGCGGTGACGCGCAAGTGCCGCTGGCCGTGGCCGGACAATTGGTGGCGGTGAATATCTGCTACGAAGACGTGTTCGGTGAGGAGATCATCCGGCCGTTGCCGCAGGCCACGCTGCTGGTCAACGTCACCAACGATGCGTGGTATGGTGAATCGAACGCCGCTGTGCAGCACAACCAGATGTCGCAGATGCGCGCGCTGGAGAGCGGGCGCATGATGTTACGTGCCACCAATACGGGGGTCACATCCGTCATCGGCACGGATGGACAGGTATTGGCGCAACTCCCGCAACACGAGGAGGGTGTGCTCACGGCCCAGGTGCAGGGATATTCCGGCAGCACGCCCTATGTGCGCTGGGGCAACATCGCAGTGTTGTTATTGCTGGCTTTGATGTTGGGCGCTGCGCTCAGCTATCCGCGCAGATGAGCTGGTACTGCTATCTTTTGCAATGCGCGGATGGCACGCTCTACTGCGGTATCACCAACGATATCGACAAGCGCCTCGCCGCACATAATGCGGGCGATGGGGCGAAATACACGCGCAGCCGTTTGCCGGTAAAGTTGGCGTATAGCGAAGCATGCGCGGATCGCTCCGCCGCATCAAAGCGCGAACGGGCGGTCAAAACCCTGCCAAGAACGGCGAAGCTGGCCTTATGCGGGGTGACGCAAGTGCCCGAAAACCCGTAAAATGCGCTCCTTTGAAAAATCCAGCCGGTAATTAATGCATATGAGCACATTTGGCTCCGACATCACGCCCGCAAGCGGGCATGAGTCTTCACCGAAAGTCAGCCGTGGGCTGACTTTTCAGCAAGTCATCTTAACGTTGCAAAATTTCTGGGATAAGCAGGGCTGTTCCCTGCTGCAACCCTACGATATCGAGGTCGGCGCGGGCACCTTTCATACGGCGACTTTTTTGCGCGCCATCGGGCCCGAGCCTTGGCGTGCTGCCTATGTGCAACCGTCGCGCCGTCCCAAGGACGGCCGCTACGGCGAGAATCCGAACCGTTTGCAGCATTACTACCAGTATCAGGTGGTGCTCAAGCCTTCCCCCGACAACATCCAGGAACTCTATCTCGATAGCCTGCGCGCGCTGGGCATCGACACCAACCAGCACGATATCCGTTTCGTCGAGGACGACTGGGAGTCTCCGACTTTGGGCGCGTGGGGCTTGGGCTGGGAAGTGTGGCTGGACGGCATGGAAGTCACGCAGTTCACCTATTTTCAGGAAGTCGGTTCGCTCACCTGCAAGCCAGTGCTGGGCGAGATTACCTATGGTCTGGAACGTCTGGCCATGTATCTGCAGGGCGTAGAGAACGTGTTCGACCTGGTGTGGGCGAAGAACGGCGACAGCGTGGTGACCTACGGTGACGTGTACCACCAGAACGAGGTGGAGCAGTCGAAGTATAACTTCGAGCATTCCAACGTCGAGATGCTGTTCCGCCACTTCAACGAATACGAAGGCGAAGCCAAGCGTCTGATGGACATCGGTCTGCCGCTGCCCGGTTTCGAGATGGTGATGAAGTGCTCGCACACCTTCAACTTGCTGGATGCGCGCGGCGCGATCTCGGTGACGGAGCGTGCGGCGTATATCGGTCGTGTGCGTGCGCTGTCGCGTCAGGTGGCGCAGGCATATTTCGATTCGCGTGAAGCCTTGGGCTTCCCCATGTGCAAGAAAGGGGAGGGCGCATGATGAAACAGACACTATTGATCGAACTGCTCACCGAAGAGCTGCCGCCGAAAGTGCTGGAGAAACTCTCCACCACCTTCGCCAACGAAGTGTTCGCCGCGCTGAAAGAACAGGCGCTGCTGGGTGACGACAGCGCATGCACGCCGTATTGCACGCCGCGCCGTCTGGCGGTGAGCATCACCGAAGTGGAAGCGCAGCAGGCCGACCGCATCATCGAACGCAAGGGCCCGGCCGTGGCGGCGGGGCTGGATGCGGAAGGCAAACCGACCAAGGCACTGGAAGGCTTCATGCGTTCGGCCAACGTCACGCTGGCGCAATTGCAGCGTGCGGGCGAAGGCAAGGCGGAATGTTTCGTGGCGCGCATCGAGCAGAAGGGCAAGCCGCTGGAGGAATATATCTCCGCCATCATCATGCAGGCATTGAAGAAACTACCGGTGCCCAAGCTGATGCGCTGGGGCGATCAGGAACACCAGTTCGTGCGACCGGTCCACGGTTTGACCGTGTTGCTTGGTAGCAACGTGGTGCCTGCCGAAGTGCTGGGTCTTACCAGTGGCAACGTCACCAGTGGACACCGTTTCCTGTGCAGCGAGCGAGTCAGTATCGAGCATGCCGATGATTACGAAGCCACGCTGGCCCGCGACGGACGCGTGGTGGCCAGCTACGCCAATCGCCGCGAAAGTATCGCGGCGCGTCTTGAGCAACTGGCGGGGGAGAACAAGGCGATCTGGATCGGTCATGCCAACTTCGACCAGTCCAAGCTGATGTCCATGTCGAACGAGGAGCGCAGTCTGCTCTCTTCCTTGTTGGATGAAGTGACCGCGCTGGTGGAGTGGCCGGAAGTGTATGTCGGGCAGTTCGAGGAGGAGTATCTCGAAGTGCCGCAGGAATGTCTGATCCTTACCATGCAGCAGAACCAGAAATACTTCCCGCTGCTGGATGCGCAGACGGGTAAGCTGCTGAACAAGTTCCTGATCGTGTCCAACATGCAGATCGCCGATCCGCATCACATCATCGAGGGCAACCAGCGCGTGGTGCGTCCTCGTCTGGCCGATGCCCGATTCTTCTTCAATCAGGATCGCAAACAAAAACTGGAAACGCGCGTCGAGAAGCTGGGCAACGTGGTGTACCACAACAAACTGGGCACGCAGTTGCAGCGCGTGGAGCGCATCACCACGCTGGCCGGCACCATCGCACGCCTGCTTGGCGCGGACAAGGCAGATACCGAACTGGCCGCACGTTTGAGCAAGGCCGACCTGATCACCGACATGGTTGGTGAGTTCCCGGAACTGCAAGGCATCATCGGTCATTACTACGCCCTGCATGATGGCGAGAAGCCGGAAGTGGCGAGTGCCATCGAGGCGCATTACCACCCGCGCTTTGCCGGCGATACCTTGCCGCAGGGGCCGCTGGCTTGCGCTGTGGCGCTGGCCGACAAACTGGAGACACTGGTCGGCATCTACGGTATCGGTCAGGTGCCGACCGGCGACAAGGACCCGTTCGGTCTGCGCCGTCAGGCACTGGGCATCCTGCGTATCCTGATCGAGACGCCGCTGGATCTGACTTTGCCCGCACTGTTGAAAGCGACCGCCGACAATTTCCCGCAAGGCATGTTGAGCGCGACCGTGGCAACGGATGTGGAAGGCTTCATGATCGATCGCCTGCGTGGCTATCTGCGTGACCAGAGTTTTGAAGGCACGCATATCGAAGCGGTGCTGGCGGTGTTGGGCGGACGTTTGCACGAGGTGCTGCCCCGCTTGCAGGGCGTGCGCGCCTTTGCTGCCATGTCGGCGGCCAAGGACCTGGCGGCTGCCAACAAGCGCGTGCAGAACATCATGCGCAAGAACGCCGAAGAGTTGGGCGAGTTGCCTGCCTCCATCGATGTGACATTGTTCCAGGATGAAGCGGAGCGCGAGCTGTATCAGGCCATGCTGGATATCACGCCGATGGCGCGCGGCTATTTCGAACGCGGCGATTACAGCAACAATCTGAAGACGCTGGTCACGCTGAAATCCTTCGTCGACGATTTCTTCGACAAGGTGATGGTGATGTGCGAGGACAAGGCGCTGCGTATCAACCGAGCCTTGCTGTTGCAACAATTGGGCCGTTTGATGAACCAGTCGGCCGACATCTCCAAGCTCGCGGCATGAAACTTATCATCCTCGACCGCGACGGCGTCATCAACTACGACTCCGATCAGTTCATCAAAAGCCCGGATGAATGGAAGCCCATCCCCGGTAGCCTTGAGGCCATCGCACGCCTGAATCAGGAGGGTTATCGCGTGGTGGTCGCCACCAACCAGTCCGGTATCGGACGCGGTCTGTTCGATATGCCCACGCTGAATGCCATCCACGACAAGATGCACAAGTCGCTGGCGCAGGTGGGCGGTCGCATCGATGCGATCTTCTTCTGTCCGCATACCAATGAGGCCGAGTGCAGTTGCCGCAAACCCAAGAGCGGCATGATGCTGGAGATATCGGCCCGCTATGGTGTCGGTCTGGGCGACGTACCCGCGGTGGGAGATTCTTTGCGCGATCTGGAATCCGCCGCCCGGCTGGGTGCCATCCCCTATCTGGTGCTGACCGGTAAGGGAAATAGAACGAAAGAGAAGGGCGGGCTGCCGGAAGGCACGCGGATTTTCGCCGATCTCGCCGCGGTGACGGCCAGCCTGTTATGAATCTGATCCGTTCCGTCATCTTTGCGCTGGCCCAGGCGCTGTACACATTGTCCTATGCGCTGTTCTCGCCGTTCATCTTCCCGTTCGGCCAGCATATGCGTCACCGCCTGCTGTCCGGTTTCGCGCCCGGCATGTTGTGGCTGCTGAAAGTGATCTGCGGTATCCGTATGGAAGTGCGTGGGCGGGAGAACATCCCGCAACAGGCGTGCGTGGTGTTGAGCAAGCACCAGTCGGCTTGGGAGACATTGGCGTTGCAACTGGTGTTGCCGGCCCATGCCTGGGTGGCCAAGCGCGAGTTGTTGTGGATCCCCTTCTTCGGCTGGTTGTTGGCCTTGTCCAGTCCCATCTCTCTGGACCGCAGCAAGGGCAAGGCGGCGATGAAACAGTTGCTGCAGAAGGGCAAGGAAAAGCTGCAGCAGGGTTTCAGCATCGTGTTGTTCCCTGAAGGCACGCGCATCCCATACGGTGAGCGTGGCAAGTACAAGATCGGCGGGGCATTGCTGGCCTCGCATGCCGGCGTGCCGGTATTGCCGGTGGCGCATAACGCGGGCAAGTTCTGGGGGCGCAATGCCTTCATCAAGAAGCCGGGCACCATCGTCATGGTGATCGGGCCGGTCATCGATACCACGGGACTCAAGGCGGAAGAGATCAATGCCCGCACAGAAGCGTGGATCGAAGACGAGATGACGCGTTTGGGATGATGTTCCTGCGCTCCCGCAGCAAGCCTGTCCTTCCCGCTGTCGAGCAGCGTTCGCTGCAACTCTCCGATCAACACATCACTTACACATTGAAGCGCAGCGGCAAGCGCCGCAGTATCGGCCTGCGCATCGACGAGCGCGGGCTGACGGTGAGCATGCCTTTGCGTGCCTCCGAGCAGTGGCTGCACAGTGTGTTGCAGGACAAGGCGAGCTGGGTGCTGGACAAGCTGGAGAACTGGCAGGTCGCCAAGGTGATGCCCATCGTCTGGCAGGATGGGGCAACCATCCCGTTTCGCGGCGAGGAGATCACCTTGTGTGTCGTGCCCGACCTGTTCGGCGCGCCGCCGCGTTTGCTGGGTGAGAGCTTGCTGCTGCAATTGAATGGTGTCGCCACGCCGCAGCGTATCGAGAAACTCGTCAGTCAGTGGTATCGCGAACAGGCTTTACAGGTGTTCGAGGAATGTGTGGCGCATTTCGCGCCGCTGATGGAAGTCGCCCCGCGCACCATACGCTTGTCTTCGGCGCGTACCCAGTGGGGCAGCTGCAGTGCGCGCGGCGTGATCAGTCTGAACTGGCAGCTGGTGAAGCTGTCGCTGCCCCTGATCGATTACGTGGTGATACACGAACTGGCCCATCTGAAGGAGATGAACCATTCCGCCGCATTCTGGCGTGTCGTGGCATCGGTCTGTCCGGATCACAAGGAACTCAGGACCGCGTTGCGCGATATCAGGGTCGGCTGAGAATCGGTCCTGACCGGATGCGACAATATGCCGCATTCCATCGATGGGCGTGCCGGGTTACATTCCCTGCGTCAGGTGTCCGAAACTAAAGGCCCCCTCCTTGCGGATCGCACCGCCGGACATCTGGCAACCTCTCAGAATTCGAATGCGCTTCCCGATCCGGTCTGTATCAGTGCGGCCAGTTTGGCATACAGCTCGTCGCCATCGCGCTGGTTGATCCAGCTATCGTCCTGCCAGCCGAAATGAAAGCCGCCTGAACGGGCCGCCAGCCAGATCTCACGGTTGGGTACATGGCGGTTCACGATGACCTTGCTGCCGTCATCGAACTCGATCTCCATCACCATGCCGTTGCTGTCGTAGTCGATGTCGGTCGCATCCAGCGCGTGTTCGATGCGCTGGAAGACCTGGTCGGCCAGGGTATTGAATTCGCTCTCTGTCATCATCTCTCCATTATCAGTTGCGCCCGATCAGCAGGGTGTCTTCGTCCTGTCCGACGCGGAAGTTGCGCAGTACGTTCGCGCCGAGCAGATTGGTATCCATGTTCGGCATCACTGCCACCGTGATGTTCTTCAGCGTGAAGTTGCCCAGTGTCATCTGCGGGATCAGCGCGATGCAGCCGGTCGTGCTGCCGTTGGCGGTCTGCACCTGTATCTCCTTGCAGTTGCGCACGCCTGCTTCACGCGCGATCTCGCTGGTGATGGAGGTCACCGAGGCGCCGGTATCCAGCATGAAGGTGACAGGTACGCCCGCGATGCTGCCGGGCAGATAGAAGTGGCCGTTGCCATGGCGTTTGACAGCCATGCTGCCGTCACCGCTGAACGATGGGGTGGGCAGCGGTGTTGCGGCTACAAAGGTGGAGATCAGCGCGCGAAAATCTTCCGGCCCGGCACCGGAGGATTGCATAGCGATGCGCACCGGCGCGTCATGCTGAACCGAGAGCGAGTCGTTGAACTTCAGCATGCGCCCATCGGAGAATCCGCTGCGCGCATCACACCAACGCGTACCGGCAGCGAACATCAGGTCGTATTGTCCGGGCGGTATGCGTACGCTTGCCTGTTGGCGTGCATGCACCAGTACCGACAAGGAGGGGATGAGGGTGCGCGGGGCGGTCAGTACCAGCAGCAGAGGGTGGGCATGCTCGTTGTGCAGGGTGAGTTCGGTGCCTGTGCCACCGATCTGCAAGCCACTCTCGGGAAAGACGGTGGTGCTGCCATTTTGCGGGAAGCCACTTTCACAGCGACGTTCGCTATCTGCGAATGCCGCAGGTTCTGCCTGAACAGCGGCAGGCTCTCCGGCAGGGGATGGCTGACCCGGTCGTTGTGTCAGCAAGAAAGCGACGGCAGCCAGCAAGATGATGATCATCGCATTGCGTAGCCCGTGCCCGCCGCCGGACTGGATATGCTGGATGATGACAGGCGTTTCCGCAGCTGACGCAGGAATCGGTGCTCGCGAATTGCGCGGGTCGCTGGCGACGGTCTGCTCCAGCAACTCGCCGAGTCGGGTGAGCAGTTCGCCATGCTGCGGTGATAGCCAGCTTGTGCCTTGCGGGACGAACTCGCTGCCGCCATCCGCCGCAGCCAACCACACATGCCGGGATTGTCGATCAAGGTTGATCAGGATGCGTTGGCCGTCGGCAAAGATCAGTTTGAGTGTAGATGCTTCCTGCTGCAGGCGGATATCCACGCCGCGTGCCGCCACCATCTGCCGGATGCGGGTAAACAAGGCGTCTCCCGCAGCGTCGCTGGCGCTTTCCGTCATATAATCCCGCTCGTTTCGAATTAAGGAAGAAGATACAGATGCGTACAGTGTGCATTATGTTGCTGTTACTTGTCGGCTTGCAAGGATGCGGACGCAAAGGACCGCTTTATTTGCCGCCGGCGCAATCCCAATTCTCGGCCGTTCCCCATCAATCCCAATCTTTAGAACTTCAACATGAGTGAATATTTCAACTACCGTGACGATGCACTCCATGCGGAGCAAGTGTCGCTGATCGACATTGCGCAGCGTTTCGGTACGCCGTGCTACGTCTATTCGCGTGCCGCCCTGGCCGATGCTTACTATCAGTTCGCCGATGCGCTCAAAGGTCGCGAACATCTGATCTGTTACGCGGTTAAGGCCAACCCGAATCTGGCCATTCTAAATCTGTTCGCCAGACTCGGGGCGGGCTTCGACATCGTCTCGGGCGGCGAACTGCAGCGTGTACTGGCCGCAGGCGGTGCGGCCGGCAAGGTGGTGTTCTCCGGTGTCGGGAAAAGCGAAGAAGAGATGCGTTTGGCGTTGTCGGCTGGTATCCGTTGCTTCAATGTCGAGTCCGCACCGGAACTTGATCGGCTGAACGACGTGGCGGGAAGCATGGGCAAGATCGCGCCGATCAGCTTGCGCGTGAATCCGGATGTCGATGCCAAGACACATCCCTATATCTCGACTGGCCTCAAGCAGAACAAATTCGGCGTTGCTTACACAGAGGCATTGGATCTGTACCGCAAGGCGGCAGCGATGCCGCATCTGCGCGTGACCGGTATCGACTGCCATATCGGCTCGCAGCTCACCGAGGTGAGTCCCTTCATCGCGGCGGCCGAAAAGGTGCTGGCGCTGGTCGATCAATTGAAAACAGAAGGCATCACGCTGCAACACATCGACCTTGGCGGCGGGCTGGGGATCTGCTACGACGACGAGACACCGCCCTCGATCGCCGAATACGCGCAAGCGTTGCTGCAGGCATTGCATGGCCGTGCGGAATCTTTGATTGTGGAGCCGGGCAGGGTGCTGGTGGGCAATGCCGGTGTCTTGCTGACGCGTATCGAATATCTGAAGCACGGTGAAGAGAAGAACTTCGCCATCGTCGATGCGGCGATGAACGACCTGATGCGTCCGGCGCTTTACGATGCTTTCCATGCGATCCGTCCGGTGCAAAAAGATGCATCGCCGAAACAGCGCTACGAAGTGGTCGGACCTATCTGCGAGACGGGCGATTTCATCGGTCATGCCCGTGAAATGGCCGTGGCAGCGGGCGATGTGCTGGCAGTCATGTCGGCAGGTGCGTATGGCATGAGCATGAGTTCCAACTACAACACGCGACCGCGCGCGGCCGAAGTGATGGTCGACGGCGAGCGTGTGCAGCTTGTTCGCGAGCGTGAAAGAACAGATCAGTTGTACGCGCTCGAAAAGATCGTCGATTGATTTTTTTGCACATAAGTGCACAAATCTATTGCGTAAAAAAAATATTCGCGCATAGAATGCAATCACCGTGCGTATTGGGAGGTTTCTTTAGGTTGAAAGCGCATCGGGAGTGCAGTGGTAGCACGATAGAAATTGCACCAACTTAGTCCATCAAACTTTAATAAGGAATGAAAATGGCAACTGCAAAATCCAAAGCGAAAAGTCCTGCAACCAAGAAAGTGGCAGCAAAGAAACCGGCAGCAAAGAAAGTTGTAGCCAAGAAGCCGGTAGCGAAAAAAGCTGTCGCCGCCAAAAAACCAGCAGCGAAAAAAGTCGCCGCCAAGAAGCCGGTAGCGAAGAAGGCCGTTGCTAAGAAACCAGCAGTGAAGAAAGTCGCCGCCAAGAAGCCGGTAGCGAAAAAAGCAGTTGCCAAGAAGCCGGCAGTGAAGAAAGTCGCAGCCAAGAAGCCGGTAGCGAAGAAGGCAGTTGCCAAGAAGCCGGCAGCAAAGAAAGTCGCAGCCAAGAAGCCGGTAGCGAAGAAGGCAGTTGCCAAGAAGCCGGCAGCAAAGAAAGTCGCAGCCAAGAAGCCGGTAGCGAAAAAAGTCGTTGCCAAGAAGCCGGCAGCGAAAAAGCCTGTAGCTAAGAAGGCTGTTGCTAAGAAGCCTGCAGTCAAAAAAGTGGCAGGAAAAGGCATTCTCGGCGCCTGAGCTTGGTAGATTGGGGCGGGCGCCGAGCTGTTGCGTTTCGCCCTTTCTACCTTTTCTGTTTCACCAAGGGGCGTGAACCCCACGCATTCCCTTTCCTTTTGATTTTCTCCTGACCTTCCCGAATGGGTATACAGAGCGCGTATTTATGCGTGCGGAATCGTTGCGCCTGCTTGATGCAGGGCAAGCACTTCAGACCAGGAAGACGGTCGCCAGTCCAAGGAAGATGAAGAAGCCGCCACTGTCGGTGATGGCGGTGAGCAGGACACTGGCCCCGATCGCGGGGTCACGTCCCAGTCGTTGCATCATAAGCGGTATGCCGATGCCGACCAGTGCGCCCAGCGTAAGGTTGAGCATCATGGCTGCAGTCATCACCACGCCGAGCGGTACGCTGCGATACAGGAAGTATGCGAACAGTCCGGCAAACCCTCCCCACACCAGACCGTTCAGCCCGCTGATGGCGAGTTCCTTCAGCATCAGGCGTTTTGCATTGCTCTGATTGATCTGTCCGAGCGCGAGTGAGCGGATGATGATGGTCGTCGTCTGGTTGGCTGAGTTCCCCGCGATGCCCGCGACGATAGGCATCAAGGTGGCGAGTGCGACCATCTGCGCGATGGTCTGTTCGAATTCGCCGATCACACGCGAGGCGAAGAATGCAGTGCAAAGATTGAGCGCCAGCCAGGCCCAGCGGTTCTGGGCGGATTTCCACACAGAAGCGAAGATGTCTTCCTCTTCGATCAGGCCGGCCTGGTTGAGCAGTTCGGTATCCGATTCTTCGCGGATGTAATCGAGCACCACGTTCACGGTCACACGTCCGAACAACTTGCCGTCTTCGTTCACAACCGGTGCAGACACCAGATCATAGCGCTCGAACGCCTGGGCTGCATGTTCGGCTTTTTCATCCGGATGCAACTGGATGACGTCGGTGATCATCAAGGTCCCGACTTCGGTCTCTGGCTCGTTCACCACGATCAGATTGATCGGCAACACGCCCACGAACCGTTCGTCGCGGTCGACCACGAACACCTGGTCGGTGTGGTCGGGCAGTTCATCGAAACGGCGCAGGTAGCGGGAGACGGTCTCCAGCGTGACGTCCTGTCGCACATGCACGATGTTGAAGTCCATCAAGGCGCCGACCGAATCCTCCGGGTAGGACATCGCGGCACGCAGTTGTTCGCGTTCTTCGATCGGCAGTGATTTGAACACGTCGCGGATGACGTGCTGCGGCAGGTCGGGTGCCAGGTCGGCGATCTCGTCGGTATCGAGTTGCTCGGCAGCCACACGCAGCTCGTCGCGGCTCATGCTGGCGATCAGCGATTCGCGCACTGCGTCGGAGACTTCGATCAGGATCTCGCCGTCGCGTTCGGTCTTGACCAGGTTCCACACCAGCAGACGGTGCTCGATCGGCAGTGCTTCCAGAATGTAGGCGATATCGGCCGAGTGCAATTCTTCCAGCTTGTCGCTCAGCTCGGCCAGATGCCTTTTGTGCAGCATCTTGTCCAGCAGCTCGTGGCGCTCGTCGCGCGGCAGCGCCTGATTGTGGACCACGGTTTCCACCAGCGCCTGCTTATCAAGCAGGTGCTGAACCTGATGCAGGTGTTCCTGCACATTATCGGTGTAATGGTGTTCGTGGTTCTCGGTCATGGCGCACCTCGAAAAATTGCGCGCTATTGTAAGGAAATTAACCCGGCGGCGTCAGGGAATCTCGGCATCCGGCATGCGGTCGAGGATGATCTGTGTCTTGCGCAACATACCGCGCGCCTGGCGATGACGGTCGTAATAGCGCGGGTTGGGCACCATGGCGGCCAAGCGGGCGGCTTGCTCGGCGGTGAGCTTTGCAGCGCTGACACCAAAATAATGACGGGCCGCCGCTTCGGCGCCGAACACGCCGTTCCCCCATTCGATCACATTCAGATAAATCTCGAAGATGCGCCGCTTGTCCATCACCGCTTCCAGCATCAGCGTGATGATGATCTCCTCACCCTTGCGCCACGGCGTGCGTTTGGTGGACAGGAACAGGTTCTTGGCCAACTGCTGGCTGATGGTCGAACCTCCCGCGACGATCTTGCCCTGTTTCATATTCTTTGCGTAGGCTTTCTGGATGCCTTCCCAGTCGAACCCCTCGTGGTCGACGAATTTCGCATCTTCTGCGGCGATGAGTGCGCGTTTGAGATTGGCGGAGATATTCTTGTATGGCACCCATTTATGCTTGAGCTTCGCCCTGGGGTCGCTGTCCTGCATCACTTCCAGACGATCGGTCATGAAGGCACTGCTGGACGGGTCGAACTTGACCCACCAGCAGATATGGGCGAACAGCCACAACTGGTACAGCACGAAGATCAGGAACAGCGCCAGCAGGAAGCGCCAGAAGAGACTGCGTATGGGGTTCTTCACTTGCGCAGGACTTCGAGTACTGGGCTTGTGTCCGGGCGCACGCCACGCCAGATGAGAAACGCCTCGGCGGCTTGTTCTACCAGCATGCCTAGCCCGTCCGCCACTTGTGCGTCATGGTCACGCGCGAACTTCATGAACGGTGTCTCACGTCCGTACATCATGTCGTAGGCGAGGGCGCCGGGAGCGAAGATTGAGTCTGGTAGCGGGATCATTTCGTCTGACAACCCTGTGGATGTTGCATTGACGATAAGGTCGAACTTCTTTGCCGATAATTCGGTAAAGCTATTTATGTAATTTGGCAGCCCGTAATTAAGCCCATGTTTCGTAACGATCTGGCGATTTAGAAAGACTTGGAGTCCATAACTTAATTCTTGAGCTTTCTGGGCAGTGCGATTGTAAATAAACAAGTTCGCGCCTACTTCCAGAATGGGGAGTGATACCCCTTGCGCTGCGCCACCTGCACCAAGCAAAAGCAAATTCTTACCGCGTAGTTTTATGGAACGGTTTTGTTCGATATCTCTCACCAATCCAACACCATCGGTGTTGTCACCTAAGATGCGCTCCGTATCGAAGGTTAATGTATTCACTGCCTTGGCAATCTGCGCGCGATCACTGAGTATTGACGCTACTTCATGGGCTTGCGACTTGAACGGCACCGTCACATTGCATCCCTTGTAGCCTTCATTGCGCAGACGTTCGACGGCCGCGGCGAACCCGTCCAGCGGTGCTTCGATGGCTTCATAGCTGATGTCCTGTCCGGTCTGTTCGGCGAACATGCGGTGGATCAGCGGTGATTTGCTGTGCGAGATGGGATTGCCGATGACGGCGTAACGGTCGGTCATGCTGGTATGGGAGGCGAAAGTTCGGCGGATTATAGCGGGTTAGTGGCGCGGTTTCAGAACGCTGAGCAGCCCCCCGCTGACAGCCATCGCCCACACGATGGCCGCACCCGCTGGCAAGTCGAACCATATCGAGAGCAGCAGGCCGAGCGCATAGCCCGAGATGCCGACGGCAAAGGCATGGCGCATGCGTTGCGTGGAGAGGCGATGCGTCGCCAGCGCAGGCACGATCAGGCTGGCGAACACGAGATAGATGCCGACCAGTTGCACTGAGGCGGTGATGGCGAGGGCGAACAGTGCGTAGAAGCCGAACTCGCCGAGACGTTGGCGGAACAGTCGCCAGACAACGAGCAGCGCGGCACTGAGCAGTGCGGTGGCGATGAGTTGTTGCCCATCCACCCACAGGATCTGCCCGACCAGCAGATCGCGCAGATGTTCGCCCGCATGCACGTCGCGGCTCAGCAGCAGGATGCCGAGGCTGGCGGCGAGCACGAAGGTGAGCCCGATGGCGGCCTCTTTCACCTGCGGCACGCTGCGCTCTATCCAGGCCAGCAATGCGGCACCGCACAAGGCACTGCTCGCGGCGACCAATTGCACCAGCAGCGGCTGTCCCAGCAATCCCAACAGCTCGGCGATGATCACACCCAGCCCGGCGATCTGCGCCACCGCCAGGTCGGCGAAGATCACGCCGCGCTGCAGGATGCGCATGCCGAACGGGATGTGCGTGGACAGCACCAGCAGACCGGCGAGGAAGGCGGGCAGCAGGATGTCGAGTTCGATGTTCATTGCGCCCCTTTCAGTAGGCGGGCGAGCGTGTCATCGAACAATCCGTACAGGTCTTGTGCGGCGTCGCTGCCACCCACGGTGTAGGGCAGTTCCACGGCGGCGATGGTCGCGCGTTGCGTGATCCATGCCGCGGGGCGATCACTCTGGTAGGCGGCGCGCAGCACCATCTTGGCGGGATGTCGCTGCAAAGTGTCCAGCACCTGAGACAGCCAGGCGGCGCTGGGTTCCATGCCGGGTTTGGGTTCCAGCACCGCTACTTCGTGCAGTCCCAGCCAGTTGGACAGGTAGGGGAAGCCCTTGTGTTGCACCACGACGGCGACACCCTTGAGCGGTGCTGCTTGTTTTTCCCAGCGCGCGAGTGCGGCACGCCATCGCTGTTCGAACGCTCCCAGTCGTTGTTGATAGAGCGCCTTATTGGCCGGATCGTTTTGCATCAGTCTCTGCGCGAGGGCGCTGGCGATGGGCAGGAAGTTGCGCGCGTCGGTCTGGATGTGCGGATTGCCTAGCGTGTGCACATCGCCATCGCCGCGATCCAAGCTGGTCGGCACTTCCAGCATGTGCACCGCCGAAGCGGCTTCGAAATAACCGTCGCCGCCGGGCTGCACCCTGGCGTTGCCCGATTCGCGCAGCACCACCGGCAGCCAGGCCATCTCCAGCTCGGCACCGGTGCACACCACCAGATCGGCGCGGCGTGCCTTGGCGATCAGGCTGGGGCGCGCTTCGACACGGTGCGGGTCCTGCAGTGCGCCGGTCGCGGTATAGATATTGGCTTGGTCTCCGGCTAGCTCCTGTGTGAGTGCCGCCCATTCAGGTTCGCAGGCGAACACCTTGAGAGCGGCGTGCGAGAGGCTGCTGAATGACAGCAAAACGAGAGAGAAGATCATCTTGTACATGGCGTGCTCCTAGTAGCTGTGCGCGCCATGCGCACCCAGACTCATGAGGTATTGCACGAACAGTTGATTGTCCGGCAAGCCTTGGCGCGCGCTGTCATGCGCCAGTTGCAAACGGATGCGCGAGAACTCGCTGGCGCTGTAGTCCAGCATGAAAGTGGTGCGGCTGGGTTGGAAGGCGTAGTCGGCAATGACGTTGCCAGCGTTCGCGGCACCCACGCTGGCGATGCCGGGGTCGAGACTGTCGTAGCGTAGCGCACTACGCCATTGTGGCGTGAACTGATACACGCCTTGTACATACCAACCGCTTTGCGTGACGGCATAGCTGTCGGTGATGTTCGCGCCGGCGGTGTCGTAGCTCAACTCGCCACTCTCGCTGCGGCGGAAATATTCACCTTGTAGCTTCAAGTAACTTTCCTTGAGGTTGCCGTGCGGTGCGTATTTCCACACCAAGTCAAGACCGGCGGTGCGGTTGTCGCCGCTGAAGGCGGTGCTCACGTTATTGCCAATCAGGTCGGGCACATCATCGCTGCTGCGTTCGACAGCGCGCGTGCGGTGCAGGGAGAATCCCGCGCGCCAACTCTGTTCGATACCGATGTCGTCGCCGATGTGTGCGAACAGCACGCCCGCACCGCTGCCGTTCTTGGCCCGTTCCGTGCCGGGGAAGCCGCGACCTTTTGCTGCTTCGACACCGAGTTCGATGAACATCTCGGTCGGTGCCAGCCATTTCAATTGCACGCCATCCTCACCCAGCTGGTTCTCCCACAACGCGGCATACACCAGCGGCTGATCGACGAAGTCCCAGGCATGCGCATGCTGCTCATTGAGATAGCCGAGACCGGAGAAATAGCGGCCGAACTTCAGCTTGAGGCCGTCGCCGAGCGATGTGGTCTGCACATAGGCGTTCTCGACGCTGACGCCGCCGGCCGGGTCGAGCGCGAGCGTGGCCACGCCGCGAAACTGCGGGTCGATATTGGCGGAGATGCCCATCTCCGACTCGCCGAGGTTGAAGCCCTGCTCGTGCACCGGGTTGGGGTTCATGGCGAAGCCGGTGGCTGGCGTCGCCGGGTCTTGTTGCAGGCTGCCGTAAGTGCCGGACAGGATGAGCGAGAACGCCGGATTGAAAGCGGATTCGTTGCCTGCGGCGTAAGCGGATTGGCATAGCAGCATCGCGCTGCACAGGCCGAATATTTTGAACATGGTTCACTCCTTGAATGGATAGACATTCCTCGCTGCATCATGCGGCGAGGGCAGATCGGGATTCAGGCGGAGCGGGGTGGGGCGCGAGCGGCGAATGCCGCAATGGTGAGGGTGTGAGGATCGCTGCGGGTGCGTTGGTATGCCGACGTGCACGACGCAAGGAGATCGAAATGCACGGTGCTGCTGCCGACTGCACTGCCGACCTGCGCATAGCCGGCGCACAGTTCGCACTGCGAGTCGTGCGGCAGGGATTGATCCTGGGATTGCTCGGCCAGCGCGTGCGCGATCGCGTGCGTGGCCGCCCCCTGCTGGACGAACAGCAGGGCGAGGGAGAGGAGCAGCGGCTGGAGCAGGCGGACCTTATTCATAACGGCTGGCACCATAGCAAATAGGCAGGGCGACCACAATGCGGTACAAGGGTGATGCAGTTGCATTTGCCGAGCATATAATCAATATATGTCGCACGCATGAATAGAATAACTCAGCGATTCCCGGAGGAGGGAGAGGCATGGCGCAAAACGCGTCTTACACTTCACAGTCGGTCGAACAGGCACTGGGCATGCGCTTCGTGTCCAAGCATGCCAGCATGGCATGGCTACTGTTGCTGGTCGGGCTGATGGCGACCTCGTATGCTGTTTATGTCGCCAAGTCCGACATCGAGCAGTCGGCGATGCGTGATTTCGCCGCCGAGGCGGAGGAGGTCAGACTGAAGGTGGAAGCGCGCCTGCAGGCGCACAAGCAGGTGCTGCTGGGCGGTGCCGCGATGTTCGATGCGTCGGATTTCGTGTCGCGCGAGGAGTGGCGTGTCTATGCCAAACGGGTGCGTATCGACGAGCATTTCAACGGCATCCAGGGGCTGGGCTACGCGCAGGTCATCCTGCCCGCGCAACTGCCTGCCCATGTCGCGGCCGTCCGCAAGCAGGGCTTCCCGCAATACAGCTTGTATCCTTCTGGCCAGCGCGAGCTATACACCACCATCCTCTATCTTGAACCGTTCCAGGGCCGCAACCTGCGCGCCTTCGGCTATGACATGTATTCCGATCCGGTGCGCCGTGCGGCGATGGCGCAGGCGCGCGACGATCATACGGTCGCCTTGTCCGGCAAGGTCACGCTGGTGCAGGAGACTGACCGGGATGTGCAGGCCGGAACGCTGATGTATGCGCCGGTGTATCGCAACGGAGCTCTGCTGGATACCGTGCAACAACGCCGTGCCGCATTGCGGGGCTGGGTGTACAGCCCTTTCCGCATGAACGACCTGCTGGATGGTGTGCTGGCACGCTGGGATGATCACACCATCCAGCATATCCATATGCAGGTCTATGACGGTGCGGCCGTGGATCCCGCTGCCTTGCTGTATGACAGCCGTCCCGGTCTCTCCAACCCGCAGCCGCTGTTCGGCGTCGTTCAGCATATCGATTTCAGCGGCAGGGTGTGGACGCTGAATTTCGAACAGCACGGCGGTGATCTGACCGGTCTGGATTACAGCAAGGCTTGGGGCTATATGTGGTTCGGGCTGGGGATGAGCCTGCTGATGTTCTTCCTGGCACTGTCTTGGTTCAATACGCGGCGCAATGCCGCGCTCATTGCGGCCGAATTGACGGCGGCCTTGCGTATAAAGGATCTGTCACTGAATGCGGCAGCGAACGCGGTGCTCATCACCGACCGGGACGGTCGCATCGAATGGGCGAACCATGCATTCGAGACGCTGAGCGGCTACGGTGTGGACGAGGCGGTCGGCCGCACGCCCAAGGAGCTGGTGCGTTCCGGAAGGCAGGATCAGGCGTTCTACGACCGGATGTGGCAGACCATACGCGCCGGGCGCATCTGGCATGGTGAACTGGTCAATCGCCGCCAGGACGGCACGCTGTACGACGAGGAAATGACCATCACGCCGGTGTCGGGCGAGGGCGGTGAAATCACGCATTTCATCGCGGTGAAACAGGACATCACCGCGCGCAAACAGGCCGAGGCGCAACTGCGCGAATTGAACCGTGATTTCGTGTCGTTCCTGGAGAACACCACGGATTTCGTGTATTTCAAAGATAGGGACAGCCGTTTCCGCTTCTGCAGCCAGACACTGGCAAAGATCACCGGGCATGCGAACTGGCGCAACATGATCGGCAAGCATGATCGCGAAGTGTTCCCGCCGGATACCGCACAGATATACATCGAGGAAGAGCTGCCGGTATTCCGCACAGGCAAGGCGTTACTGAACAAGATCGCCCCGTATTACGACGAGTCCGGACGCAAAGGCTGGGTACTGACCAACAAGTGGCCGTTGTTCGACACGGACGGCAAGACGGTGATCGGTATCTTCGGCGTCAGCCGCGATGTGTCGGCGATGGTGGAAGCGCAGAACGCCCTGCGGGAGAGCGAGAACCGTTTCCGTACGCTGGCCGACAGCGTGCCGGTGATGATCTGGATCGCCGGTGCGGACAAGGGATGTACCTACTTCAATCAGGTCTGGCTGGCGTTCACTGGGCGCCAGTTTGAGCAGGAACTGGGTGACGGATGGTTGGATAGCGTGCACGAGGAGGACCGCCTGCGCTGCCTGGATACCTATGCCTCAGCCTTCGAGGCACGGCAGCCATTCACCATGGAATATCGCCTGCGCCGACACGATGGCGAATACCGCTGGATCATCGATCATGGCGTGCCCAACCATGATGCGGCAGGCGGATTCATCGGCTATATCGGCTCCTGCCTGGACATCAGCGACCGTCATGAGATGGAGACGCTGATCCGGCAGATGGCGTTCTATGATGTGCTGACGCGCTTGCCCAACCGGCGTTTGCTGAATGACCGCCTGCAGCAGGCGATGGCTGCCAGTGCACGCAGCGGGCGTTATGGCGCGCTGATGTTCCTCGATCTGGATAATTTCAAACCGCTCAACGACCAGCATGGCCACGACATGGGCGATCTGCTGCTAGCTGAAGTGGCGCGGCGCATCACCGCTTGTGTGCGCAGGACGGACACCGTCGCCAGACTGGGCGGCGACGAATTCGTGGTGGTGCTGAGCGAACTGGAAGGGGATCGTTCATCGGCCATGCAGCAGGCTCTGCTGGTGGCGGAGAAGGTCCGCGCTGCGCTGGCCGATCCCTATCTGCTGCAGATGCGGTTGCCATCGGGAGAGACGAGGGAAGTCGAGCATTTCTGTACTTCCAGCATCGGTCTGTTGCTGTTCGGTGCAAACGAGACTGGTGTCGATGAATTGCTCAAGCAGGCCGATACAGCGATGTATCACGCCAAGCAGGCGGGACGCAACCGGGTGTATGCAGATGAATAAGCGCAGGCGCGCGACTATTTCGCTTCAAGCCGGTCGCTGGTGGTGAACGTCCAGGTGCGGGTGATGCCCAGCACGTCGACTTCCTTGCTGATGTTGGGCGGGAAGGGCGCGTAGGGGCCAGCGAGTTTGACGATGCGCTGGGCGGCGGCATCAAGGATGCGATGACCGGAAGTGCGATTGATCTCGATGTTCTCCACACTGCCGTCGGAACGGATGTTCACCGTCAGCGTGAGGCTGCCGTAGAGTTTTTGGCGTCGTGCGGCTTCGGGATAGTTCAGGTTGCCGATGCGTTCGACCTTGGCGCGCCAGTCTTCGACATATTGCGCGTATTTGTATTCCTCGGTGCGCGCGCCGATGAATTTGCGCTTGGGCAGTTTCTCATAGAGATTGATGTTCTTGCTGATCTCGGCTTCCAGTCGCGCGATCTCCAGTGAACGCTGCACCAAATCTTCGCCGCTCTTGCTGCTGTCCTGGGGCTTGGGTGCCTGCTTTTGCTGCTCCACCCGATAGTCGCTCTTGCCACGGGTGAGTAGCGATTTCACTTCCTGTTCGAGTGCCTTGACCCGTTTGGCAGCCTGCTCCGGTGTGTAGCGTGTGTCGTTGCTGACCACCGGGAACGGTGTTCCCGCGCGCATATCCTCCGGCGTGTTGCCGCCGCCGTCCAGATTGCTCTGCGCATAGGCATTGGCCTTGGTCGGTTTGTTGCGCGACTGGCTGTTGACCAGCGTGACTTCAAGCGGCTCCAGCCGTTTCGCCAGTGTCTTGGCATCCGGCACGGTGAAGGTGATGCCAAATAATACGAAAGCATGCAGCAGCAATGAAAAGCCTGTCGCGAACGAGAGGCGTTCGCGCAGCAAAGCCATGAGCAGGTAGCTCTTCATGCCTCACCGGCAGCGACCGCGACGGGCCGCGCTTCGAAGTTGAGGTCGAGCAGATCGACGGAAACGATCTCCAGTGTCACTTGTGTATTGGCTGCAGTCTCAGGCAGCGCGGAAACGCGCCCGACCAGCGGGATGTCCACGAACTTGACCAGGTTCTCGCGCAACACAACGGCATCAAGCTGCGCAATGTGCTCTTGCTGCAGCCAGCGCAGGCACCAGTAACGTTCCATGTTGCGCTGGAACTCGTTGTAGGTGGTGTAGGCGGCATCGAAATCGCGCAGGATGGCGAACAGTGCGGTGTCGTTCTTCGCGTAGGCGGGTTCTTCGCCGCGTAGCACGCTCATGATCTGGCGCTGGTTCACCAGATCGACATAACGGCGCAGCGGCGAGCTGGACCAGGCGTAATGCGCCACGCCCAAGCCCTGATGCGGCGCGGCGACGGTGCTCATTTTCACCTTGCCGTTGTTCTGTGTGCGATAGATGCCGGCGACACTGTTGTCATCCAGCAACTTCCCCCAACTGCTGTTGGCGAGGATCATCAACTCCGACACCACCTTGTCGATGGGCGAACCGCGCAGGCGGTGGCCGATGGTGATGCGGTCGTTCTCGACGTTGAAGATGTAGTCGATCTGCTGCTGATTGGTGTCAGACGACTTGCCGCGACCGGCTTCCAGCTTGTTGGCGAAGTCCCACAGCAGTTCCAGCTCGGGGCCGTAGGCGTAGTCGAACTGGCGTGCGGCCACGGATCCGTCGTTGAACAGAGGTTCCAGCGTGTCATGGCGCAGGTTGGCGGCGATGTGCAGGCGCTCGATGCGGCTATCGCTGCTCACGATCTCCAGTGCTTCGTTCACTTCGACATATAAAGACAGCGCGGGGCAGACCTTGTCCGCGCACAGCGTGAATGCTTGCACCACGTTGTCCGGCAGCATGGTGATCTTGTCGCCCGGCATGTACACGGTGGACATGCGCTGAGCGGCGATGGCGTCGATGTCCGATCCGGGCGCGATACCGAGCGCAGGTGCTGCGATATGGATGCCGATGCGATGGTTGCCGTTCGCCAGCGTTTCGATCGAGAAGGCATCGTCGATTTCGGTGGTGGCGGCATCGTCGATGCTGAAGGCGTTGACTGTCGCTTTGGGCAGTTCGGGATGCTCTTCAACAGTCACCTCGGGGAAGCCGGTGCCGCGCGGGAAGTTCTCGAACAGGAACTTGTTCAGGTGGAAATCGTGCGAAGAGGGCAGCGCGCCGCACTTTTCCAGCAGGTGCGGGACGGAAAGATGCGTGGCGGCACAAGCCGCTTCCAGCGCTTTGACCTCGAGGGTGTTGCGATCCGGTTGGTACAGGATCGCTTTGAGTTTGTCGGAGAATTCTTCAGGCAGCTTGAAATGCGTCAGCTCTTCCGTATAGCGCGCTTGCAGTTCGGCTTGGATGCGTTTCTTCTCCACACTGGCCAGTGCTGCTTTCAATGCATCGGCTGGGGCGGCTTTATAGCGCCCCTTGCCCTTCTTGTAGAAGTGCATGGGTGAGCCATGCAGACGGATCAGCGCACCGGCAGCCTCGATCGGCGTGGGCTTATGTCCATAGTAATCTTGTGCCAATTCCTCGAAGGCGAACTCATCCGACGGGCAAGCTTCCCACAGGAAATCGAGATCGATATCGTTGGCAGCCTGATCTGCCTTTGCCATGAATTCACTCAGGCTGGGCTGTTCAAAGCGCAGCATGACATTGGCGGCTTTGATCTTGCAGCGTTTTCCGTGGAGGTTCTCGACCTGCAGGGAGGAGGTGTTATCGGTCATGATGCTGCCGACCTTGAAACTGCCGTCTTCTTCGTAGAATATGTTCATGGGGGAGTACAGAAAAGATTGCGGAGATTATAACCTGCCGTCCGGCGGCGAACTTCCATCCTGTTCGTCTGTCCATGAACCCGGCGCCAGTATGCGGGCGTATCCATCAATCACATCAGGAGAACAGTATGAAGAAAATAATGGCATTGATCGCGGCGGGCGGACTGATGGCGATCACCCAGCAAGCCTCAGCCTGTCCCGGCAAGGCGCACGGTCAGAACGATGCCTGCCCGAAGGGGGGCGGCATGGTGCAGCAGATGGACAAGGATGGCGACGGTGCTGTCAGCAAGAAGGAATTCAATGCCTTCCATGCGGAACGATTCAAGGACATGGACAGCAACAAGGACGGCAAGATCAGTAGCGAAGAGATGGAAGGATTGCATCAAGGGATGCGCGGGCAGATGAAAAGCATGCGCAATATGAGCATCGAACAGCATTTCGATGCGGCTGATACCGACCATGACGGTGCCTTGAGCAAGGAAGAGGCTGAAAAGGGGATGCCTATCCTGTTTGCACGTTTCGATGAGAACGATGCCAACAAGGACGGCAAGATCACCAAGGATGAAGTGATGCGCGATCCGCGTCCCATGCGCGGGCCGGGCATGATGCGCAACTGATTCAGATCCACTTGCACCATAGCAAAGGGCCGGTATGAACCGGCCCTTTTGTTTTGTGCGGCTAAAGACTTATTTGGCGGCGAGGATGTGTGCCACCATGGCCTTGATGTCCGCGTCGGATGCCTTGGCCGGTGTGGCCGGCATCGGCATGGTGCCGAAGCTGCCTGCACCACCTACGCGCACCTTCTTCTCCAGCTTGGCAGCAGCGCCGGCATCGCCAGCGTACTTTTCCGCGATCGCCTTGATCGACGGGCCGACCGTCTTCTTGTCCATTTGATGGCAGGTGCCGCAGTTGTTCTTCTTCATCAGCGCTTCGCCGTCATCGGCCAGAACCGGTGCCGACAACATCAAGCCAGCGGTCAGCATCAGTGCGTGTTGGACTTTCATGATCAACTCCTTCAGGTGGTTAACAAAACTATTGCAGGCATTCTACTCCCGATTTTTTTTGGCGGGGAAGCGCTATTGCGAATAGCGCAGCATTTGGGTCGGACAAGGAGCAGGTGTTACCATGCGCGCGGCAAATTCAGCATAAGGAAGCAACATGGCAGGACACAGTAAATGGGCGAACATCCAGCACCGCAAAGGGCGTCAGGACGCCAAGCGCGGCCAGATATTCACGCGCCTGATCAAGGAGATCACCGTTGCGGCGAAACTCGGCGGCAGTGACCCGGACACCAATCCGCGCCTTCGTCTGGCGATGGAGAAGGCATACGACCAGAATATGCCCAAAGACAACGTCGAGCGCGCCATCAAGCGCGGTGCGGGCGAACTGGAAGGCGTGGACTACATGGAACTGCGCTACGAGGGCTACGGCATCAACGGCGCGGCGGTGATGGTCGATTGCATGACCGACAACAAGACGCGCACCGTGGCCGACGTGCGCCATGCATTTACCAAATACGGCGGCAACCTGGGCACCGACGGTTCGGTGGCGTTCCTGTTCAAGCATTGCGGCCAGATGATTTTCGCGCCCGGCACCGACGAGGATGCGCTGATGGAAGTGGCGCTGGACGCGGGGGCGGAAGACATCGTCAGCAACGACGACGGCAGTATCGAGGTCATCACCTCGCCCAATGATTTCGTGGCGGTGAAGCAGCGACTGGAAGGGGCCGGCTTCAAGCCTGAGATGGGCGAGGTCACCATGAAGCCGGAGAACGAGATCAGTTTCACCGGCGACGATGCGGTGAAGATGCAGAAGCTGCTGGATGCGCTAGAAGACCTTGGCGATGTGCAGGAGGTCTACACCAATGCGGTGATAGAGGACTGATGCGCATCCTCGGCATCGATCCCGGAATTCATATTGCCGGTTTTAGTTCCGACATAACTTGCCTGTGCAAGTTAGTCTTCACTGAAACCCGTCACATGGCGCTCTGGTTGTATAGCAGAACATGGCGATAAGGATTCTGGGAATCGATCCCGGCCTGAGGGTGACGGGTTTTGGAGTAATTGATAAAGAAGGCCAGAAGTTGCATTACGTCGCCAGCGGCTGCATCAAGACGCCGGCGGGTGAGTTGCCGGAAAGATTGAAAGTCATCCTGTCCTCGCTGGGCGAGGTCATCGCGCTGCATCAGCCGGAACTGGCGGCGGTGGAGAAGGTGTTCGTGAACGTGAATCCGCAATCGACCCTGTTGCTCGGGCAGGCGCGTGGTGCGGCGATCTGTGCGGCCGTGCAGGCAGGACTGCCGGTGGCGGAGTACACGGCATTACAGATCAAGCAGGCGGTAGTCGGTAACGGCCATGCCGACAAGGAACAAGTACAGGCGATGGTGCAGCGCTTGTTGAATCTGTCCGGCACCCCCAGTCCGGACGCGGCGGATGCGCTGGCTTGTGCCATCTGTCATGCACACGGTGGTCTGGGCGGATTGGGTGCACACGGGACCAAGGGATATCGAGTACGGGGAGGAAGACTGGTATGACGCAACCGCTGGAACCGACGCTGGAGTTATTCGCCAATCCTGCGGCCCGCTATTTTGCCGCGACCCGCCCGGCATTCCTGAGCGCCAGTCTGATGGCATGTCTGATCGGACTGGCCATCGCTTGGCACGGCGGTCTGGCTTTCGATATCCCGCTGGCATTGGTCACTTTGCTGTTTGCGCTGTTGGCGCATGCAGGGGTGAACGTGCTCAATGATTACTACGATGCGCTCAACGGCACTGACGCGCAGAACACCGACCGCA
>Ga0180732_1000698_pt1 | contig 25677 bp, 26 predicted proteins | sample KR11_01MetaG_FD_148674 | JGI IMG/M metagenome (GOLD analysis project Ga0180732, IMG submission 148674) | Groundwater microbial communities from the Olkiluoto Island deep subsurface site, Finland - KR11_0.1 MetaG | ecosystem: Environmental > Aquatic > Deep subsurface > Groundwater | place... | reverse complement strand
AATACTGCACCGTTTTAGTGTGGAAAAACACGAAGATTGATAGTTGCTTGTAGTTAAAAACTTAAAAGTTGACAAATCTTGCGACCGCAAGAAAAGTAAGGAGTTTTGGCATCCCTCTTTTTTTATTTTGTTTTTTCTTTTCGCTTTGAGACTTGGGAGTTTCAAAGTATTTTTTTGGTATGATTCTTTGGAGAATCATAGTGAAATAGTGAAAGCAGTTTTTGATCGGTGGCGCACAAAGTTTAATTATTTTGCGATATAAATATTGACAAAAATTTTAATTATGGTTAAGATTAAGATAAGAAAAAATAGGAGGTGAAAATACTTGGATTCTAACTTCTAACGCAACATTAAAATTCAAGATAAAATAAAGCTTTTAAGGGAATGGGATGAGTTTTTTGGCTTAACTGAATGATTTTTTGATCTCGTTTATGCTAAAATTGTATATTAAAGCGGCTAAAAGTGTTGCGTTAGATTCTGGAATCAAACCTAAACTTTTACGAGTGCTGAATCGGCTAAAGCCAGAGGTACAGAGCTTAAACAGGGAGCGCGGGCATTGATTATTAAAGCGGATGATGATTATTTTATGGCGATTTCTTTAGCGGCTTATCAATTGGATTTGGATAAGCTGAAAGCTATTTTGAAGATAGTTGAAATTTCTATGGCAAAAGCGGAAGAAGTGCGAAAAATTACCGATGGTTGCGACATTGGCGCGGTGCCGCCTTTTGGTAATTTGTTTGGTCTGCCGGTTTATGTTGATGAGAGACTTTTAGAAAATGAAATTATTGCTTTTAACACCGGCACGCATACAGATTCGATTAAAATGAAGTCCAAAGATTTTGTTAAGGTAGTAAAGCCGGAGATTGGGAAGTTTGCTAAATTTGAGAAATAACTTTATGATAGATTTTAATTCAAAAAAACCGGAAATAGAAAAATTAGCCGAAAAATACAAAATAAAATTTATTGTCTCGTTCGGTTCGCGGGCAAAAGGCGTTCCCAAAGATTATCATCAATACTGCCAATATATTTTAGATTTTTTGGAGAAGAAAGAAAAATAATTTTACGACATCGCAAGTCGTTATAACTAATTGCGGCAACGGAATTTGTGAAAAGTGGGAGAGTAAATGTAATTGTTCCAAGGATTGTAAATAGACCCCTGTTGTTTCTGAGAGTATTTTCAACCAAATCCTTTCCACTTTCAAATTTATCAAATAACAATATCATTTATGGTACGATTATAAGGCAATAATGATACGATTTTATAGCTTTAAATAAAACAAAATTGAATAAAAGACAGGATAAAATTTTGGATGCTCTTGCAAAAGAAATAGCGCATTCTTCCAAGAAGACAAATTGGATAAAAAATAATTTTGATGTTTTTTTAAAAGATATTAATAATTGTCGTTTGCCGATTTTTGATAACTTGCAAAGGAAATATAATTTTTTTGGAGAAGTGTTGGAAGTAGGCGCTGGCAGTTGCTGGCTAAGCGCTTTAATATCAAAAACTCCAGGGGTTAGAAAAATTTATGCTTTGGATATTTCAAGAGATTTACTGGAAACGATTGGCGCGGATATAATTTGTCGGCTGAACGGCAATAAAGAAAAGATAGAATTTATCAACGCGGATTTTAATAATTTGCCGTTTGAAAATAATAAATTTAATATCGCGGTTTGCGACGCTTCTTTGCATCACGCCCAAAATTCATCAATATTATTAAAAGAGATTTCTCGGATTTTAAAAGCTGGCGGATTTTTGATTGCGATTAGGGAACCGATAAAGCCGCTGATTTATTGGAGAAAATTCGGCAAAAGCGAAATAGCAAAAGGCGCTACTGAAAATATTTATAGTAAAAGAGAATGGAAAAGATATTTTAAAGAAGCGGGGTTAAGTTTGAATATTGTAGAAGATTTCAGTCAAAATGATTTTAAGACGAGCGTATTTAGATTATTTCTTTTTAGGTTTTTAAATGGTATTTTGTTTTCTCGGTATCATTTTTTTGCTAAGAAATGTAATTCTTGAAAATTTTTATGAATTATAATTTTATAAATTATTAAACAATAAAACCTATGCAAAAACAAACAAAACCCGAGCTGTTGGGGGCGCCAACGGCAAAAATGATTTTAGCTGTCGCGATAATAGTTTCTCTCGGCGCTTTATTTGGAGCGTTGGGATATTTGGCGAAAAATAAGCAGATTGTAAATCAAGAGCCTGGGGTTTCGATTGTGCCAAATCAAATAACGAGCTCTTTTGAAGGGACACTTATTTCAGGCTGACGATGGAACTATTTATTCTTTGCAGGGTGCTGGCAGGATTACTGAAAGTTTTAATGATGGAGATGCGGTCATTATTAAAGGTGAATTTGTTGAAAGAAGTTATTGCATGCAGGGCAAAAAAACTATCAAATTATTGGAAATTGATTATATAAATAATGAAACCGCGGATTGGAAAACTTATAGAAATGAGGAGTATGGGTTTGAGTTTGAATATCCTACTGATTGGTTTATTTATTCCGATCGAACAGAAGCTCAAACTCGAATTATTCAAGTTGCCAGTTCGCTGGATAGAAAAATAGGCGAGGGAACTACATTTTTAGGACCAGTCTTGGATATTAGGATTCCTGGTAAAAATAAGGATAAAGGGATTTCAATAAATATGTTTGGCAAGAGTGATAGAGATATAGATTGGCAATCAGGCGTGAGCATGGGTTTAGCAATATCTAGACAAATTAGTATTTTAACGAGTCCAGACATCGTAATTTATTTGCGGACTAGTATTTCTGGTGAATCAATTAATTCTGAAAAATTAACTTTTGACCAAATCCTCTCCACCTTCAAATTCACAGAAAAAAACTAATCTTTTTTTCGCGGAGCTTCGCTTGACATCAATAAATCTCGTGCTAATATTGATGTGTAAGTTATTAAATATCAAAACATGGAGCAGAAAATTATAAAAAGAACGATTTTTTCTCAAATTGTCAGCCATATCAATGAGCCGGAAATGACTATGATTTTAGGTCCGAGACAAACGGGAAAAACCACTCTTCTGGCGCAATTAAAAAATTATCTGTTGGAAAATAAAATTTCTCAAGAAAAAAATATTCTGATATTCAATCTGGATTTTATTTCCGATCTGGAATTGTTTAAAAGCCAAGCGGAGTTTTTTAATTATCTCAAATCAAGAACAGGCGAAGAAAAATTATATGTTTTTGTGGACGAAGCCCAGCGCGTTGAAAATGCCGGCGTATTTTTCAAGGGTATATACGATAAAAAACTGCCCGTAAAATTTGTTTTAACAGGATCATCTTCTTTTGAATTGAAAGCCAAACTTTCAGAGCCGCTTACGGGAAGAAAAATGATTTTTACCGTTTATCCCTTTGATTTTTATGAATATATTTTGTCCAAAGACGAGCATTTGGCGGAATTGCTGTATTTGGAAGATATTTCCGATTATGATAAAAAATCTCTGCTTAATAATTTATACGGCTTTATGAATTATGGCGGGTATCCCCGCGTTGCTTTGGAAGAAAACGAGGAAAGAAAACGGCAATTATTGAAAGAAATTTATTCAAGCTACATAGAAAAAGATATTATCGGATTATTGAGAATAAAAAATTTTAGCGGCTACGCGAAACTGATGAAAATTATTGCCGGACAAATCGGAGGATTGGCAAATTACCATGAATTGTCCCAAACTGCGGGTTTAAGCTTTAGAACCATAGAATCATATTTAGAAATTTTAGAGCAAACTTTTGTTATTGGCAGGATTACTCCGTTTTTTAAAAATATGCGCAAAGAATTGAGCAAAATGCCGAAAATTTATTTTATTGATTCGGGATTGCGCAATTCGTCAATAAATTCGTTCAGAAACTTAGAAACAAGGGAAAACGAGGGCGCGCTTTTGGAAAACTATATTTTTTCCGCGTTAACTAAAAAGAAAAAAGAAAATTTGCATTTTTGGCGCACAAAAGACAAAAGCGAGGTTGATTTTATTATTGAAAATTCCGAAGAGATTATTCCCATGGAAGTTAAAGCGGTTAAATTGTCAGGGCCGGAAATCACCCGCGGAATGAGAAACTTTATTTCCCGCTATAATCCCCCAAAAGCTTTTTTGGCAAATCTTTCATATAGGGGAGAACGAACGGTGGATAAAACTAAAGTCAATTTTATTTTGCCGTATGAAATAGAGAGAATATTTTGATAAAATTTTCCAATTTTTAAATTCATGGAAAAATCATCAGATATAATGCAGCGTATTTTTGACGGCCGTCCAAAACGCGCGATATAAATATTTTTTTATGCGGTTAATTTTTCAATAATCAATTTTAAATCAAAACCTATAGAAAAACAAACAAAACCTAAGCCATTAGGGGCGCCAATGGCAAAAAAGTGAGGTCGGTTGGGGTTAGACCTCAACAAATCAATTTTAAAAATAGAAAGGAAAAAATATGGCAATTATAAAAAATCTCGAAAAATTATTGAAAGACGCTAAGGCGAAATATGAAGTCGTAAAACACAAGACAGTTTATACGGCCTTGGATAAGGCAAAGACCCTAAAAATTAGTCCGAAAGAAGTGGTGAAAACTTTAGTGTTGAAACTGGGTTCGGGTCATCCGACCCGACAAGCCGGCAAAGCCAGCCAATATGTTTTGGCCTCAATCCCGGCGGATAAGAATTTTGACAAAGAAAAATTTAAGAAATTATTCAATGACTGGGCTAAAAAAGCGGCTAAAGCCGAAGGAAGAATTTTTCAAGTCGCAAAACAGATTGATTTTGCCGAAGAAAAATGGATTAAGAAAAATATTTTCAAAACCAAAGCCGGGGGAGCAGTGCCGCCGTTTGGAAGCATGTTTAAATTTTTAGCATTTATTGATAAATCATTATTAAAAGCGAAGAAATTGGTGATTAACGCCGGCGGGTTTGAAGAGTCAATTAAATTGGCCGGAAGCCAATTGGAAAAGATTGAAAAACCGGTTAAGGGGAGCTTTTCGAAGAAGAAATTGTAATGTTGACGTCAGACGTCAATATAGAATTTTTAGACCGTTTAATTCGCGGCTCTTTCTATTTTCCATCAAATTCTTTCCACTTTTTCCCCGCACTAATCCACGCCCTCTAAGCAGTATTTTTTCACTAAAGAGCATTATTGAGCATTCTTTTCTGCGATACGGTAAAGGATAAAATACAACAGCATTGAGGGCGGGGTAATGCGGGGCAAGGGTTTTTTGGACCCCGTTAAAGAATAGCAGGATAATTTTAGAGAATAAAGACCGGTTTATTAAAAGACGCCGTGACAATAAATTGATTTTTACCCCAGATTTGATAAAATTTAACTAATATGACGATTAAAAGACCAGGAAAATTAAATAAAATCTTTAAGAAAAACCAAGTTGTTTTGGCTTATCTTTTCGGCTCTGAAGCAAGGGGCGAATCTCATAAAGAATCAGATGTTGATATTGGAGTTTTATTTGATAAAAAAGTAAATCCAAAAGATTATTTGAAATTAGAGGGGAAGCTAATCGCTTTTTTTTCAGAAATTTATTCCCGAAAAGAGATAAATATTGTCAATTTAAATATCGCCTCGCCTCTTTTGAAACAAGTGGCTATCTTGGAAGGAAAGCCCCTTTATATTAGAAGCGAAACAGATAGAATTTTATTTCAAATTCAAACCCTTCGCGAATACGAAGATTATTTACATTTGAGCAATATTTACAATCAATTTTTGGATTTAAAACTTAAAGCATTATGACCGAAATAATAAAAAAACAGCTTTAAGAGAAAATAGATAATTTACTAGAAATTTATCAGGGTCTAAAAAAATTACAAAGATTAACTTTTAAATCTCTGAAAGAAAATCTTGAAAATGTTTGGTCAGTGACTTTCGGCTTGGTAGCAGGGATTGAGGCTGTTTTAGATATCAGCCAGTATATTTTAGCCGATAAAGGAATAAAAATTGAGAGTTATGGCAAAATTCCAGAAAAATTATTTGAGGCAGAAATAATTGAAAAGGACTTTTTAGAAAAGATGTGAAAGATGACCGGTTTTCGAAACAGAGCAATTCATAATTACCCCCCTTTAAATGAAGAACATCTCTATGAAATTTTACAAAAAGATACCGATGATTTTAAGGAATTTTTAGTTATTGTTAGAAATTATCTTAAAACTAAATGAATCAAGCTTTTTCTAAAATTTGGATTGTAATTATTTCGGCTGTTTTAATTGCCAGTGGAGGAATTTTCGTTTGGCAGTATTTTGGGGCACCGAAAGAGGAGGTGAAAGATCCGGAAGAAGTTGTAAAAGACGAAACCGCCGATTGGAAGAGTTATACTAATCCTGAAGTTGATTTTATATTTAAATATCCAAATGATTGGGAAATCATAGATGATTATTTTGATGAAACAGCAGCAGGAATTAAAGCAAAAGAACGAACGATTATTCTGCAACAAATTGGAAATAGAGATTCAAATGATTGGATTAGAATGAATCCGAGACAATTTCAAACCGATATTGGAAAATGCAAGGGGAGTGTTTGTACTTACAGTGAAAAAGTAGAGATATTAAATATTCTTGATAAGGTTGTAGAAAGTTTTAGAAAAACAGAGATTGATGAAACTGCGAATTGGAAAACTTATCAAAATGAAGATTTTGGCGTGAAATTTTCTTACCCTAAAGATTGGTATTTTTCTCCTCCTAAAGATTGGTATGTTTATTTCGGTGAACCCGAAGGTAAAATTTTATTAGGGAAAGAGTTAGCAGTATCACCTTATACCGGCGAAAGAGACCCGTTGTATAAAATATTTAAAATTATCTCTGCTAATCCCACAGAAATAGCTCTAAAATTTTTAAAAGGTAAATATAACTCTTCATATTATACACTTGAATTACAAGAAAAGTTTAATTTTCAAAAAAAACAAGCCCAAAAAGTTCTTATCACTTGTACATCTGAATATTATACAGAACAAGAAATAGGGGCAAAAGAAGAAATGATAATTGTAGTTTTAGATGATTATACTAGTTTTATTATTCCTTTGTCCAATAGAAGTCCTGAATATGCATACCCTTTTACTAAAGAGCAAAGTGATATTATAAATCAAATCCTTTCCACTTTCAAATTTGTAGAAAAAGAGGAAAATTAAGATATACCAGACCGCTTTTTATTGTATCTTGACTGTTATACCAGACCGCTATATATTTAAATTTATTATTATAAACAAAAAAAAGAATGAGATTTTATTATTATGAATAATCTAAAAGCGAGCCAAGCGATTCAAGTAACGCAGGAATTAAATAAAAACAATAGAGAAAGAGAGGTCGGCGGATTAATTGAAGTTATGCAAAAATATAAGATAGAGCAGGGTTTGGTTTTAGTTCAAGATTTAAAAAAAGAAACAGAAGAAAAAGTTGACAACAAAAAAATAAAATTTGTTTCTTTGTGGAAGCGGCTTCTGGAAGAATAGCGTTAGATTTATAAAATAAAGGCAGGAGATGCGCCTGGATATTTACATAAATTTTCAGTTAAGGACTTTATTCCTTTTTCTCTATCCCTTATTCGCCCCAAACCAATTCCGCAAATGAGCATAATTTTATAATCAAGTAAAATTTCTCGGTATCGCCTAACGGCTTGCTTTATTTTTAGCATTAAGTTTATTTGTAGAATTGGTACGGGGCAGGCGCGAATGGTGGAATAAGGAAAATGAAAAATCTATGACTCAAGAGGACGCATTAAATATACTCAAAATGGGGCATAACGTCTTTCTTACGGGGCAAGCCGGAAGCGGAAAGACGCATGTTTTGAATCGGTATATTGAATATTTAAAGCGGCACAATATTGGCGTGGCAATAACTGCTTCCACGGGGATTGCCGCAACGCACATGGACGGCATGACCATCCATTCATGGTCCGGTATTGGCATAAAAGATGCGATGACCAATGACGAATTGCGGGCGCTTTGCAAAAAGAGCCGCATCAGTAAACGTTTCCAGAAAACAAAAGTGCTTATTATAGACGAGATATCCATGTTGCATTCCTACCGTTTGAATCTGGTGGAGTCGGTGGCGCGCATGACGAAAGGCAGTTTTGAACCGTTTGGGGGCATGCAGATTATTCTTTCCGGCGATTTTTTTCAACTACCGCCGGTAAGCAAAGATACAGATTCGTCCGTTTATCTTGCTTTTAAGTCCGCGGCATGGAAAGCAATGAATGTAAGGATATGTTATTTAGAAACGCAGTACCGCCAGAATGATAAAATATATAGTTCGGTACTTAATGCTATTCGAAGTAATGCCGTGAATCAAGAAACACTCAAGGCGCTTCGCGCGCGGTATCGGGCAGCGGTGCCGGGCAGGGAAATTACGCGTTTGTATACGCACAATGCCGATGTGGATACCATCAATAATATTGAACTTTCGAAACTTTCCGGCGAGCCGAAACATTTTTTTATGCAGAGCAGGGGCGTTGCTAAATTAGTTGCGGAACTGAAACGGAATTGTTTAGCGCCTGAAAACCTTGTTCTTAAGAAAGGCGCCGTGGTTATGTTTGTAAAAAATAATTTTGAAAGAGAATACGTGAATGGCACGCTTGGCACGGTAGTAAAGTTTGATGAGAATGATAATCCGGTTGTGCGGACAAAAAAAGGCAATATAATCACGGCTTTGCCTGAAAGCTGGAAGCTTGAAGAAGGCGATAAAGTCATAGCAAGGATCAGCCAAGTTCCTCTTCGTCTGGCGTGGGCTATTACCGTGCATAAAAGTCAGGGAATGAGTTTGGATGCCGCCGAGGTTGATCTCTCAAAATCATTTGAACCCGGTATGGGGTATGTCGCGCTTTCCCGAATTCGTTCACTTCAAGGATTGCGCCTTATGGGTTTAAACGAAATGGCGCTTACGGTACACCCCGAGGCGTTTTCTATAGATAAGCAATTTATTGATTTGTCGCGCAAAGAAACTCAAGCGGTAAAAATCCTTTCTTTCTCCGAACTAAACGGCGCTCATAATGCGTTCATAAGGAAATCAAAATCCGGAGACTTCGTAAAAACCTATTCCGCAGCCAATATAAGAAAAACATACATGAAGGCGTATGAGAAATGGACGGAAAAAGATGATTTATTGCTTAAGACAGAATTTAGGGCCGGTAAGAATACAAGGGAACTTGCCGCATTTTTTAAGAGAAAGGTTGGCGCTATACGTTCACGTCTTAAAAAGCTTAATTTACAATAATTAATAATTTTACGATTAAATTTAGAATTCGCGTAATTGTTAACTGCTACTGAATTTTCTTGCTATTTATGGTGAGCATCAATTGAACCATAGCATAAATTTTCAGTTAAGGACTTTATTACTTTTTCCCTATCTCTAATTCGCGCGAATGGTGGAATAAGGGTTTTATGCGCCTGCCCCCAGGAGGAGGGAATGGGCGAACAGAAGCCATTTTTTGATTTTCGGCGATTAATCGCGCTTTATTGATGCTTTAACCCGCCCAAATTTTCCTGTGGAAAACTTAGGCGGGTAAAGTTTTCCACAGACCGGGGTTTAAACACTCTTGTCCCAAACCAATTCCGAAGTAGTTCATTGATAATAAAATGATCATTTCTCGGTATCGCCTTACGGCTTATTTTTTATTTTAACGGAGCCAAAAACAAGAATTAGTACGGGACTGCGCTGGTTAAGCCACTGCCGATTTTTATTTATTTTTCCAACTGATTCATATTCTTTAAAATTTTTTAAGGGGGGCTTGCCTTTTTTTGTTTTTTAAGTTATCATTAATTGTTGTTATTTTTGATACATTAAGCCTTGCGGCACTTCTGTCATTGCGAGTGATCCCGAGTTCTCGGGAGAGCGCGGCAATCTCAAATCTCGGCTATAGATTGCTTCGTCGCCCTGCTGGTCTCCTCGCAATGACAAACAGTAGCAATATTGAAATTCCTTAGCGATAAATTAAGCTCGCCGACCATTCTTAATCATATATCAAAGATATAAATGATTAACATTTCTTTTCTTCCTGAACATATTTTTAACCTGAATTCTTTTCCCGTCACCAATTCGCTTCTGGTGTCGTGGATCGCGATGGCGATTTTAATTATTTTCGCTTACCTTTCAACCAGAAAAATGGAGCTTGTGCCGAAAGGCGCGCAAAATTTTATTGAAATAATCATTGAATCGCTGTATAATTTAATCACGAGCGTCACGAGCAACGACAAGGAAAGCAGAAGATTTTTTCCGTTAATCGCGACCATTTTCCTTTTTGTCCTCTTGTCTAATTGGTTGGGATTGATTCCCGGAGTGGGTAGCGTCGGCATTAAAGAAATCGGGACCGATGGAGCAAAGATTGTTCCGCTGTTCAGGGCCGGAAGCGCCGACTTGAATTTCACTATGGCGCTGGCGATTATCTCTTTTTTTTCCATCCAGTATTTCGGCATTATTTCTCTGGGGGTTTTCAAATATGGAAAAAAATTCATAAATTTCAAGACGCCGATTTTGTTTTTTGTGGGAATTCTGGAGACGATTGGAGAAGTCGCCAAAATTATTTCTTTTTCTTTCAGGTTGTTTGGAAATATTTTTGCCGGCGAGGTCTTACTGCTGGTAATTTCTTTTTTGGCGCCCTTTATCGTTCCTCTGCCGTTTTATTTTTTGGAAGTGATAGTTGGGCTCATTCAGGCATTTATTTTCTCAATGCTTACTTTGGTATTTTTGAAAATGGCGATAGTATTGCACGAAGAGCACTAAGATTTATAAAATTTCAAAATCCAAATTTCAAATGTCAATTCAAATCTAAAGCCCAAAAGATAAATTACAAATCACAAACCGCAAGTTACAAACAAAACACAATTAACAAACTAAAAATTATTTGCGTTTTGATGTCTGGGATTTGTTTGTGATTTGGATATTGTAACTTGGAATTTAAAAAATTAATTTTTAAACAAACCATCTTTAAACAATAAAATAATACTTATTTTATTGTGGTAATTGGTGGAAAAAAATTATGGACGCGGAAACAGCAAAATTGTTCGCGGCGGCAATCGCGATAGGAGCCGGGGCCCTGGGGCCCGGAATCGGCATCGGCATGATCGGCTCCAAGGCGGCGGAAGCGATTGGCCGAAACCCAGAAGCGGCCGGCAAAATCCAGACAATGGCGATTTTGGCCATTGCTTTCGCCGAAGCAGTCGCGATTTACGCTTTGGTGGTCGCATTGATTGTCAAGTTCGTATAAAAGTATTATCTCAAAGCTTAAAACCACCAGATGTTAAATTTAGTGAGAATTAAGAGATTTGAGATTTAACATATGGTTTTGACATATGACATTTGACATTTAAAATAAATGTTATGGACGGGCTTATTGAAAAATTAGGAATTGATTGGCGTCTTTTGGCCGCGCAGGTGGTTAATTTTACCCTGCTTCTTATAATTTTGCACAGCCTTCTTTATAAGCCGGTTTTGGAAATATTTAGAAAGAGAAGCAATATTATTTTAAGGAGCATTGAAGAGTCAAGGAAAAACAAAGAAGGACTGAAACTGCTTGAGCAGAGGAAAGAAAAAGAAGCGCGCGAAGCGCGGATAGCGGCAAAAAATATTGTTAGCCGGGCAGAAATTTTGGCAAAAACGCAGGAAGGAAAAATTTTGGCCCGGGCGAAAGGAGAGCGCGAAAAATTGATTAGCGAGGGCAAAACCATCGTTAAGGCGCAGAAAGACGCGATGGTTAAAGAGCTTGAAAAAGAGATTGGCGGTCTGGCCGTTGCCGTGGTAGAAAAATTTTTCAACAAAGGACTGACAAAAAACGAGCATGAAAAAATCGTTAAGAACATAATTTCTTCAATTTAATTACTTTGAATTACGTAATTCCTTTTTAGTATTGATTCGCTTGATATTCGCATTGATTCGCTTCCACAATGTATAGAAGCGAAAAGGCGCGAATACCAACGCGAAATATTGCGAAGGCATTTCGTAATTGAATATAATTATGAAAATCAGCCCAAAGCAATACGCGCGCTCTTTGATTGAGGCGGCAAACGGAGCCGCCCCCTTTGCCGACCTGCGCTTCGCCGATAGCTTCGGCAAGGCGAGAGCAGTTTCGGCTACGAAGGCCGAGTCGGAAAAAGAAGCGCGGATTTTACTGGATCGTTTTTTTGAAATTCTGGAAAAAAACAGCGACCTGAAAAAATTGCCCAAAATTATTTCTGAAGTGGAAAAAATAAACGAAGCCAAATCAGGAGTCAAAAAAACGAAACTTATTACCGCGGTTGAACTCTCTGATGTGTTGAAAAAAGAAGTCGCCCAAAAATTGGAAAATGTTTTTAAGAAAAAAATTGAACTGTCCGCGAAAATCGTTCCGGAAATTCTGGGAGGAATGGTTATTGAAGCGGGAAACGAAATTTTGGACGCCAGCGCCCGCACGATGATAAACAAATTTAAGCAAGCTTTAGTCAACTAAACAACTAAACAACTAAACAGAATTCAATTTAGCAATGTAACAATTAAACAAACAGATTTTTTATTTAAAAACCCCGTCTTTAATTTGCTAATTTGTTTCTGTTGAAATAGTCTATTTTGTCATTGCGAGTCCCGTCAGCAGACGGGCGAAGCAATCTTTATTTTTGTTTGTGACTAACGAGATTGCCGCGTCGCCCTGCTGGTCTCCTCGCAATGACAGAACGAGTTTTGATACTATTTCAACAAGAACTAATTTGTTAAGTTGCTTAATTGCTTAGTTGAAATGTTAATTTGCTAAATTGTTAAGTTGAATTTTATGAACAGCGATTACATAATCGAAAGTTTAAAAGAAAAAATAAAAGGGATAAAGGAAGAAACCAAATTTCAAAATATCGGCCGCGTGGTAAAGGTTGGCGACGGCGTAAGCCAAATTCAGGGCTTGGACAAAGTTATGGCAGGAGAAATGGTTGAATTTGCCGGAAATAATTCCGCAGGAGCGGACTCAATCTACGGCGTAGCGCTTAATCTTGAAGAGGACTTGGTCGGCGCGATTGTTTTGGGCGATACTTCGCATATTAAAGAAGGCGATTTGGTCAGGACAACCGGGAAAATTTTGCAAGTTCCGGTCGGCGAGGCGCTGTTGGGAAGGGTGGTTGACCCTTTGGGCAATCAGCTTGATGACAAAGGAGCGATTGAGGCAAAAACCTTTAGCCCCATAGAAAAACCGGCGCCGGGAATAGTCGCCCGCGAACAGGTGAATTATCCGCTGCAGACCGGCGTTAAAGCGATTGATTCAATGATTCCCATAGGCCGCGGCCAGAGAGAGCTGATTATCGGCGACCGGCAGACCGGCAAAACCGCGCTGGTTATTGACACGATTATCAATCAGGCCAACGAAAAGACCAAGCCGGTTTACTGCGTTTATGTCGCTATCGGCCAGAAAAAAGCGAAAATCGCGAAAATTGCCGCCGCACTTGGCAAGGCGGGCGCGATGAAATACACCACCATAGTAATCGCTTCAGCAAGCGATCCCGCGAGTATTTTATATCTGGCGCCGTTCAGCGGATGCGCGATGGCTGAATATTTCAGGGACAAAGGCATGGATTCTCTGGTAATTTACGATGATTTGTCAAAGCACGCGTGGGCTTATCGGGAAATCTCCCTTTTGCTTCGCCGGCCTTCGGGGCGCGAAGCTTATCCGGGAGATGTTTTTTATCTGCATTCCCGCCTGCTTGAGCGCGCGGCAAAATTGAATCAAAAAAACGGCGGCGGCTCTTTGACTGCTTTGCCGATTATTGAAACCCAGTCGGGCGATGTAACCGCCTACATTCCCACAAATGTAATTTCAATCACCGACGGACAAATTTTTCTGGAGACAGACCTTTTTTACGCAGGGATAAGGCCGGCTTTAAATGTCGGCATTTCAGTTTCCAGGGTCGGTTCCGCGGCGCAGACCAAAGCGATGAAAAAAGTCGCCGGCCGCTTGCGCCTGGATTTGGCGCAATTTCGGGAGCTGGCGGCTTTTATGCAATTCGGCTCCGACCTTGATGAAGCCACCCGGAAAAGGATAGAGCAGGGCAAGCGCCTTACCGAACTTTTAAAGCAGCCGCAATACGAGCCGATTCCTTTTGAAAAGCAGGTTATCGCTCTTTATGCCGGCGTTAACGGCTATCTGGAAGATATCGCGCTGGAAAAAATTTCCGAATTTGAAAAATTTTTGTATCACGAATTGGAAACGAAAGAAAGCGAACTACTTGAAAAATTGCGCCGCTCCAGAGAGATAACTCCGGAAATTGAAGAAATTATCAAGCGCGCGATCGGCGAAGCGAAAGAAAATTTTAAGGTTTATAAATCAACTTAGCAAATAAGCAATTAAACAATTAAGCAATTAAACAATTAAACAATTAAACAATTAAACAATTAAACAAAAATGCTAATTTGCTAAATTGTCATCTTGCTAAATTGTTTGTTTGTTAAATTGCTAAATTGAAACAATGAACAACAGCCGGGAAATAAAATCCAGAATTAAATCAGTAGGAAACATTTTCAAGGTCACCAAGGCGATGGGCGCTATTGCCGCTTCCAGGATGCGCAAAGCGCAGATGCAAACTTTCAATGCCAGGCCGTATATTCAGAGAAGCATGGAGATTTTGGCTTTTTTGAGGTTCTACGGCTTTCGCGCGGAACAATTTCCTCTGATTAGCGAGCGCGAAGTCAAAAAAATCGGTGTTATTTTAATCACGCCGGACAAGGGATTAAGCGGAGCGCTTATTCCCAATCTGCTGAAAACTGCATTGAATTTCAAGCAAGACGAAGAAAAAAAAGGGAAAAAACCGTCTTTTATCGTTATCGGGAAAAAAGGAGAAAGTTTTTTGAAAAGGATTAAGGCGGAAATTTTGGCCATTTTCCCCGATAAATCGGTTTGGAAATTAACCGATGTCAGCCCGATTCACAAATTAATAATGTCTTCTTTTTTGGCCGGCGAATTTGATTTAGTAACGGTGATTTATTCCAATTTCATTTCTCCGTTGCGGCAGGAAGCGATAGTTCGGCCGATTTTGCCGCTTACTCAGGATAATCTTGAAAAACTTTTGGAAACAAGGCGGCTTGATGAAATTCTTCACAAAACAAAATACCCTTTGCTTTATCAGGTGGAGCCGAAAGTTGATATCATAATAAAGGAGCTTATTCCGCATTTGATTAAAACCGGCCTGTACTATCTGCTTTTGGAAACAAAAGCGTCAGAATATTCGGCGCGCATGCTCGCGATGGAAAACGCGCGCAAAAACGCCGACGAGCTGATTAAAGATCTGGTTTTTAACTACAACCAAATCAGGCAGGCCTCCATTACCAATCAAATTGCCGAAATTGTCGGAGGAAAAGCGGCGATAGAAGAGTAAAAAAATAATTTTCAATTTTCAATTCTTAATTTTCATTAAATTTTTAATTTTAAAATTTTCAATTAAAAATTAAAGCATTAGAAATTGATTAAAAATTAAAAATTAAAAATTAAAAATTTTGCGAATTTATAGTTTTTAGGCAAAAGATAAGACAAAAAGTAAATAAATTTTATTAAATTAAACATACCAATACTATGACTACAGGGAAAATCGTTCAAATTATCGGGCCGGTGGTTGATGTTGAATTTAGCGCCGAGTCATTGCCAAAAATTTACGACGCTTTAACCGTTAGATCTTCTGGCGGGAAAAAAATTGTTTTGGAAGTCCAGTCGCATTTAGGGGGCGGCAGAGTCAGAGCAGTGTCGCTTGCTTCAACCGACGGGTTTGTGAGGGGAAGCGATGTTGAAGCCGCCGGCCGGCAGATAGAAGTTCCTGTCGGAGAAAAGGTCTTGGGAAGACTGGTGAATATTTTGGGCGAGCCGATAGACGGACTGGGAGAAGTAAAAAGTCAGAAAAAACTGCCCATTCACCGGCCGTCTCCGAAATTTTCCGACCAATCAACCAAGACCGAAATTTTGGAAACCGGCATTAAAGCCATTGATTTAATAGCTCCTTTTGTCAAAGGCGGAAAAGTCGGGCTTTTTGGCGGAGCCGGAGTAGGGAAAACCGTTATTATTCAGGAACTGATAAGAAACATCGCTTTTGCCCACAAAGGACTTTCAATTTTTACCGGCGTTGGCGAAAGATCGCGCGAAGGAAATGACTTGTATCACGAAATGAAAAACGCGAAAGTGCTGAACAAAACCATCATGGTTTTTGGCCAGATGAATGAAGTTCCCGGAGTGCGGCAGAGAGTGGCGCTTACCGGCTTGACTATGGCGGAATATTTCAGGGACGAAAAAAATATGGATGTGCTGCTGTTTATAGACAATATTTTCAGGTTCACGCAAGCCGGAAGCGAGGTTTCCGCCTTGCTCGGCAGAATTCCGAGCGCGGTCGGCTATCAGCCAAATTTAGCCACGGAGATGGGCGAGCTTCAGGAGCGCATCGCTTCGCTTAAAAAGGGTTCAATAACTTCAGTGCAGGCGGTTTATGTTCCGGCAGACGACTTGACCGATCCGGCGCCGGCAACCACTTTCGCGCATCTTGATTCAACGATTACTCTGGCAAGAGGGCTGGCTGAATTGGGCATTTATCCCGCGATTGATCCTCTAAACTCTTCTTCAACAGCGATGGATTCAAGGATTGTCGGGGAAAAGCATTATCGCGTCGCGAGAGAAGCTCAGAGGGTTCTGCAGCGGTATAAAGAACTACAGGATATTATCGCGATTTTGGGAATGGACGAACTTTCAGAGGAAGATAAAGTTATGGTTTATCGGGCGAGAAAAATCCAGAAGTTTTTCTCCCAGCCGTTTTTCGTGGCAGAAGTGTTTACTGGCAGCGCGGGCAAATATGTTTCTTTGGCAGAAACAATAAAGGGCTTTGAGGAAATATTGGAAGGCAGACACGACGTCAAGGACGAGCAGTCGTTTTATATGAAGGGAGGAATTGAAGAAGTGAAGTAAATTTTCAATTTTCAATTTCTATTAAATTACCAATTTTAAAATTTTTAATTAGAAATTAATTCATTAGAAATTTAATGAAAATTGAAAATTAGAAATTAAAAATTAAGTAAAACCATGGATTTATTTAAATGACATCGCTCTGTGAAACCTTAATTTTGAATATCTATGATCAAGTTTGTATTAGAAGTTCACACAATTGAAAGGACCGTTGTCAAAGAAGAAGTTTCTTTGGTCAATGTTCCGACACCGGTTGAAGAACTGACCATTCTCCCGGGCCATCTGCCGATTATTACCACTTTAGGATACGGCACATTGCGCTATCGCGACGCGAAAGGGGAGCAGTATTTGTTTATTTCCGGCGGATTTATGGAAGTGGAGAGCGAAAGGGTTGTTATCCTGGCGGATTTGATTGAGCGGCCGGAAGAAATAGACGAAGCGGAAATTGAAGCGGCGAAAAAAAGAGCGGAAGAGCTCCGCAAGAGAAAAGATGTTGATGTCCGGAGCCTGGCTTCGGCGCAAGCGGACCTGAATGTGGCTTTGAGAAAAAGCAGAGTGATAGAGCGGCACAGACATCGGAGATAAAAAATTCCAACCAGACAATCCTAAAAAATCCTTGGATAAAGGATTTTTTGCTTGACATTACTGTAAAAGGTGCTGAAGCAATCGAAAAAGCGGTCAGAAAAGTGCTGGCAGACAGCTGGCGCACAGCTGATATATTCAAAAAAGACGCTGACGATTCAGCCAAATTGCTCGGCACAAAAGGTATGGGAGCCAAGGTTTTAGAGTACTTAAGGAGTAAATAAAAACAAAGTTAGCGGCGTTATGCTTTTTTCAAGTATGACGCCTCTTTTTTATGGCTTTAAGCGGGCAAATATGGTATAATAATATAAATAATTTATGATTATTAAAGTTATATGGACCCAACCCTTTTAATGTTATCGGGCATAATTTTAGGAGCGATTATTGTTCTGGCTTTTTTGAAACTGTTTGGAAAACAGTCAGAAAACGAAGCGCGGAAGGCACTGCTTGAGCTGGAAAATCATTTCAACAAATTGTCGCAGGAAGCGTTGATGGCAAACAATGAGCAGTTTTTGTTTTTAGCCAAAGAAAAGCTGGAGGCCCAGAAACAGGAAATTAAAAACGATCTGGAAAATAAGAAGAGCGCGATTTCCGAATTGATGGAAAAGTTAACCGATAAATTGAGCAAAAGCGACGACGAAAGAATAGCCACTTTTTCCGCGCTGAAAAAAGAGCTGGAAAACTACAAACAAATAACAAGCGAACTGAAAGGCAGCACAGACGATCTGAAAAGATTGCTGTCAAACAATCAGTTAAGAGGACAGTTCGGCGAGCAGGTGGCGGAAAACCTCCTGAAAATGTCGGGGTTTGTGGTGGGGGTTGATTATGTTTACAATAAAGAGCAGGAAGAAGCCGATACGCGTCCGGACTTCACGGTTTTTATGCCGGATAAGACAAAAATCAACATTGATGTGAAGTTTCCTTTTTCCGCACTGGTAAAATACACCGAGGCAGACGGCAAAACCGAGAAAGAACAACATATCCGGCAGTTCGCTTCGGACGTCCGTCAGAAGCTTAAGCAGGTGACCACTCGCGACTACATCAATACGGATAGCAAAACCGTTGACTTCGTGATCCTGTTTATTCCCAACGAAATGATTTTCAGCTTCATTTACGACAAGCTGAACGACATTTGGGAAGAGGCGATGACCAAAAAAGTGATTATGGCCGGACCCTTCAGCTTTACCGCGATTTTGCGGATGATTAAACAGGCCTATTCCAATTTCCGGTATCAAAAAAATCTGTATCAGGTAATCGCACTTATACAGAAATTTGACAAAGAGTACCAAAAATACAACGAGGAGCTGGATAAGTTGGGCGAGCGCATCGCTTCCACCTCTAAGCAGTACGATAATGTTTCGGGGACCAGGACAAGGACGCTGAAAAAAATCGTTGACCAGATCAAGGAAGAGGATATCAGCGAATTGTCGCCGGAAAGCAACCCGAAATTAAAATAACCGGAAACAAAGAGCGATTATGGAAACAAAAGACCAAAATATCTCCGGCGAAGTAAACGGATATAATTTTCCTTCCCCAAGAACAACCAACGCGCGCGATTTTTATATTCAGCGCGCTTTTGAAATTTTACCCGGATTTTTGACATGGCTGACATTTATCGCGGCAGTCGCCCTCGCTTTTCATCGTCCCATTTGGCTTGCAATTTTCGTGATTATTTTTGATTTGTTCTGGACTATCAAAGCGATTTTTATCGCGGCACATCTTATTTCCGGATATTTTGAACACAAAAAATGCCTGGCAGTTGACTGGTTTTTGGAAACGCAAAAAAAGAAAAACTGGCGGGATATTTATCATATTGTAATTCTTCCGACCTACAACGAAGGGTTGGAAATAATCAGGCCGTCCGTAGAAGCGTTGGTCAATTCAAAATATCCGAAAGATAAGATGATGGTCGTTGTAACTTTTGAAGAGCGCGCCGGAGAGGAATCGGTCAACTGGCGGCGCGATGCCCTGCAACGCGAATTCGGGGACAAGTTTTTCGTTTTTTTAACCACGGTTCATCCGGACGGAATTATCGGCGAAGCCAGAGTAAAAGGAGCGAATATTACCTGGGCGACGAAAAAGATTAAGCAAATAATAGACGAAAAAAAAATCAAATACGAGAATGTGATAATTTCCACTTTTGACTGCGACAGCCGGCCGCATCCGCAATATTTGGCGGCCTTGACCTGCGCTTATTTGGACAATCCGGCTCCGACAAGGTCAAGCTATCAGCCGCTGCCGATGTTTTTCAATAATATCTGGGAAACCACGTCTATATCCAGGGTGATTATCACCGGTTCTGCTTTCTGGAATATGATTCAGGCGATAAGGCCGGAGCGCATAGTTACCTACACGAGCCACAGTATGAGCTTTAAAGCAATTGTGGAAGTTAATTATTGGCCGGTTGATATGATTTCTGATGATTCCATAATTTTCTGGAAATGCTTTATCTGCTTCGGAGGAAATTACAATATCAAGCCCATATTTTTGCCTATTTATATGGACGCGGTAGAGGCGGAAACCGTCTGGCAGACGTTGATTAATCAATACAAGCAATATCGGCGCTGGGCTTATGGCGTGGAAAATACCGCGATAATTGTAAGGGGATTTTTAAAAGACAAAAAAATCCCGTTGAAAGAAAAAATCATAAGAGTTGCTTCGGAAATTTACGGCCGGCATTCCTGGGCGACTTCTTCTGTGATAATCGCCGGTTTTGGTTGGCTGCCGTTTATTTTCGGCGGAACGGAATTTAAAGATTCTGTTTTGGCGTTTAATCTCCCGACTACCTTACGGAGCTTGATGCTCGTGGCTATGTTAGGCCTGTTTGTTTCGGCGTCTCTCTCTGTTCTTATTGTCCCTCCGCATCCAAAACTGAAAGGAAAATGGAGCCATGTAAGATTGATGTTTGAATGGCTGCTTTTGCCTCTGGTGGCTATTCCGATGGGCACTTTGCCGGCGATTGACGCGCAAACGCGGCTGATGTTAGGCAAACATATGGAATTCTGGGTAACGCCAAAAATGAGAAAAAATAATTTATGACCCCGCTATACTTATCGCCGTTCATCGCAAGTTTTATTGTTTCATTGTTTTTAACATGGGTTTTAATCGGATTTTCCGAAAAATTTAAATTATTTTTCGCGATTAAACCGCGCCACATTCATAAAAAAAATATTTCGCGGCTTGGTGGAATCGCGATCATCGCATCGTTTATCGCGACAATAATTTTTAATCCAGACTTGGTTTTAACCCAACAATTAATCGGTTTTTTGACTGGAGCAATAATAATCCTGTTTTTTGGCGTAATGGATGATTTTCGCGCCTTGGGCTGGAAAAAACAACTATTTTTTCAATTGGCGGTTTCTGTCGTCATAATTTTAAGCAATATCAGGGTTGATTATCTTACCAATCCTTTCGGCGGCATGATTCGGCTGGATAATTGGGAAATTTTTAGTACACCTGTTTTTGGAAGCATGTTTATAATTTTCTGGATTGTTTTTTTAATGAATGTTTTAAACTGGGTTGACGGAATAGACGGGTTAGCCGGAGGCGTTGGCGTGACCGGAGCGGGGATTCTGTTTTTTTTAAGCGTATCCGCGCTGGTTAACCAGCCGCCCTTAGGAATAATTTCGGTCGCGCTTGTCGGCGCCGTTTTGGGATTTTTGGTATTCAATTTTCATCCGGCAAAAATTTTTATGGGCACGAGTGGCGCTATGTTTATCGGTTTTTCTTTGGCGGTAATTTCAATTTTTAGCGGAGTGAAGCTGGCTACTTTGGTTTTGGTCTTAGCTGTGCCGATTTTAGACGCCTTATGGGTAATTTTGCAAAGGATTAAAAAAGGCGGGTCAATTTTCAGCGGCGATCGCTCGCATTTGCACTACCGCTTGCTGGAATTAGGTTTTTCCCAGCGCCAGATTGTCGTTTTTTATTATATTTTAAGCGTGTTTTTCGGCATTATCGCTTTGAATATCAGCGGATTGGGCAAAGTCGCCGCTTTCTTGATTTTTACCGCGATAATATTAGGTATTTTAATGGCAGTTTCGCTGATTTCCAAAACTCGCGAAGCCCAGTCGCAAAAAGAGTAGAACATGGACATTGAATATCCAAGCAGGTTTCCATGTGCCAAGTGTGCCGAATTATTGACACCTTTAATTATATTTGATATGCTTGATACATTGAATTATTAATTAATAATACAGATTATGAACCCCGTTAGAAATTACAAAATTTAACGGGTAAATCGTAAGAAATAATTATGGAAATGACAAAAGATAAAATTTCTAACGGGGTAAAAATTGCCGTAATTGAAACAGGCGCCAAGCAGTACAAGGTTTCCGTGGGCGATAAAATAAAGGTGGAGAAATTAAACGCCAAAGCGGGCGAGCATATTGATTTTAAAAATGTTTTATTGGTGGCCGATGAAAATAACGCGGTGATCGGAACTCCCTTGGTTAAAGGTTCCAAGGTCGCGGCCGAAGTGCTAAATCAAGCAAAAGCGCCGAAAGTAATTATTTTTAAGTATAAGCAAAAGGAAAGGCAGCGCGTTTTTAAAGGCCATCGCCAGCCGTATACCGAAGTAAAAATTACTGAAATAATTGAGAAGTAAAATATTTCCCCGTCCTTAAAAGGATGGGTTTTCCGTTTTATGGAGTTATCCACAATTGGCTATTAAACCGAAATTTGGTGTCAACTCTACCCCGTTAGAAGTCTGTTTAGATTGTATAAATATTTTAAAACCAAAAAATAATACTGCAAATTATTAAATCAAGAAGATAAAAGCAAGCCACTTTTGAAAAATATCGGCAAAATAATATGTTTAAAACCCTCAAAGATATTCCGCAGAAAGATTTGAAGAATAAACGCGTGCTTCTTCGCGCGGATTTCAATGTGCCTGTGGGAGACGACCGGATTGTGGACGAAAAAGAGGATTGGCGAATTAAGGCCGTTCTCCCGACAATTAAATATCTAATTGGCGCGCGCGCGAAAATAATCATCCTTACGCATTTGGGCAGGCCGAACGGCAGAGTAGAGGAGTCATTGCGGCTGGGTCCGGTGCAGGATAAGCTTACGGAACTGCTTGATATGTCGGTTAAAAAGATACCCGACTGCGTTGGCCGGAAAGTAAAAGAGGCGATAGCCGAGATGGAAGAAGGGGAAATTTTAATGCTGGAAAATCTGCGATTTCATAAAGAAGAGGAAAAGAACGACAAGAATTTCGCTGGAAAACTGGCGGAATTAGGGGACATTTATATAAACGACGCTTTTGGCGTTTCTCACCGGGCGCATGCTTCAACAGTGGCTATAACCGAATTTTTGCCTTCGTACGCGGGATTGTTGCTGCAGAAAGAAATAGATGTGCTGGAAAAAATTCTTGAAAAATCCGACCGACCGGCGGTTGCGCTTATCGGCGGCAAAAAAACAGAGACAAAATTGCCGGTAATAAATATTTTAACGGAAGCCTGCGACTATGTTTTGGTCGGCGGAGCGATTGCCAACGAGATAATTAATACGCCCATAAGCAAAGAAGTCGCTCCAAATGTGATTCTTCCGATAAATTGCGTGATAAAAAAAGGAGATTGTTTGGATATCGGAGACGATTCGGTTAAAGAATTTTCCAAATTTATCAGAAACGCGAGGACGATTGTTTGGAACGGTCCTATGGGAGAATTTGAAAAGCCGGAATTTGCCGAAGGAACAAAAGGCGTGATTGAGGCGATTGATGCCGCTTATTCAAACGGAGCCAAAGTTATTATCGGCGGCGGGGAAACGATTTTGGCGCTGCAAAAATTCGCGCCGTCTTTTTTTGGGTACAGCGACGGATTCGATAAACTCACCGCAGGCAGGATGCACATTTCCACGGGCGGAGGCGCGATGCTGGAATTTTTAGCGGGGGAAAAATTACCCGGGATTGAAGCGCTGAATAAATAAAAATTATCTTTTCATTTGGCGTGATTTCATCATTTTTTTACCGAAGTATAAAATTATTGACACATTTTTTGACCATGGTATAATTATTCCGTAATCACAAAAGTCCGCCGCAAGCGGAAAAACTTACTTAAACCAGATCCCTAATGGAGAATCCTAATATGCCCGCCTACGGCGGGTCCGCCGAAGGCGGAAAAACCAGATATTTATATCCTTATATTGCCAAAGATTTAGTTAAAAAAATGGTTTTTGTCGGCGGTCCCAGGCAAGTTGGCAAAACAACCTTAGCTAAATTGATTGGCAAAGGGGAGTATCAAAATCCTCTTTATTTGAATTGGGATAACCGCGATGATAGAAAAAAGATAATCGCGGGTCAGCTTGATTATGAATCTGATTTGCTGATTTTTGACGAGATACATAAGTATAAGCAATGGAAAAATTATTTAAAAGGCGAATTTGATAAAAATAAAGATAAGCATAATTATTTAATAACTGGCAGCGCTCGCCTGGATTTATACAGGCGCGGAGGCGATTCACTGCTGGGCAGATACCATTATTATCGCTTGCACCCTTTTTCTTTACGGGAAGCGCTGGGGATAGAGCCGAATTTAGAGATTGGACAGCCTTTGAAATTTGTTAAAAGCGAAAAAATTGGCGGTATTTTTCGCGATTTGCTTGCCTTTGGCGGTTTTCCGGAGCCGTTTTTGGAAAAAAACGAGATTACCGCGCGCCGATTTCATAGCGAAAGGATTGACCGTTTGGTGAGAGAAGATATTCGCGATTTGGAAGCGGTCAGGGATATTTCCGCTTTGCAGATTTTAGCGGAAATTTTGCCGTCAAAAGTAGGCTCGCTTTTTTCTCTTAACGCTTTGCGGGAAGATTTTGGAGTCGCCCACAAAACAATTTCCCTTTGGGTGGAAATTTTGGAAAGATTTTATTATCATTTCAGGATTTATCCTTTTACTTCATCTGTTTTCAAGTCATTGCGCAAAGAGCCGAAAATTTATCTTTGGGATTGGTCGCAACTGGAAGATCGGGCGGCTAAACTGGAGAATATTGTCGCCAGCCATCTTTTAAAAGCCGTTCATTTTTTGCGCGATGTTTATGGGTATAAAACGGAGTTATATTTTTTGCGCGACCGCGACGGCAAGGAAGTTGATTTTTTAGTAACCGTCGACAGAAAACCATGGTTTGCCGCTGAAGTAAAATCTAAAGATAAGACAGTGTCAAAAAATCTAATTTATTTTGCCGGCAAATTGCGCCTTCCTTATGCTTATCAGATTACCGAAGATGACGGCGTTGATTTTGAAAAAGACAATGTCAGGGTTGTCAGCGCCAGCAAATTTTTAAGCGGCTTGGTTTAATGTTTTGAAAAACAAAAAATATGTCTTTTTTCTCTCTTAAAAAATCTATTGTTCTATTTGGGCTGGTTAGTTTGATTTTTGGGTTGCATTATAATAACACAAAAGCAGGGTATTTAGGCGATATTTATATATCAACCAACGGGGAATGCTTAGTAAGTGGATTGCAATGCAGTATTGTCACAACTCCGCTAAATTGCTGCGTGGCGGCGTATCCAACAACCCAAACAACAAGTTCAGGAAATAGTACTACTCTTTTGGGCTATTCTTGTTGTTTTACTGGCACTAATAGTCCTTGGAATAGTGCTTTATGCACGGGTACTTGCAATAGTGTTAGTGATCCGTGTATTTTTACGGTTAATAATCCCACATATTATAAATGCTATGCACAGGATCCTGCCTGCTCCAACCTTTCCTGCGAAGCCGCAAACGCTACCTTGCCTTGCGCCTGCGGAACGACAACGGCTGATGCCGCTAATCCGTGGTGCTGCGCCGGGAATAATGCGATTTACAATACTCAAGGTCTATGTCAGGTAGACGCCTGCGCCCCTCCGCCTACACCTACACCCATTTATCCCACCGGCGGCCTTGTTCCTTGCGGGAGAATGATAGACAATTCGGATACGACTGAAATAGATGAATCCAAGCCCTGCGATCTCTGCGCCGCTTTCTATATGCTTAAAAATATTATTAATTTCGTAACCGAATTGGCCGTGGGGATCGCGGTTTTTATTCTCGTCATTGCCGGACTGCTTTATGTTTTTTCCGCGGGCGATCCGGGAAAAATTGAATCGGCGAAGTCAGCCATTACCTACGCGCTTATGGGATTAGCGATAATATTCGCGGCATGGCTGGTTATAGCGGTTATTCTTCAAGGCCTGGGCTACGCCGATATCAACACATGGAATCAGGTGAATTGCGCGCTGTAGCAAA